>Ga0326760_1000176_pt1 | contig 37436 bp, 41 predicted proteins | sample GCREP_S_FD_207668 | JGI IMG/M metagenome (GOLD analysis project Ga0326760, IMG submission 207668) | Hot spring sediment microbial communities from Geyser Creek Basin, Yellowstone National Park, WY, United States - GCR.EP_S | ecosystem: Environmental > Aquatic > Thermal springs > Near-boiling... | reverse complement strand
AACTGTTCTAGTAACTTCACTCACTCTCTTCGACCTCTTTTAGTAGTTTTCTGAATCCCTCGACAAGCTTTTTCTTCTTATGGCTCCTCATCCCATAGAGCTTCTCAGCGAAGGAAGTCACAATCTCTATTAAGTCCTCTACTAGCTCTTGGTAAGCGTCTCTGGGTTCTTCCCCAAATACAACTTCGATTCTAACACCATACTTGTTGAAGAAGTGTTCTAGGTATTCGAAGCCAAACCTCGTCAATCTATCCCTATATGTTACCACGACCACATCTACCTGCCTATTAACAACGTAGTCAAAGAGCTTTAGCAAGCCTCTTCTATCAGTCTTCAAACCGCTTGCTATATCGCTTAGTATATCTACAACTCTATATCCTTTAGAGGAACAATACTGTGTCAAGTACTCTACCTGTCTCTCTAAATCACTCCTCTGATCAGAAGAGCTAACACGTGCATAGATAACAGCTCTAACCTCACCTCCACCAGGTTTACCACCAAGAATCTTCGTAACCTCGCTGTAGGGAACTCTAATCCTACCTGTTGGTGTTCTAACAACTCTTATCCTACTCTCAGAAACCCATCTCTTAAAAGTACGATAACTAATACCAACAATCCTGCAGAACTCACTAGGTTTCAACAACCTCTCAGACTCACTACCCATATCTAGACCCTAACCGATAACAAACAACCCCAAAAGACCCTAATAAACTTTACTGCCTGGTCGAGCCCTCGGGAGTTGCTAAACCAGTTTGTTGAGGCAATGCTGTTTCTCGGCATCAACAATAATAAACATGGTCAAAGATTATAGATCTAACTCTTAAACATCAACCACGAAACAGGTTCTCTATTCTTATTCTCATTGTTAATTTATCATTGTTTAGACGTGTTATAGACGATAAAAAATTAGAACTTTAACTCTATTAACTCTAAAAACTCTAGATCTAAATATAGATTTCGAGAGATGGCGATGATGAAGGCTGGTATTGGTGATAGGTGAAGAATGACATCAGGTCTGAGTTCGGGTAATGTTGAGGACTCTGTTGTGAATTTCGGAGATAAAGTTCTTCTATACTTTGATAAGAAACGTCGATGGATTATTAGAGTTGAGAAAGGTAAAGTATTTTCGTGCGATAAAGGCAAAATCGAGCTCGACAGATTAGTAGGTCTAATTTACGGATCTAAGGTTAAGACTAGTGCTAATTTCGATGTATATATAATGAGACCTCTTCTAATAGATTACCTAGAAAGGGGGTTGAAAAGAGCAACACAAATTATATACCCTAAAGATCAAGGGTTCATAATCATGCTTTTAGGTGTGGCACCAGGTTCAAGAGTATTGGAGATAGGTGTTGGTACTGGGAGTACAACAATTACATTAGCAAGTATTGTAAAGCCAACAGGTCATGTATACGGTTACGAAATTAGGGAGGATTTTATCGATATTGCTAAAAAGAATCTTTCAGAGCTAGGGTTACTCGATTACGTAACAATAAAACTGAAGGATGCTCGTCAAGGTGTGGATGAGCGTGATATAGATGCAGCCGTAGTCGATATCGGCGACCCGTGGAATGTTCTTGGCGCACTTTACGAAGCTTTAAAACCTTCAGCACCAGTAGTTTTCTTTGTACCTTCGATGAACCAGGTAGAGAAACTATTCAATGTATTAACAGAGCATGGAGGTTTTATTGATATAAGATGTTACGAATTGCTATTGAGAGAGATAAGGTTGGGTAAAGAGTCTATAAGACCTGCTAATTTTATGGTAGGGCATACAGGTTACATAATGTTCGCTAGAAAGATTTCAAGAATAACTACATGAATATCAATGCTTTTAACTCTGTTCCTCGGATTTCTATATATACATATAGGTAGGCATCTTTACCATGTCTGTAAATAGGAATTTAAATAAATATGAAAACTTTAGTGAATGGTTTGATTGGATAATAGCTGAAGCGGAGATCTATGATTATGGAAGATACCCTGTAAAAGGAATGGGTATATGGCTTCCATATGGGTTTAAAATAAGGTATTATGTGATTGAGTTGATTAGAAGGCTTCTAGATTCTACAGGACATGAAGAAATACTCATGCCTATACTGATACCCGAGACGATATTTAGGAAAGAGAGCGAACATGTTAGGGGTTTCGAAGGGGAAGTTTTGTGGGTGACGCATGGAGGAAGGGAGGAGCTGGATGTGAAACTTGTTCTAAGACCTACAAGCGAAACATCGATAAGCTTTATGGAGAGTTTCTGGATTAAAAGCTATCGTCAACTACCTAAAAAGTACTACCAGATAGTAAGCATCTTCCGATATGAAACAAAGATGACTAGACCTATGATTAGAGTGAGAGAGGTGACAACATTTAAAGAAGCGCACACAGTTCACGAGGATTTTGAAGATGCGGAAAGACAGGTTATCGAAGCTATAGATATCTATAGGAGATTCTTTGACACACTAGGTATACCCTACATAATATCGAGAAGACCTCAGTGGGATAAGTTTGCAGGAGCTTTATACACCATAGCTTTCGATACTCTCTACCCTGATGGAAAAGCTGTACAGATAGGAACTGTTCATAATCTTGGGCAAACATTTACAAAAGTTTTCGATGTCAAGTTCCAGCGAAGAGATGAATACATAGATTACGCATGGCAGACAAGTTATGGGATCTCGGAGAGGGTTATAGCATCTATAATCGCTTTTCATAGCGATGAAAAAGGGCTTATCCTCTCACCGATCATAGCTCCGTACCAGATAGTTGTTATACCTATTCAACATCCAGAACGTGAAAAACATCAAAAAGTTGTAGAGTATAGCAAGAACGTAGCAGATACCTTGATCAAGAAAGGGTATAGAGTTCATCTCGATGTACGTGAGGATCTAAAACCTTCTGAGAAGTTCTTCGAGTGGGAGCTTAAGGGTGTTCCAATAAGAATTGAGGTAGGTTATAGAGAATATACGAGTAACTCTGTAACAATGTTTAGGAGAGATACCTTGACACGAAAAGTTATTCAGATAGATTCGCTAGTAGATGAGGTAGGCAAAACACTTGAAGAGATATACAATAACTTAACTGAAAAAGTTTGGAAATGGTTTAAAGAGCATATAGTAGTAGTTGAAAACTTTGAAGAAGCTTGTGAACATGTAAAGAAAGGCAATATAGCTCTAGTTCCTTGGTGTGGTTATGAACACTGTGTTAAAATGAAGATTGAGAGTGTAGAGGGGATTGATGCTCTAGGGGAACTCTTACCAATATCGCAGAAAATCTTAGGAGTTCAGCAGTTATCGGGCAAGAGCTGTGGGTTCTGTGGTAGAGAGGCTAGTAAATTCATGGCTATAGCAAAAAAGTATTAAACACATATATACCTAGAATCAGAACTCTGGATACTGACTAGCTAGCTTAAAGAGGTTTATATGTAATGCCTAAGAAGAGAGAAAATAGAGGTCGTAGAAAAGGGGATAAAGGATCTGTATCCAGAGTTCACTGCGATAACTGTGGAGCTCTAATTCCAGAAGATAAAGCAATCTGTGTTACAAGAATGTACTCACCTGTAGATCCGCAGCTTGCACAAGAACTTGAGAAGAAAGGAGCTATAATTATGCGTTACCCAGTAACAAAATGTTACTGTATCAATTGCGCTATATTCTATGGTATTATAAAGGTTAGAGCAGAAGATGAAAGAAAGCATAGAATACCTCTGCAGAAGTTATCTTAACTTTTTTTCTAGGTATATAAGCCTTTGTATAACTGTAATAAGGCCTAGCACAATTAAGAGAATTAGAGTAGCATATGTAACGATATTGAAGTTCATAACCACACCTAGAAATGCTATGAATATCAGTATAAGTCTTTCACCACGTTCTAATAACCCTATACCTTCGACATATAACCCTTGTTTTTCTCCTAAAGCTCTCAGATAGCTTATCAAGAAGGATACCAACAATGCTATCAATATTAAATCTGCTCTTATTCCAAGTAAAAACAGTGAATAGAGGAACATAAACTCTGAAACTCTATCACTAAAAGAATCTACTACAGACCCAAACCTAGATACAAACCCTGATACTCTTGCTAAAGCACCATCTATAGCATCGGCAAACGACGAAATTACCATTAATAGTACTGCAATAACAGGTTCTTTAAAAAGTACAGCAATTGGGCATAGCATAGAAAAGAAAAGACCTGCAAATGTTACAGTATTCGGTGTTATACCTAATCTATAGAGCTTTACCCCTAAAGCTTCAAAGTATCTAGATACCGCTCTTCTTAATCTCGTTATCATCTACCTCACCATATAAATAATATCTCTAAAGCAATTTTAAAGAAAAACTTAAAAAGTTATCATTTTGTTTTAAGTACTTAGTATACCTAGATGAAGAGGAATCCGGGAACTGAGAAGTGATGATAGGCTCGATAAACTTCCTGAATACGATAAAAATATATTTACCGTTAAAAAGGATACGTTATTGAACATAAAAAATCGTGTTTCATATTTAGAGAGTGGTTGAGCTAGGTGATAGTGATAAGGGTGTTAAGACAAGTAAGAGAGTTATTTCTTGTAATAGAAGATCCTCGTAAGTTAGTGAAAGCGTTAGAAATATTGATGAGGTTTAAGGTGGGTGTTCGGGGGGTTGATACGTATATAAGACGTATTCAAGGAGTTATTTTACTAGATTCGGAGGGGTACAGATATCTTGTAGATAACGATATAGATCTAGATGGTTATATTCTGAACATTGATACTAATGGATTTGATAAAAGTGTTGCAACAGCTATTGTGTATACGAGAGCATTAATTGTCAACCCGTTGAAGAATATGGTTGTAGGTATTGATTATGGGAAGAACGTTGGGGTAGCTATCGTTGTTAACGATGATATAGTTTACACTAACAAGTATAAAGTAGTTGAGGAAGCACTCAAGGACATAAAGTTCTTTGTATATAATGTGGAAGCAGATTTGAAAACCGTAAGGGTAGGTATTTCAGATAATCTTGAAGACTCCTTCATTGACCAAGTTGTTGAGGCATTTAAGGATGTGGCATCAATAGAATTTATTCCCGAAGACAGAAGTTCTAGGAATAGATATTTAGTGGAGAACGTTAAGTTATCAGATGACGAAATAGCTGCCATTAATATAGCTCTCTATAGGGAAGGAAAAGTATCTATAAGTTAAGATCTTCGCCCTAATCTTGATAGGTAGAGTGGTAAAGCTCTAGGTGTAGGTTCAATGTCTTCAGGTTTACAAATACAGCAGTTGTTACAAAGTAGGGTGGAAATTGAGAAGGGAGCTTTTGTAAGAATAATGGGTCCTGCCAAGATACAGATTCTTGAGGGGTGTATAAGAATCTTAGGTATCAATGTTTGTAAAGGAGAATCAATTGTTATTAATAAGTATAGAAGTTATTGCCTTGTTGCATTGGAAAACACAGTATTCAGCGCATCGCTAGGGGAAGGAGGTAGTATCGAGAAACCTGCTCCTGGCGAAGAAGTTATATCTGAATGGGAGTCCACGGCCAAGACCATAGCTACCAATGATAAAGTTGTAGTTGTTGTAGGATCTATTGAAAGCGGTAAAACCTCTTTCTCGACACTATTATCAAACATAGCTTTAGAGTTAGGTCGTAATCCCTGTGTTATTGATGCCGATGTAGGTCAAGGAGATTTAGCTCCACCAACATTTATAGGTATGAAGTGCTTAGATAGGAAGGTACTCTGGCTAAGGGAAGAGAAAGGGGATTACATAAAGTTCATAGGTTTTCTTTCACCTTCCTCGGCATTCGCCATGGCGAGGATAGTTGCAGGGGTTGTAGAGCTAGTTAACAAAGCAAGAGCTTTAGGAAGAGATTTTGTAATTGTGAATACCGATGGATGGCTTGGGGATCTGAACTCCATGGAGTACAAGTATGCTTTAATTAAGGCAATAGCACCATCATCTGTTGTTGTACTTGGAGAAGAATTTTGCTCAGCTTTTAAAACAATGTTCAGAAGATCTTCTGTAAATGTCTACTGTTTACCTAGACCTAAAGTTGTTAGGGAGAGGAGTAGAGAGGATAGGCGTGAGCTTAGGAGAATTAATTACAAGAAGTGGTTTAGCGATATGAAGAAGATGTGTATAGATATGAATAACATCAGCATAGCAGGTTCATGTATCTTTGGCGGAGTTCCACTATCACCTAACGAAATAGTAGAGTTGGAGAAAACTCTGAACACTAAAATAATCTCTTCATCGAGATACCTCGACGTAGAAGTTATAGTTATCCCTGATGAAGCTCAAATACCTAAGGATATCGTTGAAAGGCTTGAACGTAAGTTGATAGTGTTAAGACCTTCGTACGCTAAAGGAGTTATATCGGCAGTACTCGATAAAAATCTTAATGAAGTAGGTGTAGCTATAATTGATGAGGTAGATTTTAACGCAAAGAAAATATGTATATACACATCGTACTCAGGTGAAATAGGCGGTATAGTTATAGGTAGGGTTAAGCTAGATGAGCAATGGAACGACAGTATTAGGTATCCTAGGTGTGTAATATAAGTGATGTATATGAGTTTAAAACGCTTCGTTGAACTTCTTCACGAAGAAGTGATAGATATAACAAATAAGGTTTTAGGAAGAGATCTAGAACCTACTCATTATCTAGCTGAAGCTGATAACAATATGAAAATGGTTCTATTCAGAGTTGTTGACAGTCCCTACCTATGTGTTGGTAATGTACTTAACTCTAGGAAAAGGTTGTACAGGCATGTACTTGGAGTAGAAACCGATATAGATGCGTACAGAAAAGTGTTATCTCTAACACCGGTCAAACCTAGAGAAATCAGTTTTGAGGAAAAGTACGAGGTATTAACGGAGATAGATCTTGAGAAAGTTCCTTTCATAAAGTTCTATCCTCGTGATGGTGGGAGATACCTTTCATCATCAATATACATCGCTTGCCTAGATAATGTTTGTAATGCTTCTATTCATAGAACAATGATTGTATCAAAAGATTCTGTTGTTGCTAGAATAGTTCCAAGGAATCTTAGGTATATATACGATAACTATATGAGGAAGGGTATTCGGGAAGTTCCGGTAGCTATCGTAGTAGGATCCCATCCTGCCACTTTGCTATGTGCAGCGATATCTCCTCCTTTCGGAGTTTTTGAGTTAGAGTTAGTACCCCAGCTGTTTAAGCATTTTACGATAACGTATACTCCGAGATACAGTTTACCTGTACCTTCAGATGCAGCACTAGTTCTCGAAGGTAGGATAACAGATATCACAGTACCTGAAGGACCTTTCGTTGACCTTCTACATTTGTACGATAGTGTAAGAAACGAACCTTTGATAAAGATAGACGCTATGTATGTTAATTACGATGAGTACTTCAATGTTATACTACCTGCTGGTAAAGAGCATAAACTACTACAGAGTTTCTATAGAGAAGCTTTAATCTGGGACTACGTCTCGCGAGTAGTTCCCAAAGTTCATAAAGTTAGGCTTTTAGAATCCTCAGGTTCATGGTTAGTAGCAGCAGTAGCTATCGAGAAAACACATGATGCAGATGCAAAGAATGCTGTGCTAGCCTCTTTTGCAGCTCATCCTAGTTTAAAAATGGTGATGGTCCTCGATCCCGATGTAGATATAGATTCTGAGTCTAGGTTGTTATGGGCTTTAGCTACAAGATTTAGAGGTAGAGATAGCTTAATCTTGGTAGAGAAAGCGAGATGCTCAACATTGGATCCGAGCTCGCCTACAGGTGTTTGCGATAAAGTAGGGTTTGATCTGACAATACCTCTTTCAGAAGATAGGTCTAGGTATAGCTATGTAGAGGTAAGGTAAAGCTTTATGTACTTAACTAAGTGGGAAGAAAAAGCATTGCAAGGAGAGTTCGGCGAAGCTGTTCAACTAGCTATGAGTGTAATAGTTAAGGTGTGTAAAGCTCTCAAAGGGGTTAGACTGATAGAGATAACACATGCACATGTTTCAGGTATTTCGTATTTTAACATAGGCGAAGAAGGGCTCCAACTACTTGAAGATATCGTTAATAAGAATGCTAAGGTGTGTGTATACACAACAGCTAACCCAGCTTCTATAGCCATAGTTGAAGAGTTCAAAGCAAGGTATAGCAATGAGATCGTTGTTAAGCAATTGAGGATATTAGAACTCCTAGTAACTATGGGGATAGATGGTAGAAGCTTCACATGTACACCTTACAAATTAAGAATGCCGAAGCTTGGAGAACACCTTGCATGGGCAGAATCAAGTGCTGTTATATATGCTAACTCTATTTTAGGTGCTAGAACGAATAGAGAAGGAGGTATAACAGCTCTTATGGCAGCGATAACAGGTAGAACATGTTTCTCTGGAATGCATTTAGATGAAGAAAGATCTCCAACAGAGGTTATAGAGGTTGGATTCCCTGTAGACTCAGTAGCTTTAGCTTCAGCTCTAGGTCTCTACATAGGAAGGATAACGAGAGGCATCCCCTACATAAAGATGAAGTTAAAAATCCGTAGCAATCTCTTAAACGTAGCTTTGAAATCTATGCTTTCTTCTATTGCTTCAACATCAAGTTTATCACTGGCATTAATAGAGAATATATCGCCAGAAGCTGGGAAAGCGGATGTGAAGTCGTTAGATAGAATATCTATTGATTATCGTGAGGTAAGAGACCTTATTGAATCTAGATGTGCAGGTAGTTTACTTCTAGGATGTCCACATGTTGATGCTGAAGAAATTAAGGAGTTGTTATCAGAGGTAGAGCCGAAACTTAGAAGCTATGGTATAGAAAGAATATACATAGCTGTACCTATATCTGAGGTTGAAAACATGCAGAAGTTCTATCTACCGAAGGAGGTGCGAGGTATTGAGATAATCTATTTACCAGGAGTATGCCCTATAGTGTCGGATCTCAGAACAACAGGAATAGGGATTATCTCTACACCTCATGGCAAAGCTTTCCACTATTTACCGCGGATTTCAGGTGTTCAAGCGTGTCTAACGAATATTGTGTAGATCAGGAAGATGTTGTGGAGGTTGTTGAAGGAGAGGTTGTCAAGGTTTCAACATTATCTTTTCTAGGTGATGTAGATAAAGATAGAGGGGTGGTAGTATCTGTTGACAGTGGTTGTGTAGGATGTAGTATAGCTGGGAAAATTTTAGTTGTGGAGAGGTTTAGAGGGAGTACTGTTGGTACCTATGTCATGTATTCACTATGCAGAAGAGGGTTAACACCTAAAGCGATTTTATGTTCGGAACTAGACCCTGTAGTAGTTGCAGGAGCAGCATTATGTGGGATACCTATAATATATGGGATACCGGATAAGGTATTGAAGCAGATGGAGTCAGGGGATAAAGTCAGGATAGTTCCTAAAGGTGGGAAGGTATGTATAGTTCTAGAAAAGGTTCATTGATAGCTATAGAAGGTATAGATGGTGCAGGCAAAACTACTACTGCTAAGATACTGGTGGAGAAACTACGTGAACTAGGTTTTGAAGCGGAGTACACCTACGAACCCTTCTCATCACCGTTCTCAGGAGCTCTGAAAAAATACATAGAAGAGTTTGGCGAAGTAGAGCCCGAGATAGAGGCTTTGGCCATGGCTCTCGATAGGTTATTCCATGTGAAGAAAGTTATAGAGCCTTTACTTAAGAAAGGGGTTATAGTTATCACCGATAGATATGTTTACTCGTCTATAGCGTATCAAGGAGCTAAAGGAGCTGATATAGATTGGATCAAAATTGTGAATAGATATGCTGTTGAAGCGGATCTAGTAATATACTTGAGAGTTCCTCTCGAAATAGCTCTTGAAAGAATGAAAAGAAAAGAATCGAAATGGAAATATTTTGAAGATATTAATAGACTTAAGAAAGTGCTAGAAATATATGAATCGCTAGTATACCAAGGATTAATGATACCGATTGATGCATCTAGAAGCATTGATGAAGTTGTCAACGACTGTTTAAACCTTATACTGGTAAAGGTGATCAAGCCTAAGATTTGATACGGTGGTACTTAAAACGTTTTAAGAGACTCTATTTTTGAATTGAATAGTGTTTTAAACATGTTTGCTAACATATATAGGGATAGTAGGCAGGGAATACTTATGGGAAATTGGTGGACCGGCCGGGATTTGAACCCGGGACCTCTCGGATGCCAACCGAGCGCTCTTCCAGGCTGAGCTACCGGCCCACGTTTTAAATAGTTCTATCGATCTCCTAATACTTTAATACTTATTGTAGCAATATAAGTTTTGTTGTTAATTAAATCTGTGGAGCAGATCATCGCTTCTTCGTTGTCATTACTGCGGGGCTTCATCACAATATCAGTATCGGAGATCTTAATCATCTAAATAATAGTTACGTTTATAGGGATATTAAGTTTCTATGAGTAATTAACACATATTTTCCATATTTTCTGAAGATCAGTAATTACTATCAATTGATATATAGAGTTGAACATAACATACTTTGCAGAGCTTATATTGCTATAGGCTAGTCTTCATCAGCAGTTTCACTTGTCTCCGTTCTAAAATATCTAGGAAATTATAATTATGATTGTGGCTGGAAACAGATGTTGAATAAAGAACTAGCTTTAATAATAGCGAAGACTATAAAAAATTTAGGTCTTGATAAAGTAGATGTTGAGGGATTTGAGTTCAGATTCGTTATCCAGAAAGTGGGTTATGTGGTACAGAAAATTGGTTGTGATTTAGGTTTAAAATTTGGATGGTATTCATTAGGTCCTTATTCTAGAACTCTTCAGAATTACTATAGTGTTATTGCAGATATTCTTAGTGAAGAGAGTAGCGGGGATCAAGGAGTAGAGAAAGGACTAGATAAAGATACTGAGAGATGTGTAGAGAAAACTTTAGATTTCTTAAACGATTACAAAGAATATGTAGGAGAACTTGATATCAGATCTCTAGAGGTTTTAGCTAGTCTGATGATGTTATGTACAGAGATTTATCCTAAACCGAGTAATCCTCTTGAAGAGCTTTTAAAACGTAAGAAAGGTATACCTTTAGATCTTGCTGTTAAAACACAGAGATTTTTAGTAGATAAGAATATTTGCGCTCTACTATAAAGATCAAGAGTAGCCAGAAAAAATATTACTCTAGAATCTATTGGGGACTTTTGTGGTTATCACAGAGAGCGGAGTGAAGAATGTAGCTAAACGTATATACGATGAAGTCCACGGATATATCGAGTTATCAGATATAGAACTAGAAATCGTGAATACCCCTGTCTTCCAAAGATTAAGATATGTAAAGCAATTGGCAACTGCTTGGTATGTATATCCAGGAGCTACACATACAAGGTTTAGCCATAGTATAGGGGCGATGCATATAGCAGGTATTGTTTCGTCAAAATTCTATAGGTATGGATACATATACGAACTCAATGATATACAGTTAATAAGATTAGCCGCGCTTCTCCATGATATCGGGCATACACCGTTCAGCCATGCTATCGAGCCGTTCTATAAATATAGATTGGGATTGGGTCATGAAGATATATCCAGGGTCATAATAGAGGAGAGCTCAGAAATTAGGGAGGTGCTATCTAAACATGGTTTCGATTATAAAGAAGTGGTAGCGATTCTTGAAGGACGGTATAAAGAACCTCTATATAACCAGCTCCTCTCTAGTGATGTTGATATAGATAGGATGGACTACTTAATAAGGGATGCATTACATACAGGTGTTTCTTACGGAACAATAGATCTTCAAAGGCTTATAACAACGCTTGTTGTCGATGGTGATGGAAATATAGCTGTACTAGACAAAGGTATAGATGCTGTAGACAATTTCTATTTAGCTAGGATGCATATGTACAAAGCAGTATACTATCACAAGACCCTCGTAGGATACGAACTTATACTTAGGAAAATCTACGAACTTCTACATGAATACTATCCAGACGAACTACTTCTCTTCAGATCTATACAAGATATAAGGAAAGCTGTAAGAAATGGGGATATAGTTTACTGGAACGATGACTGGCTCCTAGGTTTTATGATGAATGTCTACAGATCTGGAAGAGTTTCGAAAGAACTTAGAGAACTTATCGAAGCATTCTTTAAAAGACGTGGATATAAAGTCGTTATAGATATATCTAACTTCAGTAACAGATCGCTAAATGTTGAAGAAGATAAAGATGTAGAGTATATACAGAACGTGGCCTCTATTGTTAAACATGTAGTTGAAGAACATCAAATGGCTACTTTTGTTGACGATATAAAGATTTTAGATGAGGATATACACGTAGTACCGAGAGTAATACTAGCAGGTAAAAGATCTATACCTATAACAGAATACAACGGTAGTATCGTAAGGTATATCCCGAGGAGATACCATGTAAGAAGACTCTATGTGTTAAGCAGTAAATGGAGTAGAGTGGTAGAAGAGCTTAAGCTTAGGGGATTAATACAGTGATAAGAATTGTAGGGCTAGGTCTATCCATAGATTTCGTACCTCTTGGAGGGGTGTTAAGGTTACTTACATGTAGTAAAGTGTTTCTAGATATCTATACAAGTTATTGGTATCCATCGATAGAGTTGCTTGCAGAGATCCTCGAAAGAAGAGGTATGGAAGTTAAGAAAGCTGGGAGATACGATTTGGAGGGAGACTCTATTAAGAATATTGTTGAAGAGGCTAAACATAGTGATATATGTATAGCTGTAGCTGGCGATCCTCTAATAGCTACAACTCATAGTGCTATAGTTGTAGAAGCGCTAAGAAGAGGTATAAATGTCGAAGTTTTCCCAGCTTCATCTATACTAAACGTTGCAGTAACCCTTAGCTGTTTACAAGCTTATCGTTTCGGGAAAATGGTTACAATAGTTAAGCCTAAGAATGGCATAGTATATGAATACCCTCTTCACGTAGTAAAATCTAATAGAGATCGAGATCTACATACACTAGCTCTACTAGAGATAGACCTTGAATTGAACTATTTTATGACACCTAGGGAAGCTCTTGAAATACTTTTCAACATCCAGAGAAGCTATGGATACAACGTGGTAGACTATGACGACAAGATCATCATTTTAAAAGCGCTGGGGTCAGAGGATAGCTCCGTAGAAGTAGAAAGTGCTAGAGAAATACTGGGTAAGAACTATCCCCCAGCACTATACACACTGATCATACCAGCTAAATCTCTTCATCCAATAGAAAAAGAATGCATAGAAAACATCAACAAAATCAAACTAAAACCTCTTACATCGATAGAACTACTAAAAGAGATAATCGATACCGTAACGTCGTATAGTATGAAGCGAAAACTATTTAACGTCTAACACAAGCAATGCTTAGAGAGAAAGATGCCGCGGTAGCTCAGCCTGGTAGAGCGCCGCCCTGGTAAGGCGGAAGTCCCGGGTTCAAATCCCGGCCGCGGCTCCAAGTAATTAAATTTGAATTTTCATTGTTATCATATCTAACGGTTTGAGATTATCGATACTCAGGGTTTATAAGTGATAATAAGCTTTACACAAGTATTACCTAGATGTGGAAAATCGTGTGCTGATGTGGTGATGCATTTCCCATATTATCGAATGTTATAAGGTTCCTTGGCATGGTTGTGGGGGGTGTAGATTTAGCTGCCTATGATAGTAGATGCAGTGGTTTTGCCGTTATAAATGATCAAAGAGTTGTTGAAGAACTTACGTGTCTATATAATGATTACGAAATCATAGAATACATAAAAAAGTTTGCTGTAGAAGTTGTAGCTATTGATGCGCCTATAGCTGAGTATCCTAGATTTAGAGATGTAGATAGGGAGGCTATTAGGAGAGGTTTCAGAGTTTTTCCACCTACTTTTAGTTACATGAAAATCCTAACCTTGAGGGCGTGGAGACTGTATAGAAAGTTAACGTCCATGAATATAACTGTTATCGAGACGCATCCTAGAAGTGCTTTGAAGAATTCCGGATTTGATAATGTTCTCGATTTATGTAAAGCTGTTAACGTTTCGCTAGGTCCTCATGCATCTAAGATAGGTAGGAAAGATCTACGGGACGCCTTAATATCAGCAATTGTAGCTCTATGCTACAAAACTTCGGTATGTATAGATGCTGTAAAAGCGTCTGATGGAGTTATATACCTGATATCAAGATTACGATAAATCGTTGTAATAATATGTTATAGTTAAAAGAGTAGAACTGAAATCAGCGTATAGCCCTTAAATCATTCACTTCATCTACGGCCACGACCTCATCATATACTCAAGCCTGTTTCTTGTGAAAACTATAGGGAGAAAAATTATATTAGATTTACTCTAGCTTAATCTAATGGGTTGGGAATGAATAGTTTAGGAAATACTAAACCTCTTCCTGGGATCTCTATACACATCAATATGTCAATGAAATTTGAACTTGTACGTCAATTAATTGATGAAGTTCTCAACTTACACGCTAAAATTGTTAGATTCGATATCTGGTGGGGTGAAGTTCTAGGCGAAGATGGTTCTATACGAAAACGTAGTTTAACATGGTATAGAAGTGTGGTTGTTCACATGGTTGAGAAGGGGTTGATACCTTTGGCAATACTTGGATCAGGTATTACTACTAAAAGATATGTAGATAAGCTAATCCAAAGCAGTAAATTCTCTGAATTAGTGTATGAATATTCATACATAGTTGCTAAGACCTTAAGTCCATATGTATATATTTTTCAATTAGGTAACGAATTGAATCACCCTTTATCATCTATACCAAGAAAAGTAAGGTATAACTTTATAGAGTCGTTATGTAGAGGAGTAAACGAAGGTTTTAGTAAGAGCATTAAGATACTGAACATTAATATCGATGTTCCTCGATGGAGGAACTATATTAAAAATGTAGAGAAGCTGTTGAAGGAATGTATCGATATTGTAGGTATAGATCATTATCCTAATACGTGGAGATTCGTAGGTTATAACTATCAGAAGATCTTTCATCTTTTCGTAGATTTATACAAATCGTTAGATAAGCACTTAGCTATAACTGAAATAGGTTTTGCATCAGAGTTAAGAATTTTTGGGAAGACTGTTCTGAATCGGGAGAAGAGGCAGAAGGAATTCATAGAGAATATATTACATTTTCTTAGTGTACTAGCTAACAATGTCCCTATAAATTTCATAGTATGGTATATGCTATGGGATGAAGATCCTGTCGTATGCGAACCTTTTCATGGGTTTGGCTGGTGTGGCTGGGGTATTCTACGAAGAGATTTCTCTAAAAAACCTGGGTGGAAAGCTTTAAAGACTTGGTATAGATACCTATCCAAATAGTGTAATAATGTGCAGATGATGAAAGGGTAGGTTACCGATGACATGATGAATAGCTTCATCGCTGATAGCTACACAATTTTCAATTTCATTGAATTCCAACTTCTTCTCAATACCTAGTATCTTGCCTTTATTCTTCCTCATAACGATCTTACCATTGCTAAGAACAGCAAATCCTACAGAATCGTAACTCCTGTACTCAAGATCGAGTAAACCTTCTTTAATTATTAACCCAATGTTTTTACCGAAATACTTACCACATCTATCACTACATACTACCTATACAATACTGACCTCCTACACTTTGTACAGTACTGTCTCTCAGTAGATACTTAATACGGCTAAATTATCATGTAGATTCTGTTTAATAGTTTCAAATATTTATAAGCTCTTATAAAGTTGAATTTATACGAAACTAATTGGATGATGTTAAGTAGCTCGCACTGAAAATATGATGTTGTCGGCACCCACTGATCTCTTAAGGAATATGTTTTCATGATTATCTACGGTGTACAGCTATAACCATAGTTATCAGTATAACAATGGGGTTCATCTGTAATTTAGAGTTATATACCATGTATAAACACCATAAAAATTAGTAAAAGCTGTTGCAAGGTGTGTAGTGTAAGTTCAGTTGATGTTAGGTAGGTATAGAATGTTGCTAGGAGAAGATGTCGAAAGAATATTTGATGATTTGATTAATACGGCTGCGTTCTGGGATAAACTGGGGGTTGTCTAGGGATATGTGGAAGCATCGTGAGTTCCCATGTCCATGAATATTGTGAAGTTAGTGTTAGACTTAATCGCTGTGGATCCTGAAGGTATTGTTGTGGATCTCGGTTATGGAGGGGAGGGTAGTGATTGAAGCAGCGAAACGTGGTGCAAAAGCTCTTCGTATAGAAATTGATGAAGATATGATAAAGCTGGTGTACAGAAATGTACAACAGTTGAACTTGATTGACAGAATTCTCTTCATAAATAAGGATATATTTAAGGTCGATGTATCGCGGGCAACAATTGTGTACGTATTTAACAACGAATACTCTAAACAGGTTGAAGGTTGAGATGCTTAAAGAACTAAGTCTTGGAACAACGATAATTTCTCTAGATTATAGTGTAGAGTGGCTTGAACCTTTTCAAGTTATAGAGGTTCTATATGGAAGTGAATGCTGTAGGATATACATACTGTAGTGTTGAGGTTAATACGTACATATATAGGGGCTAGATATGTACATAAATATTAGTGATGAGATAGCTGAGCGCTGAATCATGATGTTCCCGGTGCTTCTGATTATTTACAATCTTCTGCAACACATATCAACTAAGACACATTGAGAACATGACGGGTTCCGGGCTTTACAGACGTTTCTTCCATGAACAATTAGGAGGAGATGCATATATCGTAGTTTATTAACATCATTTTCCAGCAGATTCATCATCTTAACCCTTATATCTTCGTAATCATCTTCAGGCGATGCTAAGCCAAGTCTTCGCGTCACTCTGTCAATATGTGTATCTATGGGAAAGGTTGGCTTATTTAACACCATCAAGAGAAAAACGTCGGCTGTTTTAGACCCCACCCCGGGTAAACTCAGAAGTAATGTTCTTGCATGTTCTGGTTCAGCATTTTCTATCTTTGAGAAGATGTCAGGGGTCTCTAACACTTTTGTAGCTAAAGCTTTCAATATCCTAACCCTTCTATACGTTAGTCCTGCCACCTTAATTAAGCTAGCTAAATAATCATCAGGTAGTTTAATTATTTTCTCAGGCGTTATCAATCCTAACGAATTCTTTAAATTCTTAAAAGCTTTTATAGCATTTCTATCGCTGGTATTCTGGCTAAGAATTATGGCAACGAGGATTTCGAAGTAACTAGGCTTCTCTATAGTAGATATATGCCCTACAACAAATTCGCTTAAATCAATAGTATATCTATTCAAGAGGATATCTAAGAGCTTAAGAACTCTATCTCTATTCCATGCACAGAGAGCCGTTGAGTTATCCATCGCCTCATCCCATGTAAATCGCGTTTCATTAGCTCATCAAAGGGTGGATCACGTAGCTGTATAGTTCTCTTAGCTATTATCGCGACCTAGGCTTTAACCTTATATTAGGCGTAAGTTATTTAGGGTGTTACTAATGGTTAGAAGAAACAGTATGGAGAAGATATCTAGACGCGATTTTTTAGCCGCGCTCATATCAACTCTAGTTACTGTTGTTATTGAAACGATCGTAATTGCTATGAATATAGACTCTATAGCTATAAATTCGGTACCTGATTTGCTAACTTCTCCGTTCAAAATATGTGTATACATATCTTATATATTAAGTGTTGTCTCTATACCCGCTATATCGTTACGTATCGCGGATTTCCTTAACGATGTACGTAGTGTGTACAGATTCTATGTTATTAAGAGTCTAGCATTAGAATCTGTAAACTTTATGGATAAGATATCGAAAATCCTACCCCTAACCCTGTCCACAGCTTTTCTCTTCATAATTATAAGTGTTGCTCTGAAGATATATATCTTCTCTCTCGTATCCTTAATACCTTTAGCTCTATACCTAGCACTTTTAATAAGACCTTTATACAGCGTCTACAATCATTGTAAAAGAATTGATATGGAGTTGCCATGGTTCTTAGTGTTACTAATAGTTGTTGAAAACATTGGGAGCAATATCAGGTTACTTATAGAAAGGTTGAGGTATACAGATATCCTTCCATCGATAACAAGAGAACTACTAATAATTGATAGAGATTCTAAACTCTATAGCAAATCCTATACAGTAGCTATCACAGAAAGGGCTAAGATTACTCCTAATGCTAGACTATCTGATATATTATCAGGTTATGCTAGCCGTTTAAAGGGAGGAGGAAATATATCTTCGTGGTTATTGACCAAGCTGGATGAATTGTTGATGGCTACGGAGTTCTCGATGAAGCTGTACAGTGAAAGAATTGCAGCGGTTTTCGGGCAGCTGATGTTAGCACTATATGTTGTAATACCTCTGGTATCAATAGCTATCTATACCATAAATATTTATGCTGTGCTATCCTTGATAATCTTAGCTACGCCTATACTCATACTGTCTATGTACATAACTAGGCCAAAGAATTTGAATTCTGTACCTATAACAAGATTGCTAGTCATACCTACAATAGCCTTAGTAACAACATCTATATCTCTATACAGATTTCTAGGACCTCATTCGATAGTCTTAGGCTGGTTTGCATCACTAATCCTCGTATATATCAATAGAGGTTTAATGAGAGAGATAGATATATTGGAGAAAGATAGTGTAGAGGTTATTAAGATAATAGCAGAGTTAAAGCAAAGTGGTTTAGATATTGTGAAAGCTCTCGAGTTTATATCTACATCAACAGCTATTAATAGACTAACAGTTAAGAAATTAAGATCTGCAATATCAATGTTACACCAGGGTATTCCTTTAACACTTATAGCTACAAAAATACCTTCGCATAGTTTTCTCTTTAGATTTACATTATTTACGCTAGGTCTTGTACACGAGTGTGGTGGGGGGAGTCCAGAGGTATTTCGGATACTCTACGAATATGTAACGAGGATAAGAGCACTACATAGCAATGTGGTGAAAATGTCTAGATTTTTCGATATCTTTGCTTTTGTTAACATATTTGTGTTAACATGGATTTGGAAATCGTTGACACCTATATACGCATCACTAAGTTTTCTCGTTCCCATAACGAATCCTTCGATAAATATCGAAATCTTGTATACTGTATCCTATATATCAGCGTTAAGTTACGCTCTTACTTCAAGTACTTTACGTAACGGGTTACCCATAATAGAGATAAGGAGTATATCTTTGTTATTAGCGATAGCTATAACTACGTTGTTTATACACATACTATAATGAATACCTTTTTTAAATGTTTAACTGATTTAAGGGGTTAGATGTATAGGTATACATTATTTAGAAAAGGTGTAAGTGAGTTATTAGCTATAACAATAGGAGTAGCAATCACGATAGCGATCGGGGTAATGCTGTACATGTTTATGCCGAACTTCCTTAGTTCAACAGCTCAACAACAGAAACTAGGCTTAACAATAATATCCGCTAATGCTGTTGATGATCAGACAGTTATAGTATCTATGTCGCTAAGAAACCTCGGTACTAAAGCGATAAACGGAGTAAATATATCGATACTCAATGTAGATGTAAACATCTCACGTATATTAACACCATTAAAAGCCTCTATCGATAGAAATAACTTATATCTCGATCTATCTATAAACCCGCTAGCCCCAGGGCAAGAAATACCTATAGTTATAGAGGTAAAAAGTAAGATTATAGCTATCGGTCAGAAAATCAATATCGTTGTTATAGCTAGATATGTAGATGGAACATTTTCTGCATCCTCAATAACAGCTACGATTATGTAACGCAACTAAGATATATGATGAGCAAATTATTCAAACATTGTATTAATAATTATTTTTATACTTTGTATTGTATTATTAAGCAGAGCTTACTTAACACGATATATCGTAACAAAATATATACTCTTCACGATTTTAACTATGTTTGAGGAGTTGTTGTGATGAAATCGGCAGGAGCTGAATACATGATGAGATTTCCATGGACTGACAAAATGTAAGGTATGGATATCAGCCGGTTGATCTTCAGTCACAGATCCTGGTTCACCTCCTTCATCATTTACCAGCATCTACAGAGCAGCAGTAACCAGTATTTAGAGCTAGATTCGTGTATTTATCTAGCTTAAGCCAAAGATTTTAAATTCATTGTAACAATCTTTCTGTGTCGTAAGTAAAAATACCGGAAAATCCGGAGACGTGGTTGTGGTCCCGCCGGGGGGACTTGAACCCCCGACCACCCGGTGTCCACGCCCGCCTCACTACAGCCGGGCGCTCTGCCGCTGAGCTACGGCGGGTTACACTATGTATTTCATTATTACTGCTAGGCTATATATTTTTTGTTTCGTAAACATATCTATGGTTTTCATAGTTTCAGTTTATAGAGTATATTAGTAGTTTTGCTGACGTTAAATTAATATATAGCTTATTAAGATACATAATTTGTGTAGAGTAAGGTATTTAATGGTGATAGTATGGATGAAGAGATAGATAAGGAAACTAGGGAGTTAGTGTTGAAAAAAGCTGTTGAGTTGATGCGAAGTGGAGCTACACTTTTGTCAGAAGTATGTCCTATCTGTAAATCGCCCTTACTTAAGTTAAGAAGTGGTGAAATTGTATGCCCAATACATGGAAGGGTTATGGTTGTTAAAACTGAGGAAGAGATAGCTGAAGCTGGTGTTTTAGGTGCTTTAACCGAGTTAGAGAAAAGGATAGCTAAAATCTTAGGTATGTATATTAGGAAGATTGATAAGGAGGGGTCTACATATGAAGATGCTAGAGATATAGTATACTGGCTTGATGCTCTTGAAAGAATTGAGAGAATAAAACATATTTTAAAACGCCCACTTATACAAGGTGAAGAACAGATAAAGAAATCTGAACGTAGAGAAGGCGGAGAGTAGAGCTTAGTTATAATTGTAGTGGTATAGATGAGAAAAAGTTTCTTGGTTGGATTAGCAGTAGGATTAGTAGTAGGTTTTATCGATAGCTATACATATGCGTTATCGGGGTATACAACAGCTGAAGTATCGCTAATTGTAATACCCCTCCTAGTGTTGATAGTATTTAGATTTTTCAAGGTAGAGTACAGCGATGAGGATATCGTGATAGCTACAGCTTTAGCTTTTGGAGTAACAATTACTACAACGTTGACATCTGGAATGTACATAACGTTTGGCTTCCTCAGCTATTTATCAAGCAGATTGAGAGCTTATGGATTATCAGCATCTGTACCTCTAAACCTGTTCTCAGGTATTTTTCCAGATTATAATGCTTTACCAATATATGTCTCACTTGCACTTATATCATTTAGTGGAGCTTTGATAGCGTTTGTTTTTAGAGAGCATTTCATCGAGAGAGAAAGGCTTAGGTATCCAGTAGGATTTGCTTCAGCAATATTGACAAAGGTGTTTAGCAAGGTGGTTATAGGTTTAAAGCACTATGCGATAATGTTCATGCTAGGGTTCGCTCTTCAAATGATTGCTATGCGCAATCCTCTTCAATCAGATTTAACACCTTTGCTATCAAGTTTCATCCCAGGTGCAACACTGGCTTTAACCTTTTGGCCTATTATAATAGGGCTCTTATTCATACTTCCACTAGAACCTTTGAAAATGATGTCATCAGGTTCTTTAATTACGTATCTAGTCCTTGTACCTTTATCAGTATCCTTATTTAAAATAAAGGTTCCACCAGCTGTAAACTTCGAAGAGGCTCTTATAAGCTACTCAACAATTATCGTTGGGATATTAGTAGGAGTAGTTATACTGTTGCTAGTTGTATACCTGATAGTATACGTCAAGGTTTTAACTACGAGTTTATCTATGATATTTAAGCTCAAAATGGAGAGGAATGTACTAGTTCTTGCAGTAACCCTTCTATTAATGCTAGGCTATGTAGGAGCCACAACCTCTAATTACAGATCATTTCTACTTTATCTGTTTCCAGCAGTATTCCTGCACATCCTCTTAATCATTGTAAACCTTAGAACTGTTGGAGAAGCAGGTATAGGTTCGCAAGCCTTACTACCCCTCATAACTCTATACCTCTACTTCTCCGGAGCTAGAGATGTTCTAACATATGCAATTCTCGACCCCTATACAGGTATCCCTATGCCTCAAGTTGTCGGGGGATCCGCTATGAACTTGCTCAGATTTTCAAGATTACTGAAATGCAGTTCGGTAAAAGCTCTCGCTTACTTCGGTTTCGGAATGCTAGTAGGTAGTTTAGCAACATTTATATATGGAAACGTACTTCTCCATGTTTATGGTTTTAATTCTCCTCAAATGCCTTTAACGAGATGGATTCCTACAATCATGTGGATGTCCACTATATATAGTGGTAAACTTGGATCAGCATCCCTGGCACCAATATCGATAGGATTATTCATAGGTTTAATCCTCATAATTATCGGTCTTCGCAAACATCTACCGTTATTCTCATTTGTTGTAGGAATGACTTTACCACCAGATATCGGTATATCAGCTTTAGCTATATGTATAATTAAAAGACTTCTTATCGAACTTGGTGTAGAAGTACATGAGAAAACCATTATATACTCTACAATGTTTATGGTAGGCTGCATCTTAGCTGTAATATGTGAAACATTCTTAACAGCTATCGGAGCGTGAATATAATGGCAATGATTATAGCTGTACTCAGAATCTTACTACCTATAATATTGCTTTTCGTAGGTATTGTGATATACATCTTATCTAGGTATAGAGGATTTATCGAGGAAGACATGATTAGCGAATTTAAACTAATTTCACCAGCATCTAAACTTCTTAAGAATATCGTAACAAAAGCTTTTCTGTCGACCGAGATAATGCTGATCCTTCTAACCATGTATATACTATCGCTGACAGTAGCCTATGCAGCAACGTTTTCATATTCATCGCAGTACCTTGAGTTTCAACCAGAGTATAGATTGCTAATGGTTAGCAAAGATTTTGTACCTTCTGAAGTTATTCCTAAGCTGTATCACTACATCATAGTGTATCAGATATTTAAAGAGTTTAACTTAGGTAATACTTCTTACTATATATTAGCAATTAAATGTAGTTTACCAAAAAGCTGTATAGGTAATTCAACGTTAATGAAGGAGATAAACAGGATCTGTACATATGTATCAGGGAACTATACTGTAGTAGATGTTAGCAGTTCTTTGAATGAGGAACATGTTTTTAATATTTTTAAAACATCCCTTAGTCTAGTTAGAGTAGATTTATCAAAATTGGTAGATATAGAGCTAGCTCCAGGGATATACTTTGTTCATAGTATAGGGGTTATAGGAGGTTTAAGTTTAAGAATAGAGGATCCCTCGAAAATATTAGTGATACCAATGTTGAATAACATATTAGATATGTTACATCTTCAAGGATCAGATGTGCAGACATTGGTGATAGGTTTTGATCATGTTGAAGATATTCAAGCAAATATAGATAAAGTTTTAGAGGTTTTCGATTATATCGTTGTTAACTCAGGAGAAAAAGCTCTCGTTATAAGTAGAAGTTTTGTACCGACATCAAGAACTTTACTAGGTCTAACTCTATCTTTTGCCATATCTATGATCATTATATACGCTGTTAGTGGAGGATTTGTTGAAAAAATGCTAGATATGTATAGAGATCTCTATATACTGGGCATCCCAAAGAATTTCTTTAAATCGGCTGTTATCTTAGGATTAATAATAACATTCTCAATGGCATCACTACCGCTAGTTATTGCATCATGTCTAGGATATGTTAACGGTATAGCGTTGCTGAACTACTTTGTATCGTTTGTAGGTTTAGCTATACTAACATCCAATAGAATTAGAGGTATTATTAAGTCTGAATATGCAGAGACTATAGGGAGTTACACCTATATCATAGACACCTCTGCCCCCTTAGATACGTTAATCAATTGTATTAAAGATATGTTGTTAAGAGATGACTTCTTTACGATTACAGAGATTGAAGGGGTAAGAGAAGAAAGGTTTAACGTGATCCGTATAGAGCTTATATACAAGAAAGCTCTTTCAACAATAGCCTCTGTCGAGATATACATAGATAGAGTTGATAGTAATACGAGATACAACATAGTTGTAGATGTATGGAGTTTAGAAGATCTATCACCTCTGTTTCTATCCTCAATTCAGAGACTAGTTCTGTCAAAGATATCTGGAGGGCTTCTCATTTGTATAGAGAGTTAGCGCTAAAATCAGTAAAACTCTCAGTATCTGGTAGAGGTATGGTTTATGTATGTCTGTATGCTTTAGCTTCATCGATGTACATAATCTTCTCACCATTGTCAATAGTATACATAAACATGGTAGTACTTTCACTTCTCGCTATAGTAACATCAATTCTATCCGATAAAAAGACTCTACATCAATACTTATCAGTATTAATACTTTCAGGTATGAGGAAAAGATCAATTTTCTTCTGTATAAGGACCTACATCTCGGTAAGGATTATCCCTTTAGCTCTAGTTTACACTATCTGTTTTAGTTATCTCAATCTATATCTCGTAGCAATTGTAACGGATATAATCTTTGTACTGTTTACACTATACTCAGCGTATCCGATATACAAGGTGTTTAAGTAATGAGAAGGATTGTAGCTATTGTCAGAAATGTGTGGAAGTACTACTCTATCAGTGGAAGGATGATAGCTGTATTAAAGAATGTGAATCTCCATGTATATAGAGGAGAGATAGTATGTATTCATGGACCTAGCGGAGCTGGTAAAACAACTTTGTTAAAGATTTTAGCAGGTCTTGAGAGACCAGATCAAGGCGAGGTGATTGTTGACGGCTATAACTTAACACTTCTAGATGATGATGGGTTAGCATCTTTAAGAACTAATGTTGTTAGCTATATTCCGCAAGATTACGGGCTTATCGACGATTTAACAGTTTACGAAAACATAGAGATCCCGTTAATGATCGTGGGCCTCGGGGGTGAGGAAAGGAGGAGCAGGATACATGGACTACTTGAATACATGGGTTTACTGGGTAGAGAGAACGTTAAAGTTAAGCATCTGAGTGGAGGTGAAAAGCAGAGAGTTGCTATAGCACGAGCTTTAGCTGTTACGCCATCGCTTTTACTAGCTGACGAACCTACAGCAAATCTTGACTGGGAGAACGCTAAGAAAGTTCTGGAGATGATTTTGAGGATAAGTAAGGATTTCGAAACATCGATTGTTATCGTATCTCACGATCCTAGAGTTCTTGAGTATGCGCATAGAAAGTACTTAATGTATGATGGGGTGCTGAAGGAAGCTTCATGATGTTTCAACAAGTATCTTCATCCTCAACCTTCCAGTAAACCTATATACGATTTAAGTCTTGCAACGATGTCGTTCTTCTGCTCGCTAGTTAACGTAGTTGCATATGTTGATACAACTGCATCAAACCAATCGAGAGCGGCTAGCATAGCATCGTAAGGGCAGAGGTTATTTTCTTCAGCATCAAGTAAAGCTTCATCAGATGAACACGACTTATGCATAACAGCTCCACAAACAGTACATTTAACCATCTGTGTTTCATCTTCAATAGGTTTCCCACATATAACACATTTCTTCTCCAAAGAACATCACCTGGTCCGTGAAATCATCATCTACTCAGACAACCCGACGATCGCTCATCCAGAATTAAAACAAATATTTCCTAAGCTTATAAAATTTATATGGTGGTTGAAATGAAGGCTGTTATTCTCGCTGGTGGCTATGGTAAAAGGCTTCGACCTCTAACTGAGGATAGGCCTAAGCCTATGGTTGAAGTTTGTGGAAGACCTTTAGCAGAGTGGCAAATTCTGTGGCTGAAGAGCTTAGGTATAACAGAGGTTGTGTTTCTCCTTGGTTACGCGAAAGAGAAAGTTATAGAGTATTTCGGTAGTGGTAAGAAGTTTGGGGTAAACATAAGTTATGTTGTTGAGGATGAGCCTCTGGGTACCGGTGGCGCTATTAAGAATGCTGAGCATATTTTAAAGAATGAGGATGTATTTATAGTTGTGAATGGAGATATAATTACAAATCTCAACCCCTTAGAGATGGTCCAGATGATTAAGAAAGATAATTCTGTTGTAGCTATAGCTTTGGTCTATATGAGGAGTCCTTACGGGATAGTTAAACTAGATGGCGAATACATTGTGGAGTTTGTTGAAAAACCAACTATTGAGTATACAATAAACGCTGGGGTCTACGTTATGAAACCTACGATCTTTGAGTATCTACCGGAGAAAGGAGATATTGAGAGAACAGCTTTCCCTCTACTTGCCAGTAAAAGGCTCCTCAAAGGGTATGTATACAAAGATGTTTACTGGAAGTCTATAGACACGATAAAAGATCTCGAAGAAGCTTCAGAGAGATTGAGAACTCTCTACCCAGATCTATGTATTGCTAAACATAGTTAGCATACATCATCATAACAGTTTCTTGCCAAGTTTTTATGTCCTTGAATATGTTTTCCAAACACCGAGTTCGCTTATTACGTAATTCACGGGGAACCCTACGGCTATGCCTATTAGTTGAGCTATTAATGGATTGAGGTATAGTCCATACCTAGTTAGTACAGCTACAAGATATTGAGCTACAACTCCTGGTGATACAGCTAGATGGAACATAGCTAATCGTTTCACAAAACTTCCCACTCTTCTATCGCTAAAAGTCCAGATCTCGTGCAGTATAAAGTTCCATAATATGCTGATCTCTATAGCTATAGCGCTACCAATTACGAATAGTGTATTGGTAAAGAGTGGGTATAGCGTAGATATGAGCCACAAAGTACCTAGATTAACTATAACACCACTTAAACCTACGATAACGAATTTGAATGGTCGCCATCTAGAGAGCTTTAGTACATGTATAACGAATTCCAGTATTGTACTAGTCTTAAGCTTGCTTTTGCCGTAGAGTCTAGATCTGAAGGTGTAAGGAACTTCAACTACTTTACTAGGTCCACATCTCTCCAAAATCTCTAGAAGTATTTTAAAACCTAGCGGATTGAGTCTACCTCTATTCATCACTATAAGATCCTTCTTAACCATGAAGAAACCGGACATAGGATCAGAGACCTTTCTTGCATATGGGAGAAGAAGCTTAGCTATAAGTGTTGCACCTTTAGATATTACTAACCTAGTTCTACTCCACCCTTCTACACCACCTCCAGGAACATACCTAGAACCTATAACTACATCGTAATCATCTTCCCTAAGCTTTTCAAACATAGTGTTTATAACTTCAGGTGGATGCTGTAAATCAGCATCCATAACAACTACATACCTCCCTAACGAAAAAAGCATGCCGTCGATGATAGCAGACGAAAGTCCTTTCATATTAATCCTTCTAACAACTACATCGGATTCATCTATGTATTCTAGAGCTTCAACCCATGTACCGTCAGGGCTATTATCATCTACTACTAGAATCTCGTAACTATCTACCTTAACTTTGGATCTAATCTCGTTAAACAGAACACCAATATTATCTCTTTCATTAAACGTAGGTAAAACAATCGATAACCCTAACATAGTGTACGCCACATCTACTCGTAATACAAGACTACGTTATATATTTTCAATAAACATCGAGTAAATGTTTATCAATTACAAGTAAGGCTACGACAATGTATTGTTTAGCTATACTACTTACGTGGATAAACCTTATAAATATACCACATCTCTATACTTTCACGGGTTTCACCTTGAACACGCTGACGATAGTTTTCAGAAACATAAGTAAGAGAAAGCTTAGATCAATTTTAACGATTTGCGGTATAGTTCTTGGAGTTAGGTTAATGTTTTCTCTGTTAATAATCACTGCTTCAGGAATCCAATCCAGAGATCTTTAGAGATGATTTGAAGGATATCAGGAACAGATATAATTGTTTATAATGGTAGTAGAGTTTTTTGCTCCAGGTTTAAGCCCAGAGATACCTCTAGGTCAGAGAGGTTTCCAGAGAACAGAATTTCAATCATTGCAATACCTAGATTTCGAGGTATACAGCACTATGTCATCGATTCCGATACGATAACCATTACCTACAGCAATAGCAGTTCTGATTTAATTGTTATTGTTATAGATATCTTTAGAGTTACTAATAGATTCACCGTGTATATTGTCTACACACCACTAGATATGGCTCAAAATCTAACAGGTTTAACAGATAAAGTATCGCAGACACCAGTAAAATGTGTAGATCCTTTCCATGTACAGGAGGTAGCTCAACAGGTATCTAACTCTGTTTCGGGAATATCGCTATTCGTACCTTCATCAATAGTTCAGATGGTTACAGAAACTGTTAACATTATAACATATTTCTTCACATCAATAGGTCTCGTAGCTGTTACGGTAGTTTTTCGAGGTTATAAACACTATGACTATAGATGTTGTTTGGAGGGCGAGAGAGATAGGGATAATGAAGGTTATAGGTGCTAAGAACAGTTCCGTAATCAAGCTCCTCTTGTTAGAATCCGTAATAATGGATGGTATTGGAGGATGTACGGGTATAGTTATAGGGATCGCTCTATCGTATGTAGTAATATCGTTGATACTAAGGTTTAGCACTTCTACAAGGTTTTTAGGTTTTCCTAGGAGAAGCTTTGTAATACCTATAACCAATCTTACATCAGTTATAACACTGTTTCACGTAAAGCTAGCGCTAGTGTTAGGTATAGCTGTAAGCGTTATCGCGGGTGTTTACCCAGCTTATAGAGCATATAGATTAAGACCTGTTGAGGTATGTCTAGAGATATCGTGGCTAGTCTTAGTTTATAAGTATGGTCGTCACTATGTTCAAGCACTTAGGAGTATAGATTTGGATATCAACCGCGGTGATGTAATTTGTATTGTAGGTCCATCGGGATCGTGTAAAACAACTCTGTTTAACATCATAGAGGGTTAGATAGACCGGGTACAGGGAAAGTAGTTGGCGATAATGTAGATATAATGGAGCTTAGTGATAAAGAGATTACGGAGTTCAGATTGAAGAAAAAGGCTATGCATTTCAATTCTATAATTTGATACTATTGCTAGCAGTGTTCGAGAACGTAGAACTTCCAATGTATCTGCTCGGAGTTCGTAAGGAGGAAGGAGAGGAGAGAAGGAGCATTGAAGTTACTTCAATTCATTGGGATTCAGCACCTAGTTCATAGAACTATTAATACACTTAGTGGTGGAGAACGGCAAAGAATAACAATTGTTTGAGTATTAGCTAATAATCCAGCGGTTGTGCTTATGGATGAACCTGTGGGAGCTTTAGATGTCGAGAATAACGAGAAGCTCATGGATTTGGCGAGAAAGCTAAACATAGAATTAAATCAAGCGTTTATCATAGCTACTCACGGTATTCTTGTAGCAAGAGAGTGTAGTAGAGTATATGCTTTGGGGGATGGGAAGATAATTAGTGTTTACAAACGTCTGAAGCGAGTAAGATCCTCTTTGCTATAGGTTAGAAATTCGGGAATAGTTATAACAAAGCCTTACACTTATTACAGAGTTAACACGTAGTAATTTAGAGGTAATGAGGTGAGCTAGGATGTCAAGGAGATTGTTGATCTTTATAGCGATCCTCGTAGTGATTGTATGTGTAGCTATCCCTATAGCGTTTTATTTAACTTATCCTGTAGAAGAAGAAGTTGTGGAGCAGATCGTAGAGGATGTCTACATAAAACCACCGTATCCTATTCCAAGATTTGTTCCAGGAGTGATCGGGTATGCATCGTCTATTGGAAGAGATTTTAGGTATAGAGGGGTTTTTCATGTTTATGGAGGAGATCTCAACATTATTACGACGAGCGAAGGTCATCGTATACATGTTGTATTCTTACCTTGGTATAGATGTACTAACAATAAATCGTTTATTCTATTTAGAGAAGCTTTAGCGAAGTTTATGGATGGGAGAGAAGTAGTGGTTATGGGCTTAACTTTTAGAACACCTAAGGGTTTGATTTTTGTACCGCTAGATATAAAGTTAGGGAACACAAGCTGTATATATTTGAGAAAGCGTTGAGTAAAGCAAAGGTTTTCATTATGAATATCCCATTGATGGCTATAGAGGTTACAGGGTTTCTATCGTTTCTATACGTAGCCTTAAGACTGTTATCAACGTATAGAAAATTCAGGGTTCAAGATCTGCTTCTCTCATCGACATCGTTCCTACTATTATCGGTAAGTCAGCTCTGTGCAGCATTATCTATTGTATTTAACGATGTCAGAGTTTCAGCTTCTCTCTACGTTGCAACATCATCTTTAGCTATGGCTGCGTTTATTTTGATGATTGTGCAGAGAAGTTGTTCAGAGAAACTGTATACTTTCACACCCTACATAGTCTTCCTCATAGCTCCTGACGTAGTTGCAGGAAGTCTCTCAATCTATATAGCGATACGAGCTTCTGGATACATCAAGATGTTGTTGATCATGTTGTCGAGTAGTTACTACCTTAGAGTGTTGTCAGTGATTGTAGGAGGCGAGACAACGCCGATAATACTCCTTGTAGCAGAGCTTATCCGAAGTCTTTCAGCAGTAGCTTTAGCTATCTACAGCTCTGTTAAGGTATTTAAGTTATGACTAGGAAGAGGACAAAACTTCAGATAATATACGATATCCTTAGAATACTCATGCTAGGCGAGATTAACCCAACAAAACTTGCAACTCTTGTCAATATGCCTTACGATAGGCTTATGAACATCCTTAAAGAGATGAACGAAAAAGGCTTGGTGAAAATAGTTTCTACAGGTAAAACTAAAACCGTAGGTATAACGCATAAAGGTGTTGAACTATACGAAGAGCTGAAGAAGATTGTAGAGTTGTTGAACGATTATGGATTATTGTAGACTTCTCTATATCGACACTGATATTGGATATGCAGATATAGACAGATCTAAAGTAGAAGGCTTTCTCGAAGTATTTTTAGCAGCTCTATCTACAATACGATGCTTAAGGAGTAGCGTAGGATATTAATCTGCTTAACGTTAAACTATCTTAGTAGGTGTAGATCTTTGGGCACTTCGTATCATGAGATCAGCGTCTTTATTCTCGATGTTTCGTACGAAATAGCGGGTTTAGAGCCTTGTATAATTATATGGGGGATAGATGAAGAAGGGCGCAGGGTAGTTCTGAGAGACAGGAGATTCAGACCATATTTCTACGCAGTTATAGATGAAGGTTATTCTCAACAAGATAAACTAGAGCTTGTACGTAAGCAAATAGTGTCTCTATCTACCCCTAAATCACCTATAACATCTGTTGAATATGTTAAGAAGAAATTCGCGGGGAAACCTGTCGATGCTCTTAAGATTGTGACTGTTATACCAGAGTACGTTCGTGAGTACAGGAAAGAGGTTACAAAGATACCAGGGGTTAGAGATGTTGTTGAAGCAGATATCAGGTTCTCTATGAGGTACCTTGTAGATCACGATATATATCCATGTACATGGCACAGTTTTAAAGTAATCGAGAAAAATATTACACCTGGTTTTAGAGTTCAAGCTGAGTATGAGGTTGTAGAGGTTCTTAACCGTCTAGAGAGGTTGGATATACCTAAGCTTAAGATCTTAGCTATGGATATAGAGGTGTACAATCCTCGTGGTGCACCTAGACCTGATAGAGATCCGGTAATAGTAATTTCTTTAATGAATTCAGAGAAAGAGATTGTACAGTTAACAGCTAGAGATAAAGACGACAGGATTCTATTGAGAGAATTTGTAAGCTATGTCCAGAAATACGACCCAGATATTATTGTAGGCTACAACTCTAACAATTTCGATTGGCCTTACCTCCTCGAGAGGTGTAGACGTTTAGGAATAAAGCTGGATGTATCTAGACGTCTAGGTGTAGAACCGACGAAGAGTGTCCATGGACATGTCTCTATTCCTGGTAGAGTAAACATAGATTTGTATGATCTAGCTGAAGAGATAGCAGAGATTAAGGTAAAAAGTTTAGACGAAGTCGCAGATTACCTAGGCGTCATGAAGAAGAGCGAGAGAGTTAATGTACCGTGGTACGAAATCTATAAGTACTGGGATGATGAGGAGAAGAGAAAGATACTGCTAGCTTATGCACGCGACGACGTTGTATCGACCTTCGGTATAGCAGAGAAATTCCTTCCTTTCATAATACAGTTATCGAGTGTAACAGGTATACCCCCAGACCAAGTAGGGGCAGCTAGCGTAGGGTTTAGGCTTGAGTGGCATCTTATGAGGATAGCGTACAAAGTAGGGGAGTTAGTGCCTAACAGAGCTGAGCATCCTTACGAACCTTATAGAGGGGCTATAGTTCTAGAACCTAAGAAAGGTGTTCACGAGAACATAGCTGTAATAGATTTCTCGTCTATGTATCCGAGTATAATGATTAAATATAACATAGGTCCCGATACCTTCGTAGAAGATGAATCTCTATGCGGTATTCATGGATGTTACGAAGCGCCAGAAGTAGGGTATAAATTCCTTAAACAGCCGAGCTCGTTCTTCAAAATGGCTCTCGAAACTCTAATTAAAACACGTAAAGATGTTAGAGAGCAGATGAAGAAGTATAGTGTAGATTCCTACGAATATAGAATGCTTGATGCAAGGCAAAGAGCTTTAAAAGTCTTGGCGAACGCTTGCTACGGATACATGGGCTGGACAGGTGCGCGATGGTATTGTAGAGAATGTGCTGAAGCTGTTGCTGCTTACGGACGCGAACTCATTAAGAAGGCTATGGATATAGCGAAAAAACTTGGGCTCGATATGATCTATGGAGATACAGATTCTGTTTTTGTTAAATACGATAAAGAGATTGTTGAGAAATTCATAGAGTTGGTAGAGAAGGAGCTTGGATTCGATGTTAAGATAGATAAACTATATCAAAAAGTATTCTTTACAGAAGCGAAGAAGAGGTACATAGGTCTTACAGTTGATGAGCATATAGATGTAGTTGGTTTCGAAGCTGTTAGAGGTGATTGGGCTGAGATAGCGAAAGAACTTCAAGAGAAAGTAGCGGAGATAGTTCTCAAGACTATGGATTACAGGAAAGCTGTTGAATTTGTTAGAAAAGAGTTGGAGGAGCTGAGGAAGAAGATAGGCGCCGGTGATGTACCTATAGAGCCCTTCGTTATATGGAAAACGATAACGAAACCTCTATCAGAATATGAAGCATCTCAACCTCATGTAGTAGCAGCGAAAGAATTGATAAAGATGGGCTACAAAGTAGATGTAGGGGATAAAGTAGGGTACGTTATAGTCAAAGGTAGTGGTAAGATATCTGAAAGAGCGAAACCATACATAGCTGTAAACGTCAAAGATATAGATTTCGATTACTACGTAGAACACCAAATAATTCCAGCAGTCTTAAGAATACTAGGATACTTCGGTGTAACAGAAGCTCAACTCAAAGGAGCTGCTAAAGGTGGAAAATCCTTATTCGATTACGCAAAGAGATAATGTAAACAATCAGTAGTGAGAATCTGAGATACTAATAGAGTATATCTATATCGAAGAACTTCATCTAAGTTTCGCATAAATTAGCTCTACGTGTATTACGGTACTTGAATCCGATCCCAGGTCCCCAACCCTACCCTAACGTATATGATATCAGATTTCGATCGAGAAACTCTTTCAGTTTCCTCAACAGCCTTCCTTAAAAACACGCTCTAGCGCTTTACCTCCACAGCATAAATCTTCTTGATGAAGAGATAGTGGATACATTGAGCTTTCCACGGTATTAAAGGTCCGAAATACATACTTCAAAAGATCTCGAAAACCGGCATAAGTAGGTAAAGACCCAATCTATTTTTCTAGAAATAGTTTTCAGTATATTCATAAGTCTCTGTAACTCTTTTGTATATCCATCCAATGTTTGAATAGAGAAAAATTTCTGTTCTCTAACTACAATACCATTTAACTAATGTTGATGATTAAGTACATGTTTTCCACTAAGTAGGTCTCTGTGTTTTTAAAGTGTATCTACTGATATGACTGAAAGTATCTGTTTACTAGATACAGCCATATCTAAGTATTTCTAAGGTAATGAGGTTTACAGATGTAAATCTAAGTATATGAGGAAGAATCAATAAACCATCCCAGGAAACACTCACTCTTCAGGGTAGGGGAGGTCGACTCAGAATATCTAGAAGCATTTCACGTATACATACCTAGCTATATATATAGGCAACTCGATACTGGAACCGTTTTCAAGTTCTACGAGAACGTATCTTTGGTCTCTCCTCGTTATAGTAATGCTACTACCTATTCTTATACCTAAGCTATGCAGATATGTAAGGATATTGACGAATTCTCCAGCAATTCTCTGTATAACACATTTTCGATGAATATCAGCTGTGCTTAGGTTCTCTAATTCTTCTTTATATCTTTCAACACCAGGTATAGGGTTTCCATGAGGACACATACTCGGTTTACCAATTACTTCAAAAGCTCTCTCTATTATTACATCAGGTAGGTGTTCTAGGTAGTGAGCATACATATGAGCTTCAATATCGTTAAAACCCAGTATTTTGACTAGAAATACCTCGGAAATTCTATGCCTTCTAATAATCTGTTCAGCTAGTTTCCTCCCATCATCAGTCAAGGTTACGTATTTATACTTAACTCTTTTAACAAGGTTTTTCTCTTCTAGCTTCTTTATAACTTTTGAAGCAGTTGCAGGGGTAACCCCAAGCTCTCTAGAAATATCGGTTGTTCGTGCTATACCTAATGCTTCCTCCAATCTGTATATCGTTGTTAAGTAATCCTCTACTCTACCAGCATCAGCAGTTGAACTAGTTCTCTTATGCATCGTTAACACATCTATATATAGTGTCACAATTTCTTAATATATTTTCACTACCTTTCCCTCATTTTCAAGCTATAGAATGCTAGGGAGTTCGACAATCATACCAGCTATCTCTATAGTGAATCGATAGAGTTTTTATCTCAGGGCAGTAGCCGTTAAGTAATGGGGTTCTCTATGAAGTTAGCTATCGTTTATTATAGTAGAACAGGTAATACAGAGAATCTTGTGAAGATGTCTAGCGAATACTTGAAATCTCGCGGTATAGAAGTTAATGTTTACAAGGTTAAACCTTTAAAAGAGTATTCCCCACCTCTACACCTAAACCCTAGACTTATAATCGATACACTCATCAAGAAGGGTACAAATATATTGTTGGAACCTAGAGATCTCCTTAATGAGAAGTACGATATGGTTATAGTGGCTTCGCCTATCTGGTTCAACAGATTGTCGTCCCCTATCCAAGAACTATTGAAAAAGTATGGTAGTATGTTTGGTAGATTTGTCATTCTTATAGTTAGCCAACTAAAAATAAACTGCAATACTATTTTAAAGAAGGTGGTAGAGCAAATACATGTAGAACCTATGCTATGTATAAATATAACAGTTTCAGAGATTAGAGACAAGACCATGTTGATGCAGAGATTAGAGGAATTGGTAAGTATTGTTAATAAAGCTTTAGGTATACTTAGATAGATAACGTGGTAACATATTTAGTCTGCTTACATAGATCTCAAATACGGGGGTTTATGGTGATTAAAGCTTATAAAGTCAGGATTTACGGCGATGTTCAAGGGGTAGGGTTTAGGGCTAGAGTTAAGCATTTTGCAGATCTTTACAAAGTTCATGGTTATGTCAGGAATCTACCTGATGGTTCGGTTGAAATACATGTTGAAGGAGATGATCAGAACGTCAATATTTTTCTCGAAGTTATCAAGAGTTTGAAAGATTACGAGATATGGGATATAGTTATTGAGAATAGCGTTGTTAAAGGATACGAAGATTTCTATATTGTACCATAACCTGTGTAGCTAAGGGTTTTAAATTAAAATAATGTGTTGTTAATCTTCAAGAGTTGTTTTTTCGAAGATATTCATAGCCTCGATAATCATTACGATGGTGAAAACTGTTAGTATAGCTAGATCTGTTAGAGGATTCATATACTCAAATCCAACATCAGCGTTTGCAAGCCAGTATCTTGTAGCGTGGACAGAGTATGTTAGTGGATTGAATTTAGCTATCCACTTCATCCAATCAGGCATAGTTGTTACAGGGTAGAATACGCCGCTCATGAATACGAGAGGCATTGTTATGAGGTTCACAACCATTTGGAACCCCTCCATGCTACTGAATTTTAACGATATTGCTGTTCCTAGAGATGTGAATCCGAGAGACATTATGAATATGTAGCCTAGTGCTAGAGGGATATTAATGAAGTTAATTTCGTTTGTTAATACAATGCTTAACATCACTATTACTAGAGATTGGATTGTCGTTACGATACTATCTCCAACAATTCTACCAAGTATTACAATACTCCTCGGTGCTGGAGCTACAAGAGTTTCTTTTAAGAATCCGAACTGTTTATCCCATATAACACTTATACCAGAGATAAAGCTACCCATAAACGCCGTCATAACGACTACACCTGTTATCATGAAAGCTACATAGCCTACACCACCGAAGATTTGTTTAAAGTAGTTATCTATAGCTGTTCTCATCATTGAAACAACGTCTGGTACGTTCGGAACCCCTGGTATCGATGGAATGTTCTGTGGACTGAATATGCTTCCCCAGCCAAGCCCTAGGAAAATCATCCATATCAACGGGTTGAGTATAGTCATAATTACTCTAGATCTAGCGTTCCACCATCTCTTCAACTGTCTATACATCATAGCTGTGAAGGCATTAAACGAGTTCACCTGAACCTCACCCCCCTCATCGGTGGAGTAGGTTGCAATTCAAGTGAATCCCTTAACTCGCGCCCGGTCAGATGTAAGAACACCTCGTTTAGTGTTGGTCTTCTGTAGCTTATCTCAACTATTCTTAATCCTTTCAATTCAGCTATATGAAAGATCTCGGGTAGAGCTTTAGTAGCGTTATCAACAACTAGCTCCAATCTATTACCATCAAGAACTTTACAAATTTTAGCGAAGTTAAACATGTTACAGATATCGTTATTATTGTTATTCAAGTTGTTTACGGTTATATATACTACGTCTTGTCCTAGCATAGATTTGAGTTGGTCAGCTGTACCCATAGCCAAGATTTTCCCTTTATCCATTATGGCGATCCTATCAGCAAGCTCTTCTGCTTCGTCCATGTAGTGGGTGGTCATGAGGATGGTCATACTGAACTCTTTCTTTAGATACTTTATATAGTCCCATATCCTAGCTCTAGACTGGGGATCTAAACCGATAGTAGGTTCATCTAGTATAAGTATCTCAGGTTCGTGAAGTAAACTTCTTGCTATCTCTAAACGTCTCTTCATACCACCGCTATAGTACATAACCTTCTTGTACGCAAACTCTTTCAATTCGACAAGGTCTAGCAACTTCATTATCTTCTCTTGTAGTTCTCTCCCTTTCAAACCGTAGAGTTTTCCATGTATATACATATTATCATAACCTGTCAACTGGTTATCGAGGCTAGGATCCTGGAAAACTATACCTATCTTCTTCCTCACTTTATCAGCTTCTTTAACAACATCGTAACCAGCAACTAGAACACTACCTTTCGTAGGTTTTAACAGAGTAGCTATTATATGGATAGTAGTTGTTTTACCTGCTCCGTTAGG
>Ga0326760_1000175_pt1 | contig 37533 bp, 32 predicted proteins | sample GCREP_S_FD_207668 | JGI IMG/M metagenome (GOLD analysis project Ga0326760, IMG submission 207668) | Hot spring sediment microbial communities from Geyser Creek Basin, Yellowstone National Park, WY, United States - GCR.EP_S | ecosystem: Environmental > Aquatic > Thermal springs > Near-boiling... | reverse complement strand
CCAGCAACCGAACCCAACCGCATCCCAAAACCCTCGCCAACATCACTCCCATTTCATCCGCTCCGACATGAATGCCCATCCGCTCATCAAGTCTTTCAAAGCGTGGCAGAACAGCCACCACCAACTCATCCATCACTTTGCCATCTTCGTCGGCGACGACGATGCGAAATGAACCAAGTGGAAGTCGGAAGGAAAGTGGCAAAACTGTCAAGCCCACTTTCAATTGCGCCCTGACCTGACGGCTCAAAACTTTGTGTTCCCAAACATCGTGGACGACGATTTGCAAGGTTCGTTGTTGCTTTCTTTCGCTGAAAACCTCCAACCTCACATTGACGGGTTCGTCGGGATGGAACAAGTTGAAAAGTTTGTCGGTCGCCAACCCTGCTTCCCAATCCCGTCGTAATTTGAAGGGCGTTGCCTTTTCGCCCTCTTCAAGTTGCATCGCATCAACCCAAACGGTTGTCGGTTTGTCGGATTCAAAGACAGCACGGACGAAATAAAAGCCGTTAGGCGACGGTGGCAGGATGCCCGTCACGGTGTAGCGTTGCCAATCGGTCGTCAAAATCCCTTGCCCTTCAATGCCACGAAAGATTGGTGCGTAAGGTTGAGTTCCTGCGACATAAGCGCTGTTCACGCTGAAGCGAGCACGAACGCCACCTCTTTCAGTTTTGAGCCAAAGGCTAAGGGTGTGAGCCACTTGCGGTCGTGCGACAAACAAACCGCAGGTCAAAATCGTTCGCCCACGAACGACGAAGCGAGCCGAACGATTGCCGTGAACCTTCTCGGTTTCGTCGGGCTTCAAAGTCATGTTGGATGCCCGCCAAGGGTGAAGGCTTCCGACTTCAAAACTTGAGTTGGCAAGCAAGTTCCCTTTTTGTGGCGGGATAGCGAATTGAACTCGTTGCCGAGTTTGCTGAGCCAACTTTCGGACGGCGGGCAATTGGGAAAGAGCCGTTCCCTCATCGCCCAACTTCCAAACCTGCTGAATTTCTTCGTCCGTCAAGGTTCGTTCCCAGATGGCGAGTTCGTCAATGGCAGCATCAGCAATCCGTTGCAACTCACCGTCAATGCCACCGACGATGAGCGCTCCCGTCAGTTCAAAGTCTAAAAGGACATCGCTCACCTCAGCAACTTTTTGCCCATCAACATACAAACGCTTGAAACCCTTTCGCTCTTTCGGGTCGGTAACTTGCCAAGAGATGGCGATGTGATGCCATTCGCCTTTGCGCCAATGCTTTATGCTGATGCTGGGCGCATAAAGGTGGCGAGCCATCTTCCGCATCGTGGACGAGAAGACAAGCCCACCGCGATGCCAGTAAAGGTAAAAGAGACCGCTGCGGATGGAAAGGAAATGTCGGTAGCGCTCAACGGGTTCATCGCCGTCCCAGTCGGGTCTGACCCAAAAAGTTAATGTGCCTGCCTCAGGGCGAATGTTAGGAGCGAAGTTAGGTGAAACGGTCAGATAAGAAAGATAGCGATGCTTTCCGCCCTCACCGCAATGAACTGCTTTGCCGACTTTGCCTTCCACGAAAACGGCATCAATCCCTTCCGCCATCTCCATCGGGTTGCCCTTTGCCACCAACGCATTGGCATCGCCATCAAAAGGCAAGTAAAAGCAAAGCCCATCGGCAAGATTGAAAGGCGAAGCAAAAGCCGTTGCGAAGAAAAACATAAACAGCAGGACGATGACGCAAATCTCTAACGGTTTGGTTTGCCTCAAGGCTTTTCAAGCCTCCTTCGCCTCAAACTTCGCCACTCACTTCTCTTCCGTTCGTTCACCCGATGGCACGAGAAAAGCGAACTCTGCGACAACTCCCATCCCACCTTTCCCGTCTGGCGGGGTAATGACGAGTTTGTAATTGCCCGGCGCTTCAAAACGAAGCCTTAAAGCATAGACATCTTCCACATCCGCTCGGACTAAAGATTTGCCTTTCAACTGACCTCTTTCGTCAAAGACGAGCAGGTTCATCTCGTTGCCGAAGAAGTTGGCACAGATGTAAAGGACGAAATCGCCCGGTTCAGTCACCTTCGCTTGCCAAGTCACCGAGTGTTCGCCCTTGCCTTCAGGGTCATACCACTCCCAAGCGTTCCACTTCTCCTTGCTTGGATTCCACATTGACTTTCGCTCCACGCCGTAACAGCCTTGAGCCTCAGATGCGACGGCATATTCTCGAAAGATTGCGGGAATCTTCCGCACAAGCCCGAAACGCCTCGCTTGTTGTTCCTGCTCCTTTCGGATGCCGGCAAGAAAAGCCAATGACCTTGATAATTGTAGCCGTTCGTAGCGATCGCTGAGTTGCTTCAAGAGTTCACGGTCGGAAGCCAGCAGGATGGTGTAGCATACTTTCTCCAATCAAAAGTCTTTTCAATCCCCACCAAATACCCATGACGGACATCAACCCGATAAAGACACTATTAAACGCAAACTTTTACTGCCTCGGATGTGAGCATTTCCCATTCATCTCCTAAGATTAGGTTTCAACAATTGACCGTTACCATCATCAGTCCTGCCTCGCCTTCATTTCGCCATCATTGCCCAACGGGTGAAGTTGCGCCGACTCTAATTGTGAAACCCATCTTTCATCGTTGCTGAAGAAAGTTGGTGTTTGTGAAGGCACTGAGCAATGGAGTGGGTCGTTCTCTCAATTACCGTCAAGAGGCGTTTACTGAAGCCCTAATGGTCAACAAAGGGACGCAGGTTGTGGGTTAGAATTTATGCTGGCTGTAAGCGGAGGGTGAAATGCGTTGTTTATCAGAAATAGGCTTTAGAGGTGAAGCGGCAGTGGATGCATTGGATAGGAAAGCAATTCACCTCTTCCCTGGGAGAGTTGTCCGAAAGGATTTGGTTAACTCGTTGAAGGGACAGATGAATGTGCCTGCCTATGTGCTGGAATACTTGTTGGGCAAATATTGCGCTTCCGATGATGAGCAAGTAGTTGTAGCGGGTTTGCAAGAGGTCAAGCGAATTCTGACTGAAAACTATGTCCGTCCCGACCAAGCAGAGTTGTTCAAGGCAAAGGTAAGGGAAAAGGGAAGCCACAGGGTTATCGACAAAGTTAAGGTGCGATTGGTTGAGACGGAGAACAAGTATTGGGCAAGCCTGACTAACCTTCAAATTGACCGTGTCCATATCAGCGAGGAATTGACAATGCGTTATGAGAGGCTTTTAGGTGGCGGGATTTGGGCTGTTGTTGATTTAGCCTACGATCCATCTTTAGCCCACAAAGGCGAAATCCGCCCCTTCGTGATTCAGGAACTTCGTCCAATTCAACTTGCTGGCGGAAATCTGCTTGATGAGTTTCGTGAAAAACGCTCAGAGTTTTCCCGCGATGAATGGCTTGATTTGCTTTTGCGCAGCATTGGATTAGAACCAACGATGCTTTCCCATCGCTTGAAGATGCTCTACCTTGTTCGGCTAATTCCGCTCGTGGAAAACAACTACAACTTGGTTGAGTTTGGTCCTCGCGGGACTGGCAAAAGTTATGTCTACCGTGAAGTTTCACCATACGCTATCTTGGTCTCCGGCGGCGATGTCACAGTCCCTACGCTTTTTTTCTCCCTGATCGGTCGCGGTCGAATCGGACTCGTTGGCTTGTGGGATGTCGTTGCTTTTGATGAAGTTGCTGGCTTGACTCGCCTCGCAAACCCTCAAGCCATTAACTTGCTCAAAGACTACATGGAATCGGGAAGTTTCAGCAGAGGTCGGGAAGAGATTACCGCTTTGGCTGCGTTGGTCTTCATCGGGAACATCAACTTAGATGTTGAGACTGCTTTGCGGACAAGTCACTTGTTCACGCCTTTCCCAACCGAGATGCAAGATTTGGCTTTCCTTGACCGCTTCCACGCTTACCTGCCTGGATGGGAGATGCCCAAACTGACGAGTTCGCTGCTAACGGAACATTATGGCTTGGTTGTCGATTACCTTGCGGAAATCTTTCGTGAACTGAGAAAGTTTAGTTTCGCTGACGCTATTGATGGCTACTTCTCGCTCGGCAGCGCTTTGAACAAGAGGGACGAGAAGGCTGTTAGGAAAACGGTTTCTGGTCTGCTCAAGTTGTTGCACCCTCACGGTGTTTGGACGAAAGAGGAACTTGAAGAATACTTGACCCTTGCCTTAGAATTGCGCCGCAGGGTCAAGGAACAATTGAGGCGCATGGGAGGTGTGGAGTATTGGAACACCTCCCTTTCCTTCATAGACAAATCAACGGGCGAAGAGAAGTTTGTCCCGTTACCTGAGCAGGGTGAAGCGATGGTCATCCCTCCAGACCCGTTACCGCCCGGTGCTGTGTTCACTGTCGGGCTGGATGCGGAGAGTAACCGCTACGCCCTCTTCCGCGTTGAAGTTGCGTTAATGAAGGGAAGCGGTTATGTCGTTACCGGTGCTGTTGGGATGGCGATGAGGGAAGCGGTGAGGACAGCCTATGACTACTTGAGAAGCAACCTGCACCGATTTGCGATTGATAAGTCTTTGGAAGACCTTCAAGTTCACTTTCAAGTCGTGAACCTGATGCAGGCGAAGGAGGGAAGTCAAACCGCATCAGCCTTTTTCATCGCTCTCTTCTCTGCGTTGGTCGGTAAACCTGTAAGACCTGCGACGGTGGTTTTAGGTGAAATCACCGTCCAAGGCGGTGTCCTTCCAGTCAGGGACTTAGCGGAATGCGTCCAACTGGCACGGGAAAATGGAGCGCGAAGGATTTTGGTTCCTATCGCCAACGCCAAAGACATCCCGCAAATCCCGCCCGAAATCCTTTCAGGTCTTGAATTGGCTTTCTACTCGGACCCGAAAGATTGCCTTTTGAAGGCTTTGCAGGAGTGAGGTGAGGTCGATGGTTTCTGAAGCGGTCAAGTTCCAAGCCCATTTGCATCGTGGTGGTCTTGGTTTGGAGGAAATGAGGAGGTTGCTTTTGGCATACGCCGAATGCGGTGATGAACTTGAAGTCAAAAGGAAGGCGTTTGAGGATAACTTGCTGGGCAAAACCTCTAAACGGATTGTTGAGGACATGTTCTACGCTTTTCGCCGTCGCTTCCTCTCAAACTCAGGGTTGCCGCCAGCGGAACTTGTTGGCATGCTGCTCAGATTGCCGATCCCAGAAGTAGCCAAAAACCAGACGCTTTTCCCTTACTTCATCGTGACCGATCACTTAGCTGAAAGGTGTTACCGTGATTTAGTGCTTTCACGGATTAATGAACCAAACCCGCAATTGACGAGCAAGGAAGTCCGAGAACACTTGGAGGCGCTGAGTCTCAACCATCCCGAATTGGCGAAGTGGTCGGAGAAGTTAAAGGAACGATGGTCAAGAGGTTTTTTGACTATGCTGAGACGCTTCAATTTGATGGAGAGAAATCCCAAGACGCACCTGAAAAGGTTATGGCTTTTGCCTGAGCCGTTCGCATTCTTTTGGCTTTGGTTTTGGGAACAAGGTAGTTCTTTCTGGTCCGCAGCAGAAAACCCAATTTGGGAACTTTTGCAAGTAGATGGGCGACGAAGGGAAGAACTTCTAATTGAAGGGCAACTGCGAGGTTGGTGGTCTTATCAGCGCTCAGGCTCTATCGTTGACTTTCAGCCAAAATTTCCGACACTGAAGGAGTGGCTGGTGAATGCCTTGGGATGAAGTGATTGGCGAATTGGAGAGCAAACTTGTGGGCACTTTGAAGGGAACTTTCACTCCGATGGACGGTGTTCCCTTCTTCCGTGTGATGTATCCGCCGAGGGAGGAAAGGGAAGCTCTCAGGCAATTTCGCTTGCTTTCCGAGAGATTGAAACAGCAAGGATGGCAAGCGGATTGCATCTCCCTAACCCATGTGCTCCAAGAAGCCCTCGCATCTTTGTTTGGCTGTGATGTTAAAGAGTTGTCTGAGAGGCTGAAAAAGGAAGAAAGAATTCGTGACCGAAACGAACTGAAAAGCAACCTCGCCGAATACTTGCCACCAGAAATGGCAAAGGTAATCACCGAACACATTGAATCTCAAGGTCTTTCCAGAAAAGGCGTGGTCTTCCTCGTCCGAACTGGAGCGATTTACCCTTTCATGCGACCCTCTCATTTGCTGAAGCACCTTGAGGGAAAGGTCAAATGTGCTGTTGTCATCGCATACCCAGGCACGAGCGTCGGCGCTTTCTTGGACTCAGAGCCTGCCGATCTGTATGGCGGCTACTATCGCGGTGAAATCATCCAGTGGAGGTGAAGGGATGATGAAAATCAAAGACCTTCTTGAACGAGACCCATTTCGCGAAATTGAAGGTGTCATCAGAATCACCGACCACGACCCAAGCCGGGTTTGGAAGGAGATGGACGAATATGTCCCAACCGAGAAAGTCAAATCGGCTTTAAGGGACATTCTGGACACTTTGCTTGAGACGAAGCGCGGCGCAACGGAAAGGGTTTGTGTTTGGGTCAGCGGGTTCTTCGGTTCAGGTAAAAGCCACTTCCTGAAGGTCTTGGGATACTTGCTTGAGGACAGAAAACTGAGAGACGAAAGTGGACGGTCTATTTCTTCTCAGGAGTTTTTGTGCCGCAAGTTCGGTTTTGAAACCTACCTCCCAATCCTGCAAAGGGAGTTCAAAACGAAGGTGCTCTTCATCAACTTGCTGGACTGCGACCCAAATATTCCCGAACAGTCAACAATCAGTCGCCTAATCCTTCGCAGCCTTATGGAAGAGCAAGGGTTGTCCACCAACTTTTGGGTCGCTGAGTGGGAGAAAGATTTGAAGCAGCAGGGAAAGTGGAACGAGTTTCAAGATTGGGTCAAGTTAAAGTTTAAACGCCCTTGGGAGGACGAACGGAGATTAAACGCAGAGACCGTGCTAAAACAAGCGCTGCCCGTCCTTTTGCCAGAACGCTACCGCTCTGAAGAGGAAGCCGACAGAGCAATTCAAGAAAGCAAGCGGACATACAGCGTGGTTGAGCCGTCAAGGGCTGTCGGCGAGTTAGTTGGGTTCGCAGAGCAACTGGACGAAAATAACGGGCGGGTCATTGTCTTGTTGGACGAAGTTGGTCTTTACATCGGCGATAGCGTGAGCAGGTTGACTGACTTGAACAGTGTGGCTGAGCAGGTAGTTCAATCTGGCAACGGGAAAATTTTGCTCATCGCCTCCGCACAGGAGGCACTGAGGGACCTTGTCCCACGATTAACGAGAGACGCACAAATCCTGAACTGGCTTCAAGACAGGTTCCGAACAATATTTCGCCTCGAACCCACTGAAGTCCAACAAGTTGTCGCTGAAAGGCTGTTGCGGAAGACGCCCAAAGGCAGCGAGGAAGTCAAGAAATTGCTTGATCAAAAAAGTGGAGCGATAAGGTCAGCGTTGACAATAGACCGATGGCAGGATAACGATTTCATCGCTCACTACCCTTGCCCACCCTATGCCGTTCGGCTCGTTCAGGACATCATGGGTTCATTCCACAGTTCAGTTGAAGATGCGAGAAGGCTTAGCGGTGCAGCGAGGTCTGTCCTTCAACTCGTCCACAGCGTCTTGAAAGGCGAAGGCGGGATAACTTGCGGCGCCGAGCAACAAATCGGCTGGCTCGTCCCTTTGGACTTGTTCTTTGATAGCCTCAGAGGGACACTCAGCGTGATTAGATCCGAGCAGATAAGTGCGTTTAGCGAGATTGAACGGATTGGTGAAATTGACGGGTTGCCTGTTGCCAGAATTGCGAAAGCGCTGTTTTTGCTCCAACAAATTGGGACGCGCTACCCATGCACTGTTGAAAACTTGGCATCTGCACTGGTTGACAGCGTTGATTTGGACATCCATGCCCTCAAAGAGAAGGTTCGAAAGGGTCTTCAAAAGTTACAGGAAGCAGGCTGGGTGGCGGAAGAAGAGGGCAAGTTTAGACTTCTGACACCTGCCCAGCACACCCTTGAACAGGAAGTCAACCGCAACTACCCTACTCTTGCCGAGTTGAAGAGTGCTGTCGTGGATTTGCTGAGGGAGATGCTGAGGAATTTCAAATTCGAGCACGGTGAAATACGAAGACCCTTACCAGTGGCAATAACGGTGGACGACGAAACCATACGCGGAGACGAAGGTCTGAAAGTGGTCCTCTATACTCCTTTTGACGATGTGTCTGACGATTTCGTCTTGGAGCAAAGTATCGCCGACGATAAGACCCTTTTCTGGAAAGCGTCGGGAGATAGCGAACTTGAACAAGTGCTGAAGCGAGCAGTTGCCGTCAAGAAGACTTTGGAGCAGTGGCGAACGAGAACACTTTCGGATGAGCAAACCAGTTACAGGGAGCAATTGGAGAGGGAGGACAACCAACTTTGGAGTGTTCGGCTACCTCAGTTAATCACGAGCGCCTTCATGAAAGGGAAGGTCTTCATCGGCGGTCAGGAAATTCAACCGAGTGGTGAAGGGATTGAGGCGGTAATAAGAGGGCAATTGAAGACCATCGCCCAGCGACTCTACACCGAGTTCATTGACAAGAGACCTTCAAAGGAAGAGGATTGCGCTTCAATTTTGACTTGGCGACCCGGTAGCGCTCTGCCCAACATCTACTTAGACCTTCAACTCATCACATCCGACCAACAAATCAGGCGCGATAACCAGTATCTAAGCATCGTCAAGGCAGAGATTCAGAAGCGACAAGATCGTGGTTTAGACTGCAGCGGTAGGGCTTTGGCTGAACACTTTGAGAAGCCACCTTACGGTTGGGACATTCGTTTGGTTCGGCTCTTTATCGCGACGCTGATGAAGGCTGGTTTGGTTGGAGTGAGATACCAAAATCGCCTTATAACTGACCCAAACGACTTACAGGTTCGGGCTGTATTCTCGCAGGCAAGAGAGTTCCAGCGGGCAACTTTTGAAATCTTGCCCGAAGTTAACTGGCAAAAAGCGAGCGAACTTTGCTCTGAAATTTTCGGCGTTGCAGGCGGTGATACCTTTGAGCGGACAGCCTTAATCGTTCGGGAACAAGCACAGCAATGGAGTCAGTCCGCAAACCAGTTAGCGACGAGGTGCAAGGACAATAACCTTCCCGCTCAACTTGAGCAAACTTGCCGTCAAATTACCGACTTACTCAATGCCATTGCCCAAATTGAAGAGCCGAACGCTCGCCTTCGACAATTTCTGGAAATTGCTGATGAGTTGAAACAAAACTTACAAACCATCAGGGAACTTATGCGATTTGATTTTGACCGCTACAGGAGTTTGCGTTCGTTCATTCAATTGGCGGGAGGTTGGGATGAAAGCCTTGAAGGAGAAAGCGCCGAAAGGTGGAAGCGACTGTCCGAGGGCGTCAATGCCCCTGACATCCTTGACCGATGGCAATCCCTTCAAAATGACTTCGCCGCGTTGCAAAGCAGATACAACCAAGATTACGCTCAAAGGCACAGGGAATTCCAAAACGAACTCGCTAAAGCCATTGAGGACTTGCGGAAACACCCTGCCTTTGAGTGTGAACCCGAACAAGCCGAAAATCTGTTGCAACCGCTCAAGCGGCTTCAATGTGAAGGAGAAGGAGTTTCCGAAACAGATTTTGTTTGCCCAAGTTGTCGCCGTCAGTTCAGTCAAATGAGCCTTGAGATAGTGAGGGAAAGGCGTCGTGAAATAGCAAAGCAACTGGATAACTTGCTTCCAAAGCCTGAGGGACCGCAACCTGTTGAACCGCTACACATTGAGCGAACCATTGAAAGTGAAGAGGGAATTGAAGCGATTGCAAGCGAGATTCGCAGATACTTTGCGGAAGTGAAGAAGCCCATCAAGGTCAAAATTGATGCCGAACCGATGGCTTAGGAGGGCAGAGGATAAATGGCTCTGAGTAGGGAGCAAAGGGCACAAATTCGGCAAGCAGTGCTTAGGTGCAGGGAAATCTTAACCCGCGAATTTGACGAACTACTTAGGTTCTACGGAATCTTGCCCAACAATATCATCTCCGTCCCGCAAGACCGTCGAGAGGTTCAAAGGAGGCTTCAAGAAGCGATAAGCCGTGAGGCTGCCGATTTTCGGGAAGCGAGGGAGCGTTACCTTAAGCACGCCGTCTTCACATTTCTCAACCGCCTTTTGGCTTTGCGGGTTGCGGAAGCCAACGGGTTGATTGTTGAAACCGTCGCCACTCGCCCAGAATACGGCAACCGTTCGCGCAGGGAACGAGATTTGGCAGACGCTTATCCTGACCTTGCAACTCAACCTGAGAAATTGGCACAGGAAGCACTGAGGCTTGCCTTTTCCGAAATGCGCGAGAAAATGAACGAACACTTGCTTTTCCGCGATGACAGCCCTTACGCTATTTTGATGCCGAGATTGCCCGCTTACCGCCAAATTCGTGAAGTCTTGATGAACTTGCCCGAAGAAATCTGGCACGAGTTTGAGTTGCTTGGTTGGGCATATCAGTTTTTCAACAGCGAGGAACGAGAGCAGATAAGGCGAAGGCTCAGGCGTAACCCTAAGCCCGATGACATCCCTCCGCTCAACCAGTTCTACACCGTTGGCTGGATAGTCAAAGCGTTAGTTCAAAACACTTTGGGACGACTTTGGCTTGAAACTCATCCGAACTCACCGCTGAGGGAAAAACTTGACTACCTTGTTCCCATCCAAAACGAGTTCCGTCCACCAGCCCGTTTTCTTTCCGTTCAGGAAATCAAGGTTTTAGACCCTGCATGTGGGAGCGGTCATTTCTTGCTCGGCGCTTTTGACCTTCTCCTTGAAATGTGGCGTGAGGAGCGACCAGACCTGCCGGAGTGGAGAATTCCAGCCCTGATTTTGGAGCACAACCTTTACGGCGTGGACATTGACCTTAGGGCTTGCCAAATCGCCGCCATCGCCCTTTGGCTCAAAGCCCGAACGACCTTTGAACGCCTGAAGGGCAATGACCCGAATGCAAAGTTTGAGCCAAAGAGAATCAACATCGTTTGCGCCGACATCCGCTTCGTTGACAGCAACCGCAAAACTCAATTTTTGCAGCAATTTGCCCATGACCCAGTCCTTCTGAGCATCGTTAAGCAAACCCTTCAGGCGTGCGAAAATGCCTTTGAAATCGGTTCGCTTTTGAGGATAAGCCAACCTTTTGAACAACTTTTTAGGCAGCGGATAAAGAGGGCAGATGAACTGAAGCGCAAGCAAGAGCAACTTCGGTTGTTCGTCCTGCGGGACGAGCAAATTTCATTGGGCGATGTCCCGATACCTGTCCCGAAGGAACTAACTGTCGCCGAAATTGTTGACCGCATCAAAGAATTCGTTCGCAGGGCTTCTGAGGCGCAAGACATGGGTTCACTGCTCTTCGGCATGGACGCAGAATATGCAGTCCAACTCGTTGACATCCTGACCGAAAAATACGATGTCGTGCTCATGAATCCGCCGTATGGAGCGATGCCACCTCGTTGCAAACAATATGCCCGCCAGCATTACCCGAGAACCCACAACGATTACTATGCAGCCTTCATTGAGCAGGCAGTAAACCTTTGCAAGGAAGGAGGCTATGTCGGTGCGTTGACGGGACGGACTTTCCTGTTTTTGAAGTCCTTCCAAAAGTTGCGGGAGGAGATTTTGAGGTCAGATGCGCTCCCAGAGATTGTCTGGGATTTGGGATTCAATGCCCTTGACGAAGCGACAGCAAGATATGCAGCCTTCACTTTGCGAAAGAGACACCACGATGACGGCGTTGACTGGAAGAAACATCCTGTCACCTTTTTCAGGCTCACCGATTGGGACTGGGACGAAAAGAGGGTTGCGTTTGAAGAGGCATTGAAAGCCCTGAACGAGCGTTTGTAGCAGTCAGTGAAATAATGGGAGGACGAGGCTCCTGCCGAGCCGAGAACGATGGCGAATAGCGAATGGCGAGTAGCGAATAGTGGACAGTGAATAGCGGCTGGCGATTAGCGAATGGTTTTCTGGAGGGCGGTGCTCCTGCACTGACGAGAAGAGTCAGTGCATCAGGAGATGCGTCCTAAAGTTTCGTCAATTTTTGAAAGGTCAGGCTTCTGCTCAACCGAAAAATTTTGGCGCGTTAGTAGGCATGCCCTGCGAAACTGTAAAAGGTAGATGGGAGGTCACTCCTTCAGGGAAAACAATCGGAGTGATGAACACAGGTAGGTCAAAAGGCACATATAGAGGACGGCGATGTCTTCCCATTCTTCAGTCGGAAAACTGTCCGAGGGAGTGATAGTATCAACATTTAGGACACCTCAGAAACGCCTTTCCTGATTATCCCAAATAGGTAACGAGGCTACCCAACAGACATTCGCCGTCGCCTTAATGTGTTCTTCAGGCAAGGCTTTTGCTTCAAGCCATTTTCGATTATCAGCGACGATGGGCTTTTTCTCTTTCCACGCCCTTCCACAGCACCCTTGTCCCTTGTCCCATATCAGCCGTCGTTCCTGTTCTGAATAACTGCCCTTGCTGTTCGTAAGGCAAATGCGTAGTCCATAGCCATGCTCTGTCTTCACCGGTAACATCAAGTTGACCCTAACTTTGTCAGCGTTAAGGCTCAGCAATTGTGTCATGTGCGAATGGTAAATGTCCAAAACAGCTAACAGGGTATCGTTATCGCGAGCCAAATTGAATGATTTCTCTGCTCCCTTGGAAGCCAATAGTTGGGTTGACAGGCAAAAGTCTCTCAACAATGAGACTCCTTCCCGAATTACTCTAAAGAGATCAGCAATAAAACCCCATTTAGCCAATCAACACCACCTACTTTTTCCTCTTTGCCTTTTCGTCCTCCTCAGCGAATCGGCGCAAGGTCTCTTCCATTTCGCGCTTTTTCTCCTCAACAAAGCGCTCCCAATCTCTGGCGATTTTGCCGACGACTATACCGTTGATGACCAAGTCTTCCCAACGAACCTTTGACTTTGTGGTTTTCGCCTCCGACATGGGTCAACCCTCCTTTACTTTGCGCCAACACCTTCTCAATAATAACTCTGCCCGAAGGAAAAAGGAAATGAGGTGAGTGGGATGGCGAAAAATAGGGTTGTTTTCACGGTGACGCTCGGTGAACTTGCGGAAGTTCCCGGAACGCCCTTTGCCTACTGGGCGCCTAAGTCGCTGAGAGACCTGTTCCAGAAATTTCCGCCACTTGATAGGGATGTGGCACGAATGCCAGATAAGCCCAAAATCGCCGATGTCAAGCAAGGGCTTGCAACTGCGGATGACCTTCGCTTCACCCGCTTCTGGTGGGAAGTTCCCGTTGAGAAGATTGGGACAAGCAATGAGGAAACCTTTCAAGGCAAAAGGTGGGTGCCGTTCGCCAAAGGCGGTAGACCCTTCTACCACGACATCCAACTCGTTGTGAACTGGGAGAATGGTGGTGAGGAAATCAAGGCATGGATTAATCCACGCACTGGTCGTCCTTATAGCAATGTTTGGATGCTGCGACAAACGGAACAAAATTTCTTCTTCCGCGCTGGGCTTACATTTCCTAATATTGTCTCGTCAGTTCGCATCAATGCCCGCGTAATGCCGGATGGCTGCATTTTCACAGTTAAGCACCAAGGAATTTTCGCGCCAAACCATGAACAGGATTGGGCACTTTGTGCATTTCTAAATTCGTTGCTGGCAGCGTTTATCCACTATTGCATGAATCCACTTAAACATGGACGCGACACGGGCGAACTTTCAAAATTTCCCACTAATCCGCTTATCCTGCAAAGTCCTATCCTTTTCACTCTCTCCCGCGAAGCCCATGACCGTTTGCGTGAATGGGCGACAGGCGATGAGACAGCGACGGTCTTCGTCGCTCCATGGATTTTGCAGGTCTATGATGCTGTCAAATCGGGAACCTTAGGGATGCCGAAAACAGGTCATCCGCTTTCCCGTGATTTTGAGTGGCGATATGGCATTCCTAAACCTGCTTTGGAACATGCCCAAAATGCCCTTCAAAACAGGTTCTCCCTTCATGCCCTTGCCGAGGCTTGCGTTATCTGGGAAGCGGAACTGAGAAGGCGCATTGACGAAATCCAAAGGCAAATCGACGATGAGGTCTTTCATCTCTACGAAATCTCCGACGAAGACCGAGCAATCATTGAAGCCGAAATGGGAAAGCCTGTTGAAGCAGAGGAACTTGAAGGTGAGGAGACAGAAGCGGAGGGAGAGCCAGAAGAGGAAATCCAACCTGAAGGCGTTTTAACAGCGGAAGAGCACATCAAACGGCTCATCCACTACCTTGCCCATCAAGTCATCCGAGAAGACCCTGACGGCATCGTCCCACTTCAAGACTGCTACCCTGCTGGAAGGAACGAACTTGAACTTGGCTTGGTCTCACGGGTTCGCAAGAAGTTGCAGGAAATTTTCGGCGAAGAGGCGATGCCAACTGTTGAGCGGGAATTGCAACAGGCATTAGGGAGTCGCCTTGAAGATTGGCTGGCAAGGGAGTTCTTCGGATACCATGTCGGTCTGTATCGCCTTCGCCCAATCATCTGGCAAATCACTTTGCCGAGCAGTCCCGAAAGCCAAAGGAATCAAAGGTCACGCCGACGGAGCGCAACTCAAACTGCGCAAACTGACTTCAGCGTTTTCATTTACTGGCACAAACTTGACTCCGACACGCTAAGGAAAGTCCGCCACATCTACCTTCAGCCTTTCTTGGATGCAGCAGAACGAGAAGTCCAGCAAATGGAGCAAAGGGTTGCAGAGTTGCGAAATAGCGATGCACTGCATAGGCAGGGTGAAGAAGAGAGGCTTAATCAAGCCCGTTCCAAGCTTGAAGGGCTCAAAAACCTTGCCCAGCGCATAGACGAACTTCTCCGACCGCACACCTTGCAAGTTGAAAGCCGAAGCGAGTGGGTGAAGGAGAAGGTGAACGAAATCGTCGCTAACGGCTACAGTCCCAACCTTGACTATGGCGTCCGCGTCAACATTGAGCCACTGAAACAAAAAGGCATCCTACCCAGAGACGCTGGAAGGGTGAGAGGTTAGTTTGGACTCAAAATTGAAAGCCTTTGTTTTGCAGATGAGCCACATAGTCGTTATATTCCATTGGGCAGTTGATAAAGTCTCGCAATTGCTCAACGGTGTCAAATTGCAATTGCCGTTTGATGGCGCTTAGCAAATCCTTCTGAATGTCTTTGCTCCCATGAGACAGCATCGTGCGAATGTTTGTTCGTTTACCCTGATAGTAGAAGACGAACTTTCTATGCCGACCCTGTTCTTCGCGAAACCCTTTTGCAAGGAGTGCCCTTGCAATTTCCTCACTGCGAAAGGTCATGAGCGCTCTATCACCTCACGCAACCACTCAGCCAGTTTACAAGCACCTTCCGTCAACTCGTTTGGTTCAGCGGAAGCATAGATGTCGTAGTCATCCAGTAGAGCCAAAGCGAAGTTGGCAAGTGCTTCGTCAACTGTAGCGCCATAGCAGCATATCCCTAAGTCGTCGCGGGAAGCCAACCAGCCCTCCTCTCCTTGCTCTAAGAAGACCGCTATCGGTCGCTTAAGCCTGTATTGGCTCTCAGGCAGTTCAGTTATGTAGGCAACTCTTGGGAAAGAAACTGGTTCCGCAGGTTCTTCAGTGAACTGGGCAGAGACCTGAGGCTGGTAAGGCTTTTCCTCAGATGGTAAGACCCTCAATTCTATCCGCTCTATAGGTCCTATGAGTTCGCTGCCAATTTCCTTTCGGACATCCCATGCTACGCTGGCTTGTGCTATCATGACAACACCCCCCTAAGTTCGCTTGGAGCATCTTCAATGCTCCGAACCCAAATTCTCCTAAACGCCATAGGTCGCCCATCAATGAAGAGCCGAAATTCGTGCTCACCGAATTCCTTGAAGGTCAGACCGCGAATGTCAAACACAACTTCTACATAATCCAATGGGTTATTTGCCGTCACCTTCAACGCCCCTTGTTCAACAGACGGGAAGCGAGCGATGCGAGTGTTACTTGGAACATGGACAACATCAACCCATAGTTCATACTCGCCACTCATCTCTGTCAGACTGGCGTAGAGGAAAAGGGAAGGGTGAGTGGTTGGAACTTGCCGGGCAAAAATGATCGTGAAAATTCCGAACAAAATTGTCTTGCCAGTTGAAGCATCACGACTGACAGAATCGCAAACCAAGAAGGCGCTCACAATCGGCAACCTCTTCATAGTTTCTCCTCCAAATTTGCCCTAAGATTTGTCGCACCGAAATTGTAGCACAAGAGGGCGATGTTCTCCACGCTCCCGAAACCTTTCTGCCTCATTATCTTTCCTTCTCCCGCTTTGCTGCCATGACGACATCAAGGACTTGAGAGCGTTCCTCTGGCATCTCAATCATTTCAGCCACTTCTATGGCTCGGTCAATTTGCCCTGCTTTCGCCAACGCTTTAGCGATTTCCCTGAACGCCAACGAACGAAACTTTGCGCTTTCAATTTTTTGAGCGGCTTGGATTGCAAGGTCAAATTGCCCTACCTCCAACAAACAATGCCCTGATGTCCCTGAGTTTAACCTGGCGGCTCATTGTTATCTCCTCCCTTCTGCAGTGGCAATTTTAGGGCAGGCGGAATACTGCTGCACATCGTGACTCAGCACCGAAAATTTCACCCTAAACCGAGCATCACACTTCGCACCCTTCACATCAATCGCAAAATTGTTAGGTGAGCGTTACAAGCGATAAGCCAATCGGGCGGCATCTCCCTTTTTGAGAGGTGGGAGTTTATGCCACAGCACTCAGGTTTAGGAACTCTGAAAAGTTGGATTCGCTCGGAAATCAAAAGGGCGTTTGACCATCAGGGCGAAAATGGGATTGTGGTTTGGTATGATGCTGGAGGGACGATGAGCGAGGTGGTTAACGAGGTAGTCCCGAAAGGCGTCAAATTGGTTAAATTTGATGGCAGTTTCCTTGCCTTGCGTTTTGAGTTGGAAAACAAATCGCCTGACCTTAGTGGCAAGTGGCTCATTTATGTCCCTGAGAAGCCACTGCAGGAAAGTTGGCTTCGCGATTTTGAACTTTTGGGCGAACGACTTGAAATGGACTTTCTCTCGCTTTTACAGCGCCGTTGCAATCTCCCTGTCACTTCGGTTCTTGTTGACCTGCTCAGAAACCGACCAGAGAACTCAAAACAATTAGCCAGAAATTGGGAACAACTGATAGGCAACAGGAGGGTGACAGAAAACGAAATCATTGACGCACTCTTGGCACTTGCCTTTGGGCTCACTTCTTGGGACTTCAAAGATGCCATTTTGCATTTCCTTTGCGAGCAAAATTGGCAAGGGAAATTGAGCGAACAAGGTCTGTGGGAAATCTGGCGCAAAAGATTGCAGGAATACTTTGGCTGGAACGACGCAGAAACTCCTCCCGATGAAAGGGATTTGAAAAGGAAAGTTCAGGCTACTGTCCTTTTGGCTGACTTGGTTTGTTTTGACCCATCCATCGCCGATCGCTTCCCTTTCGTTCCGTCCGACCCGACCAAACGCCAAGCCTTAAGCCAACTTGCAAGGCGATGGCGTGACAGCACAACTTGGCAAGCAGTTTACCGCAATGTCGCGGACGAAGTGGAAAGGCAATACAACTTGCGAAACATCACCTTAAACGAAGCATTGGTGGAGGCGGAAACTTTCAAGGTCATTGATGATTTGTGTGTTCAGGAAATGAGAAAGGCTGTTAAACCTGATGGGAGCAATTTCGGTGAGAAGGTTGAGAGTTTGAGCAGGATTGCCGAAACGAGGGAAGGTCTGTTCTGGTCACGGCAGGATGAAGCGATCAAAAATTTCTGGGAAGCAGTAGAGTTGGCAGCTAAGATTTGGCTTAAAAGCCAAGATGCCGTCAGGGTGTCTGAGAAATTGCAGCGCGTTGAAGAGTTTGTCAAACACTACACGAACGAATGGTGGCGTTTGGATTACTGGGCGCTTCAATTGTCAGCTTTGCAGGCTTCTTTGAGCAGTAAAGACAAAAACCGCTTTGTCAATCCTGCTTGGGTTGCTTATCGGAAGTTTCTGGACTCGGTCAACCGAGCATTCATGAACGCTGTTAAGCGGGAAGGATGGCAACCCACACAATGGGCTTTCTGGCAGAACATTCGTCTTGGTCAAGAAAGGGTCGCCGTCTTTATCGTTGATGCCTTGAGATTTGACCTCGCAAAGCACTTGCAAGAGTGTGTCGGGAGTGCGGTCAATTTTGAAATTCGCTCGTTGAAAACGATATTGCCAAGCATCACTGAGATTGGCATGGCTGCATTGCTTCCCGATTCGGAAGGATTGAGTGTGGCTTGGGAAAGCAACAGGTTGGTCATCAAAGTGCAAGGACAGGAAATTGTGAGCAAAAGTGACAGAAGGAGATGGCTTGAGCGGTTTATTGGGCAGGATGGAAAGGTCGTTGATTTGGACGAATTGAAGGCTACCAATTTGAGCGATGTGAAAACCCTCGTTGTCCTCTCGCGGGAGTTAGACGAGTTCGGGACATTTGCTTCTGACCTTCACCCGCAGGGTTTGTTTGATATGGTCAGCAGAATTGCACAAAGTATCAGATTTGTTGCTGAGAAAGGCTTCCAAAGAATTTTCGTTGTCGCCGATCACGGATTTCTGTTTGCGCCACAAGGGTGTGAACCGTCCACTATCCGAGCACCTTCAGAGGCGTTGGAGATAAAGAGAAGGTTCGTGGTTGGAGGGCAGCCAGAAGGATGTTGGATTGTTCAAGCGAGCGAAATAGGGCTTCAAGGCAATTTGCTCTTCGCCTTCCCTGAAGGCTTTTCAGTGTTTGCATTGCAAGGCGAATCGGAGACTTTCTTGCACGGAGGTTTGAGTTTGCAAGAAAGCGTCATCCCAATGCTTTGCGGGCAAACATTTCTGATGCCTAAAGTTGTAGTGAGAATGCAGGTTCAAGAGCCGATAAGCAGCCGAATTGTGAGGGTTATTGTGGAAGCGCAAGTGGAAAACCTTTTCGTTGAGCCGAGGAAAGTGAAAGTGCGCATAGGCAATAGGGAAAGTGAACCCGTTGAGGTTGGCAGCCAACAACAGCGATTGGAACTTCCCTTTGTTTGGCTTGACGAATTTGAAACGCCTCCAGAAACTGTCTCAGCACAACTCATTGACGCTGAGACAGGTGAAGTCCTTGAGGAGAAACAAGTTTCAGTCCGATTGCTTGTTTGAGGCTTTGCAACTGAGTTTACTAAGTCCAACATAAAGACCTGCTGAGGTGATGCGACCCAGTTCGGTTCCGCAAGCAACTTGTGGTGATAGAACGCAAATATCGTGGGAAAAAAGATGAGCCTAACGAAAACCAACTTCGCCGCTTCCTTGAAGATGAGATGCAATTGAGCGTGTGATAAGATACGCGAAAAGGGGTGGCAAGCATGCCTGACCGAGTAGGAAAGATGTTCTACTACAAGGAGCGACCCTGGCACGGCAAGGGCATCGCATTAGACCACCCTGCCACTGCGGAAGAAGCCATCAAGCATGGCGGTTTGGATTGGGAAGTAGAGAAAGTCCCTATCGTCACTGCTGACGGAACACCCATCAAACGCCGAGTTGCCATCGTCCGAAAAGACCTACCTCACAGTGACCCAAACAGGGTCTTAGGCATCGTTTATCCCGGCTTTAAGCCACTTCAGAACAAAGAAGCCGTTGCACTCTTTGACTGTTTAGTTGGCAAGGGTGAGCCTGTTTACCACACAGGTAGCTATCTGGGGAATGGCGAGGTCATTTGGCTTCTGGCAGAACTTCCCGACAAATTCAGGATTTTCGTCCGCGACGATGACGAGGTTCGTCTTTTCATGCTTTTCACCAACAGCCATGACGGAACAATCGCTGTTGACATCCGAATAACGGCTGTTCGGGTTGTTTGCTGGAACACGCTCAAGATGGCTTTAAGTGACCGCTCAAGGTTTGTTTACAAGCGATGGCATCGTGGAGATTATGAGATCATCCCGCAAGAAATTGAGGCTCTGCTTGAAAGAGAAAAGGCAGCGATTCAAGAGCAGTTTAGGAGGATGGCACAAAGGGTTCTCACTGAGGATGAATTTCGCCGAGTCTTGGAAAGACTTTTGCCCGACCCAAAACCGCCACAGAAGCAGGATGAACGGAGCCGCAGGGAATATGAGAGGCGGTTGGAACGGATAAGGAAGGAACGAGAAGCCATACTTCGGATTTTCGTTGAGGGCGCAACCTTAAATGGTCAAAGGATTGAGCCAGAGGAGAATGCGTGGGGAGCCTTGAATGCGGTGACCGCCTATGTTGACCATTTTCGGGATGTCAAAAATGGCGACCGATATGCGCACATTCACTTCGGTTATGGCGCAAGGCTGAAGGAACAGGCTTATAAACTGCTCTCATCTCTATCCCAAGTTTCCTCATAGCAGGTTTGTTGAAAGACCAAATATCTTGACAGTTGCAGCAGTGACAAGATTACTGATAGTGAAAGCGCAAGGAATCGGGAGGGAAAGGAAGTGAAGGGCAATGATAGATGCTGAGACGATTAAAGCGCTTATTCTCATCGTCTCGATTGCTGTCATAGCAACCATTTTGCGCCGCAGGGCAGGGTTCATGATTGTCCTGTGGGCTTTTGCTCTCGGTTTCTTTATCGCAGCGAAGATAATCAAGATGCAAGCGATGAGGCATCTAAACGAGGCAATGGTGCAAACGACCTTAATGCAAGATGAGATGAACCAAGAGTTGCAAACCGAAATACCGCTAAAACCTGATTGGGACGAGTTTATAAACGACGAATTGACCCAACCGTTGGATAAGGAAATGGCTCAAAGGGAATTTGAGGATTGGGCTGCACAGGAAGGGGAAGAAAACGAATCAATCGATGAATGGGACGATTACGGTGGCGAGGAGTGAGAGAAGTTGGCAGGTTCAAGTCATGTTCAGGAGGTGGAATTCATGTCCACCTGTTCACGATGCGGTGCAGCAAATCGAAAGGAAGCGAAATTTTGTGCTTATTGTGGTGCGCCCCTTCAAACCTCTTGGCAAGGGAAAGCCGCTAAAGGCGTTCGTGAAATGGCAAGTCAGCGCCTCTTAGGACTACTGGGAGGTTTGGCTTTGTATCTGATCATCGTAGCCTTAGCAATAGCAGCCACCAAGAAATTCCTGCATCAACAAGCAGCCATAGGTGTAGGTTCGTCTATGGCAGTTTTTGGTCTCAGTTTCTTCCTACCCCTTGCCCGGCGCCTCAGGCACGCTTTGCAAGGTGCGGAAGGAGAGGAGATAGTTGCTCGTTTCCTTGAAAGTTTGCTACCTCCTTGGGAAACTGCTCACGATGTCTTTTTGGGCAATTTCAATGTTGACCACCTTGTTTTTGGTCCATCAGGTGTTTTCGTCATTGAAACCAAAAATCCACGAGGCGTCTTAACTATTCGAGGAGGAAGGCTTTTCCTTGATGGGAGACCTCTTTGGAAAAATCCTGTTAAGCAAGCTAAACGGGTTGCTGTTAGTGTTGCTAAAGAGTTGGAGAAAGTTTTGGGCAAACGGGTCTTTGTTCAAGCAGTGGTTTGCTTTGCCTTAGCCCGTCTTGAAGAGCCACAAAATTTGGATGGAGTGCTTGTTGTCAATGCTTTGCATTTGAGGGAAATTTTTCAGGGAGTGTCTACCAGAGTGCTTAATTCTGAAGATATTGCTCGCATAAAGGTTTGGTTAGAAAAGCACAGATATTTGCGGGACGAAATAAATCACTGCTTTAGATGAGGCGACAGGTGATGGCAGGAAGAAAACATCCTTTTATCCCTAAGTTCCACAGCGAGGATGAGGAAAGAGAATTCTGGGAGCAGGTTGATTTGGTTAAGTTCATAGAATGTCCTGCCGACGAAATCGTTCTGGAGTTGAGACCGAAAAGGAGAAGGCGAAAGAAAGTCGTTTCAGAAGTTCTGGAAGATGAGCCAAAGTTTCTTAATGCCTACTGTATTGCTCGGCGAATGGGACGACCAGGGTAAATGGCTCTTTCATTTCCATTCCCAAAAACGATTTGACCGTTGACCAAAACGAAGTATATGCCTTTCGGTGGGTTGAAAGGTTCATCGTAAGTGGAAGCGTCTGAAACTTCGTGCTCGTTAAAGATGACTAAGTCAGCAAAGTAGCCCTCTTTGATTTCACCCCTTTGCCCTAACTTAAAAACTTTTGCTGGGAGAGAAGTCATTTTGCGGATGGCTTCCTCCAAACTTAGCACACCCCTCTCACGAACATAACGAGCCAGAACCCGAGGGAAAGTGCCGTAACCGCGAGGGTGAGGTTTGCTTTTCATGTCGTTGTAACGCACAGAACTGTCTGAGCCAAACATGGTGTTTTTGTGGCACATAATTTCTTCCAAGTCATCCTCACTCATACACTCGTAAATCATCTGAGCACCGCCTCGTTTCAGGAGTTCAAGGATAACTTCAGCTTCCTGTTCTATTTCGGTTAAGCCTGAAGGTAATTGCTGTTGCCATTTGTGGTTGAATTGTGCTAATTCGTGAATGTAGTATCCGTTTAGAGACGGGTCAAACCAACAAGAAGCGATGCGGGCGAAAGAGAAATCCCTCCAACCTTTTTCAATGGCTTCACTAATCATGTCTTGACGAATTCTTTGACGCAACACTTCGTTATGAAGCCTCAACCTGAATCGCCTTTCTCCACCTTCCAATGACCACTTTGGCAGCAAGACAATCAGACCTGTGCTGGAACTTGTGTAGGGATAGCAATCCATAGTGACTTGAATGCTCTGTTTCTGTAAATCAATCAAACCCAAAAGTTGTGCTGCAGTTTTCCACAACTTTGGCGCAGCAATTTTCAGGTGAGAGAGGTGAACATTTACTTTCGCTTTATGGCCGATTTCCAAGGCTTCCTTGACAGCTTCAAAAACTTTTAGCCCTTCATCTCTCAGATGAGTTACATACAAACCGCCATATTGTCCTGCAACTTTCGCTAAAGCGGCTATCTCCCATTGTGGTGCGAACATCCCTGGCAAGTATTCAAGACCTGTTGAAAGCCCCAATGCCCCATCTTCCATCGCCTTTCGCACTAAGTCCTCCATCTTCCGCAACTCAACAGGTGTAGGCGGTCGGGTAGCATTTCGCATGACCTTTTGTCGCACAGTGTTATGCCCAATTAGCGTAGCGACATTGACCTGTGAGCCATATTGTTCCAGTTTCTAGAACATTAATTTACCAACTAACTTATTTAAGATTTACTTATTGATATTAAACTTAATTGCTGCAATTAATGCATCTTTATTTTGTAACCAAGATTTTTCAATAGAAATATTATTTGGTAATTCTAAAGTAATTGTTGGTATATTTCTTTCTTTACCAGCATAAGTACCTAAAGACCCAGGAGTAGGATATCCTATATACGATTTAACAGGATATTTATTATACTTTTGCATTGTTTCTGCTAGTTTTTTAGCTGGTCCATCATAATTATTACAATAACGATGGTAAGAATGTATTGTTATAATTTTATCAGGTTTATATAATTCAATTACTTTAATGATGGCTTGCGTTTCAGGTTCAGGTTTTCTTCGACCAGGATTATATCTTTTTTTCTTTCTTATCGTTCCCCAGTCTTTCGTCGGAAAGTTTCGATTTAAATCTACTCCTCGTGCATTTACTCTTGTTTTCTTAATAAATCCGTCAGGATTAGCTACTGGTATAAGTAATACCTTTTTATTCTTCAAAATCCTCATATTTTTCTTTAAGTATTCTTTTAATCTTTCAATTATGTATTTGCCTTGTGGTTCATCACCATGAATCACACCTAGAATTAATGTAATTTCTTTACCACTACCAATTTCGATTAAGTATATAGGTCTATTTTCAACAGAATAGCCTATAATATGTTCTTTGTAAACATATTCTTTTTTTGTTTCAATTTGGATACTATGTACTACTTTCACTAAAATTAAAATTATGACTACTTGACTTATTAATTTGTTATTAATTATACACACCATATAATGTATCACCTCAATTAAATTAATCAGAATACTTTATAAAATCTTCTTTGATTATTTTCCATTCATTATCTTCTTTTCTTAAAATCAAAATTTTCTTGCCTTTATCATTATATTTATCAGATCTAAATTCTTGATAAAATGATACTCTAGCGTAATCTTTGCTTATTACAATATTAAGGTTTTTTATGTTAATTTTTATAAAGTTATATTTATCAAATAATCTCTTTTTATAATCCATCCATTCATAATAATTTAATAGTTTGCGAACGCCACTATATATTACTCCTTGAAAATTCAATGAATAGAAACTCATATATTTTTCAATGTCTTTGTTTTCCCATGCTTCTATCCATCTGTAAATGATGTTTTCTAATAATTTCTTTTCAAAATTGATTTTACTTATTTGTCGTTGTATTTGTATATTTTTAATACTATCATGAGGTAGTGCCCAATTTGGGTCATTTTGAATAGCCTCTTTATAGGCTAAAATGGCATTATCGTAACGCTTAGCTAAGAACTCTAACCGACCATAGCAATACCTTTGCCTCGCTTTTAGCCAATTATCGTAAGGTGCTATATCTACTGCCCAATCACAGAGTTTCTTTAGTTCCTGCCACATCTGAGAATCTTCCTTTGATGTCCTGTAGAAGTTGTCAAAACCCCTGTTAATCTCACCCCTCAAAACATTCAACACTTTCGCCTGCACCCGTTGAAAGGTGGCACTGTTAGGAAACTCCCTGCGAAGCCTTCGGTAAAGTTCCAGTGCATTGTCATTAGGGGGAGAAATCAGACGCCTTTCCTCCAGAGCCTTGTAAATTTCTTGTTCTAACCGTCGTTCACTTAACAAACGGTTAACTCGCCCTCCAAGGATTATGACAACCAGACCCAGAACAAAAAGAAATCCAGCAACCCAGACCAACCAGCGAGGTCTCTTGACAGCAACTGTAGTTGGAGGAGTTGGTAAACTGACGGGTGTCGTTGAACTGACAGATGCTGTTGAAACGCTTGGCTCAGGTATAACGGCAGGAGTTGATTTAGTAGCCTGTGTTAGGTCAAAGGCTTGTCCTTTCAACGCCCTCACAAACGCAACAGCACTTTGAAACCGCCTTTCAGGCGATTTTGCTAAACTTATCTTCAACGCTTCCAATGCATCGTCGCTAATTATCCCTCTCAACTTATCAACTGGAACTTCTTCGTGAACATGTTTGTAGCCTATCGCCATTGGAGTCGTCCCAGTGAATGGAACTTCCCCTGTCAGCATCTCATAGGTCAGCACTCCGAGGGCATAAATGTCGCTTGCCTTGCTTGCTTCATGTCCTTCCCACAATTCAGGTGCCATGTATTCAGGCGTCCCAACCAATACTCCCGTCTGCGTGAACCTCTCTCCACCCAGCACCCTCGCTATCCCAAAATCTGTCACCTTCACTAAACCATCCACCGTCACCATAATGTTGCTCGCCTTTATGTCTCGGTGTATTATCCCCCTCTGATGGGCATAATCCAAAGCCATCCCTATTTGCTCAAGTATGGGCAACGCCTCCTCAAGCCTTAACCTTCCCCTCTCACGAATAATCGTCCCTAAATCCTTCCCGTCAACAAACTCCATCGCAAAATAGTAAAGCCCTTTGTCCTCTCCCGCTTCATAGATGGCGATGATGTTTGGATGTTGAAGTGATGCTGCTGTCCTTGCCTCTGTCAAAAAACGGGCGACAGTGTTTTCGTCTTGGGCGAGGTGAGGGTAGAGGACTTTGATGGCGACTTGCCTTTGAAGGGTGGCATCGTAGCCTTTCAGGACGAAGCCCATCCCGCCTTTTCCTATCATCCCGATGATTTGATACCGACCAATTTGTTCTGGAACTTGCATCCTTCATCGCCTCACCCCATCAATCGGTAGTTCTCACCTTGCTAAGCCCTTCCCTGCATTCGGAACTGTAACACAACCCGTCCTGCTTGGATGTAATCGCCGTCTTTCAAAGGTTGCCATTGGGCTACGGGCTGTCCGTTGACATAAGTTCCCTGAGCGCTCTCATTTTCTAACCAAAACTGACCTCGTTCAAACCTTATGCGAAAATGCTTGCGTGAAACGGAAGGTTCAAGGATTTGAATGTCACTTTCACTGGACCGACCGACAAGACTAACGGGTTTAAGCACGAAAAGTTTTTGACCAGGATGTGGTCCTTGAACCACTTCCAACCAAACGGTCAGATTAGCAGGCAAAGATTGAGGTTGGGCTGGAGGGGCTGGCGGCGGAGAAGGTTGAGGGATTTGCGGTAAAGGTGGCTCAAAAACTTGATGCCTTTCCGCTTGATGACTTGCCATTGGCGTTATCTCTTGTTGGAACAAAATTTGCACATCTTCGCGAACCAGATAGGCTATGATCACAATGCTGATGATGATTTCAAACAGCCCGCTGATAATCAATATACTGCCCATGCCTGTTTGCCGAGCCGCTTCTGATAAGCCAATACCTAAACTCATGAAACCTAACAGTATTTCAACCACGCGCGTCCAAATGGTCAACTGTCTTCCCCACTCAGCCAGTTGCCATAACCCGACAGCGCCACTGACCATTAGAATACCAAGCAAGAAAGAAAGGATGCTCAATATCGTGACAATTGCGCCAATGCATTCAGAATCTGTAATAGCACCAATTACTCCAGCTAAGAAACCACCAATCAAACCGATGTAGGCTGACAAAAGCAGATATCCAAGTCCAGAAAGGACATTCCAGATAACGATGAAGACAATTCCGAACGGTTTTTGGAAAGTTGTCTGATGTGATTGACGCATTGCACTTCTAAACCGCGCAGGCAAAACACTTCCGCACTGGGAACAAAACGATGCACCTTCAGGGTTTGGTTGTCCACACTGAGGACATCTCATTTCCATCACCTCTCGGAAGCCCTCATCAGTGTCAAGGTGCCCAAAGGTAACTCAGTGCCACGAAAATCCACATAACGAACTTCCCAATCACCTTCATTTATTTGAGCGGAATACTCACCTTTCGTCAACAAACATTCTTGGCGCTTATTTCCTTGCATGAGGACAATGCTCGCTTGTCCACTTTTTAGTGCATCATAACTTTTTTGTGGATTTTTGAACTTCAAGAAGACTCCTTCCTTCGTCTTCTCAAACTCCCTTTCCTGCCGAATTACTCTTATCTCACCATTTTCTGCCGTGAACTGAACACCTTCGCGCGATAACTTCACTTGCAAGCGAATGGATTGTGTAGCAAGTGTTAGAGACCTAACTGTTGTTTTTTGTGGCTTTAAGACTGCAGGCTTAGGGATTCGGTTTGATTGCCAAATTCGCAATGCTAACCCTATAACCAGACCGAAAACTACACCGAGCAAAATCAGGAGAATGAGACTTTCCCAATGGAAACGCTTTCGCTTTTTAAAAACAGGGCGCGGGATGTAAGGTTGAGTCGGGATTTCAGATTGAGGCAAAGGATGGTGCTTTTTTCGCCTTAGCCCTACTTGTGCCAGCAAGACAGTGATGTTGTCATGCCCGCCACGCTCGTTCGCCATCGCCACCAATCGTTCACAAATTTCCTGCAAACTTGCAGTGCCATTCAATAACTTTGCTATTTCATCGTTCCTGACATGTCCAGTCAACCCATCGGAACAAAGTAGAAACAAATCGCCCTCTTTTAATCCACCGGCAAAAATATCGCCTTCCACTCGTGGCTTACTGCCCAAGGCGCGTGTCAAGTAATTTCTAAAGGGCGAATTTTGTGCCTCGCTTGGTCTCATCCGACCCTGTGCTACCTCTTGTGCGACCCATGTGTGGTCTGTAGTTAACTGGCGAAGTTGACCGTCACGCAGAAGGTAAGCACGGCTATCGCCGACATGTGCGATGTAAAAACTGTCATCGCCTAAAATCAAAGCGGTGAGCGTCGTCCCTGGACGACCCTTCCCTTCTTCTCTTGTCAATCGGTAAACAGCATTGTTTGCATGGTCTATCGCATCCCTTAATGCCCTCTCTTTCTCATTAGGCTGTTTCGCTAAACTGGCAAAAAGAGATTCAGCAAAGGCTTTCACTGCCGTTTGGCTGGCAAGTTCCCCCAAGGCGTGACCGCCCATTCCATCGGCAACGACCAATAACGCCCATAACCCCATCTTCTCCGCCTCCTGCAAGGGCGGAAGATAGACAAGGTAACTGTCCTCATTATTTGACCGAACCTTCCCAACATCACTTGCAGCCACAACCTCTATCGGTAAGGACTTGGTCATGGCAAGTTCCCTCCATTTTGACCAACTGGACGATGCTGACAATCATTTTTGACCTTTTTCACTTTTTCCTTTTTCTGCTTCCCGCTTAGCCGCTACGATGGCAGCAAGGGCTTGAAGGCGCGCAATAGGGTCATCAATCGTTTCCGCCACTTCAAGGGCACGATCAAGTTGCCCCGCTTCCGCCATCGCTTCGGCAATGTTCCTGAGCTCCAAAGAACGATCGTACTCAATTTTCTGGGCGATTTGGAGGACGCGGTCAACTTGCCCCGCTCCCGCCATCGCTTTGGCAATGTCACTGAGCGCCTTAGAACGACCCCATGCATCTCCAATCTTCTGGGCGGCTTGAAAGGCGAGTTGGAAGGCTTGGTTAGCCTGTTCCGCTTGCCCTGCTTCCACCATCGCTTTGGCAATGTCCCTGAGCGCCGAAGAACGATCGTACTCAATTTTCTGGGCGATTTGAAGGGCGCGGTTAACTTGCCCCGCTTTCGCCATCGCTTTGGCAATTTCAGCAAGCGCCAAAGAACGATCCCATGCGTGTTCAATTTTCTGGGCGATTTGAAGGGCGCGGTCAACTTGCCCCGCTTTCGCCATCGCTTCAGCAATGTCCCTGAGCGTCGATGAACGAACAAATTCGCCTTCAATTTTCTGGGCGATTTGGAGGGCTTCTTGATAGGCGTGTTCAAAGCGTTCCTCTTCATGCTTAGGAAAAGTGGGTGGCTTAGAAATAGTTGTCGGGATGCTTCCTGTAACCTCTGACACACCCGATGAATGATGACTTCCCTTCCAACTCAAAGAAGGCGCACGCTTCCAAGGCTCTTCGTAAGAAAGCCAGTATGCTAAGATTACACCTAACACAACTACAGCACAAGCAAAAAACGCTACTTTCGGGTTCACTTCCCTTTGGGTAATTGGCTTCCTCTCTGCTATCGCACCTGTGGGTGTAGGATAGGAACTTTGACCGCTTTGAACCACTCCTGCAAAATTCTGCCTCTCCACTACCGCCTCATCAAAACTTTCTCTCCTTTGCCCTTCTTGTCTCCCTTCCAACGCTTTCTCCAAAGCCGTCACCAATGCCGTTCCACTCTGAAACCTTCTCTCCCTCTCCTTCGCCATCGCTACCCTCATAACTTCATCCACCATCCCTCCCATACCCGTCCTCGGAACCTCTCCGTGAACATGCTTGTATCCCACCGCCATCGGCGTGTTTCCAGTAAAAGGGACTTCTCCTGTCAGCATCTCATAAGCCATCACTCCCAACGCATACAAATCTGCCATCTTGTCCGCTTCCTTCCCCTCCCACAACTCTGGCGCCATATACTCTGGCGTCCCCACCAAAACACCTGTCTTCGTGTGCCTCTCACCCCCAATCACCCTCGCTATCCCAAAATCCATCAACTTCACTACCCCATCCCTGCTAACAAGAACATTGCTCGGCTTCACATCCCTGTGAATAACTCCCCTCTGATGGGCGTAATCCAAAGCCGATGCTATTGCCTTCAAAATCGCTATCGCCTCATCAGGATGCAACCTACCCCTCTCACGAAGCAATGTCGCCAAATCTTGCCCTTCAACATACTCCATCGCCATGAAGACGAATTCTCCATCTTGACCTGCTTCATAGACGGTGACGATGTTGGGATGCTGAAGGGAGGCAGCAATCCTTGCCTCGTTGATGAAACGGGCGATGACGGTTTCGTCGGAGGAAAGGTGTGGAGAGAGGACTTTTATGGCAGCAAGTCTTTGAAGGATTGGGTCAAGGGCAAGGTAAACTACTCCCATCCCACCTCTCCCAATCACCCGAAGCAACTGATAACGACCAATAGAACGAAACTCACCCATTCCACATCACCTAAGGTCAAATTCTGCCCCACAATAGCCACAAAACTTCGCCTCTGAGACATTGACCCACGGGTTGTTCCACTGTCGTTGCTAATCTTGCCCCACAATGGACACAGAACCGCATCCCATCAGGGTTATCCTTGCCACATGATGGGCATAACATCTTTAAGTCGCCTCCTCAAATTGGGCAAATTTAAGCCCGCAACTCCTTCCCGCATGCCGAACAAAACTTAGCATCTGGTAGATTGCGGTGACCGCAGAAGCGACAGAAAATTGCTTGCCCTTGAAGGGTAGGTGGAGTTTGGTTCAATTGCTGTCTTTGCTTGAACCGTTCTCTCGCCCATTTGTGCCAATGTTCTGGGTCATCGGTGGTGGGAACAAGGGCTTTTTCTTCGGCACGCAGTGCAATACCGTAATCCGTAATTGAAAGACGGGCTAAGCTGCCAAAAGAAAGATAAAATTCCCATTGGGCATGACAATCACGACATAAGACTTTGTCCTTAAGTCTACCAAATTTCACATCTATGAGAATATTGCTACCAAAACACAAAGGACACCTCAGGAATGTCTCACCGATGATGGTGTCGGCTTTGGTGATGTTTGCAGCACCAGCGAAAGACATCAAACTGCTTATAAAGACGACCAGGGCAATGACAGCAAAAATTGCGGCGGATTTCCTCTTTTCCGCCGCTCTATCTGCTGATGTAGGGATATAAACCCCTTGACCTGCAGCGATGCCGCGAGCAAGTGCTTCACCGAGCGACATCCCTGGGGCGAGTTGATGTAGAAGCCTTGCCTCCTTAACGATGCTGTCCGCCGCCCTCCATTCACCAAGGGCTATGTTGGCAAAAATGAGGGCAAAAACGAGCCCAATGACGCCGAAAATCAAATTCACTGTTGCCCAGTTTTTCAAGGGCGTCATAAGTTCATCCCTCCTTAACCTAAACTTTTGACCGAGGCGAATTTGATAACTGTCCCGCCCATTTCAATCTCGTCGCCATCGTTGAGTTCTCGCTCTTGCTGAACAATTTCCCCGTTGACCCTTGTTCCCTGTGTGCTTTCATTGCGGATGAAGAACCGACCTCCACGAAACTCCAAAACGCAATGTCGGCGTGAAACGGTTATGTCGGTCAGTTGAATGTCACGGTCTTCCATCCTGCCGATAGTAGTCGTTGTTTTGACCAAAGGGAAGCGCTTGCCTTTGTCAGGACCACGAATAACTTCCAGTTCAGCACCCAAAAACTGACCTGTCGGCGCATGAGCGATGTCTTGGATAGGCGAGACAGCAAGTTCCGTTGGCTTCTGCGATAAAGGAACTTCAGCAGGCGCTTGAGGTTGAGGGGCAGTGGGAGTAGGTGCTGGTGCACGACCTGTGAAGCGCAAAACAGTTAAGCCTATGTCAATGATGTCGCCCGATTTCAACTCCACTTGTGAGTAGTGAACGATTTGGTCGTTGACTTTTGAACCGTTTCGCGAATGGTCAATGAACAAGATTCGCCCATCAGCCGTTAGGACAATTTCGGCGTGACTGCTGGAGACAGTTGAATCGTTAGGGAAACGGATGTCACCTTCTGTCCGTCCCAGAACAATTTTTCGCCCGCCCAAAGGGAATCGCTTTCCCTGGTCTGGACCGCTGATTATTTCCAGCGTCCCCCACATCTCTTCGGTGACCTTCTTAGGTGGTGCAAAAACTTCAGGGCTGACCCACTCTGTCGGCTTTTCGGTGAAAGGTGTTGGCGGAGGCGAAACAGGCTGTTCTCGTGCAGGTCGAGGTTGCTGTTGTTGAAGTTGCTGCTGAGATTGTTGCAGTTGGGCTAATTGTCGTCGGAGTTCCTCTTCCCGTTGCCTTTGTGCTTCCAATTCCGCTTGAACGGCTTTCCGTTGCCTGACAGCGAAAATCGTAAACAAAAGGGCAGCGAGGACAATTAAGCCACCGCCAATGGCTAATGGAAGCCAGTTTTCTTGCCACCAAGTTTTTTCCTTCTTAACTGGAGCAGGTGGAGTTAGCAAGCCTCCCAATGGTGTTCGTTCCAATTCAATGATGTAAAATCTCCGCCCCTCACGCACAACTGTCCCTTTAACGCGATAAGTGATGCCCATGTGCAAGTTTTGCGGCTGACTGGTTCGGATGCGGATTTCATCGCCGTAGTCATCCCGGAGGGTGTAAACCGTTGTCGTCGCAGTGCTTTCCTCACGGACGATGTAGCCAGTGCGACCTTGGACAGTGACAGTTTGATTGGTGTGTTTACCTGCCAAAATTTCGCTGACAGGGACAACTTGAGGTTGCCCTCTCGCCGGTTCGGACACTAAAGCCCAAACCAGCCCCGCCATCAAAAATGAAGCAACCCATCTCAAGCCAAACATATCCTTCACCCCTCTGGCTAAGGTCGCCATCATCCCATCAGTTTATCGACCTTTCAACACTCGGTAGTGCCCAAACTATGACTGATAACCCATCAACATATTGGCGGTAATCTTGATGCTGGACCTATTGTCAGTCATGACTTAATAAGCACTATCAACATCAAGTTTGAGGCACATTTGGTCGCCCACACGAAGGGCAGAATTTGGCATTTGTTGGCATCTTCGTTCCACATGCAGGACAAGTGACTTCCTCCCCTTTCGCTTCGCGCGCCCCTTCAACAATGCCATCCCGTATCGATCTTTTGAGTTCTTCCATGGCTGCTTGACGAAGTTTCACCCCACCAACGATCTGAAACACCAATCCCACAACTATGAGAGGCAGTCCCAAACAGGCTCCAATGCCAGTGAAAGAAAGGATGAGACCGATAATGAACAACACAAACCCTAAGATAAGGTATCCCATCCTCTTGCACCTCCTTGCTTTAACTACTTCCCTGTTGGCTTAGGAAGCAACCATTCAGACCAGCGGGCTTCGTCACCAGGGGCGATATCAGCGATGGTGTATCGCTCTCCTGGTGTTCCTTCTAAGGCTTTATTGCGAAAAGAGACAACCTTCAGAACACTCTCTCTTTCGCCAACACTTTGGACTTGGCACTCGGCGATCACCCTGGCGACCCTGACTGTGTAGGTTTTTCCCTTGAATTGCGCCTGTTCTTCAAAGCGCCAAGAGTAGATGCGGAAATTCATGCCTTCCTGAATCCCGTGCCAAGCGCCTAAATCGATGAGAATGGTTTGGTCTTCTGGATTAACCTTTAGGACAGTTCCCACCCCTACTGGTTGTGCATGTGGTGGTGTCGGCACTTCCTTTAAAATAGCATTCGCATCGTCAGGGATATTTTTCGCATCCTTTTCCTTCACATCTACCTCGGCACGGTCAAAATAAACTTTTGACAATTTGAAGGTTTTACCTGCGATTTCCACCGACATCCCAGGTGTTAATCCATGCACCCATCCAACTGGGAGATATACCTTTTTGCCCTCACGGATGATTTTGATTTCATCCTGAACTGTCATTCCAGGGCGCAGTTGCTTTAGAATCTCTGCCCGTTGCAAAGACCTTTTTATGCGCTCTTCTTCTGGTGGATGAGTGGAGAGATACTCAGGGGGTTTAGAGCCAGTCCGATGAGCCAAGTAATTGAATACATCCGCCATTGCCTTCGGGTCATATCCTGCTCTCCAGAGGCGCACGATGCCTCTTTCATCGGCTTCGTCTTCTAAGTCACGGGAATATTTTAGGGATTGAAGTTTGGTATAGATTTCAGCAAGAGAGAAGGCGATGTCCATAGAGCGTTCACCGCCGCCAAGTATTCCCCCTAAGACAGCCGCTGCTAAGCCTGCCCAGAACCCCCGTTCACGATCCCTTTTAATTTGCTTGGCAAGGTGATGGCTGTTTGCGTGTTCTATCTCATGCGCCAAGACCGCTGCGATGGCATCTTCCCCATAGTTATTGAGCAAGTCCTCAAAGAGGGCGCGGTAGAAGCAGATGAAACCTCCAGGTGCGCAGAAGGCATTCAGCATCTCAGGGTTTTCGGGATCTTCCACGACATAGAACGAATATGTGTGGGCGAATTGAGGATCCCATGAACCAGCGCTGATAAGGCGTCTTCCGATGCGTGCCAAATAGTCACTGGCTTTGGCATGGACAATATGCGTGGAGAGGATTAAAGCTCTGGCTTGCTTGCCGATGGCGATTTCCTGCTCCAAGGAAAGGTCAAAGGGACCACTCGCCAGAGAAAGAGAGGTCAAGGTCATCCCCATAAGTAAGACAACCATCCACGCATAAGATAACTTCCCTCTACGGCATTCCTTTGCTTGAGCGACTGCTGCTACGCCTTGCCCTTCTCGCTTTTTACTCATCATCGTTACTCCCCTCCTTTTGGTCATAATTGTTGGCTTGAGAAGTAACCCAAATCAACGGTTGCGTCATTACCAATTCGTCACTTTTGGGGATAATTTTTGCTATCCCCCGATTTCGCCCCTTATCTTGCCCATTTTCCTCTCTCTTTTTTCCGACCTTTCGTTTACTTCTCGTCTACTTGTCTTTTACTTGTCGTTTACTTCCCGTTTACCTGCCCCGTCCGACAAGCCTGTAACCTGCCGACTTGAACCTGCCCTTTGACCTCTCGGTCAACTCGGTCAATTCACGGGTAACGCAAATCAGTCCCTGCCGCAACACCAATTACTCACCTTTCAGGGTTATTTTTCTGTCCCACATCGCTGACGGGAAATTGCCCCTTTGATGCACTGAACGGCTCCTCGGCTCGGCGGAAGGTTCATCTTCCCATTGTCTCTCTGGTCGCATCGCTTGATTCACCGTCCATCAGCACAAATTGAAAAAGCAACAGGCAATCGGTCATTGGCTAAGCAGAAACCTTGCCTTATTCACTACTCGCCACTCACTACTCGCCACTCGCTGCCGTTCGCCATGTATCACCGAATAAGTCGGCGTCTCATTGCTATGACAATGGCGTGTAAAGTTGAGCGGGCGCCCAAGATTTGGTTGATGTTGTGTAGGTGCTTGTGAACGGTCGCTCGCTTGAGACCCAAACGGACTGCTGCTCCCTTCACCGTTCCTTCATCAGCGAGGGCTTGCAGAACTTGTAACTGTTGTTTGCTGAGGGGATTACCCAACTGAATTCGTGCGGATATGTGGTCATCGTCAACTTCATCCAAGCCCATACTTACTTGCCATCCATGTCGCTCCAGCAAGTTTTTGAGTTGCTGCAGTGTCGGTTCACACCCACAGGAAAGGTGAACCTTCTGGCGACCTTTGGATGATGACATCCCATTTCCCTCCCTTCCAGGCTTTTCCACCTCGCCTTGATTGCACGGAAACTCCAGCAAGGCGAAGGTTGATGACCCCTTGAGTTCTGCTTTGCGTCCTAACCCTACTCCTTGCCCTTTTCGGTCTCTTTTTTCTCAGCCTCTTTTTGTTCTCCCAACGGTTGGGCATGTTTCTGGATATACTCGTCCACAATCTGACGGAGAAGGGCTCCGACACTGATTCCTTTTGCCCTCGCTAAGGCTTCCAAGGCTTTCCACTGTTCAGGGGCGAGGATGCTTTGCTCTTTGATAGCAGTTGCGGTCAATTCTGCAATAGCGGGTGCAGGGAGAGGTTGAACGGTTGCCTTTTTGACAGCCTCTCGCAGGACTTCGCTGGGAACAGTTTCTGCAATTGCGGGAGGCGTAGCAGGTGGTGGACCGAAGTGGGCTGTGTTGATGGCTGCCCTCACTTCTGGCGCCAAAGCGTTAAAGAGCCATTCAGGCGCTCCATATTGAACCCGCAAGATGCTTGTTGGAGAAAGGAAAGTGACACAGCAAAGGACTTTCGTCCGTTCTTGACCGATGCGTGGGTTGATAGCGATGCCGTTGCCAATTCCCACCGCCTCAATAGCGACAGCAGGCTTCCCAGCCAATGTTATTTTGCTCACCGCTGTCACTAAGGCGCCCTGATCAACGGCGAAATAATCTCGCATCGTTGCTTCCAGCCAACCCAAATCTAAGGTGGGTTGCTTCACGGCAGGTTGTGTCCCTTCGGTAACGATGGGCACGACCGTAACGACCAACACTGCTTTTGCTCCATCAACCGTCCTCTGCCAGCCAAAGAGGAAATTGTTGATTGGGTAACCTTGAGGGGCACGGGTCAGTTTTTGCCATGTCGGTGGCACTGCCATCCCAAAGCCTATCCTTGCGTCGTAAGTGTAAGTTTGAGCGGCAGCGATTGTGACCGCGCAGAGAAGAGACCATAAACCGAATAGGCGCTTCATTGTCCTCATCTCCTTGCCCTTACAATTTGGCGGGTGGGGAGGTTAGCCTCCCCACCCAAACAAAGATGTCACCATCTCTCAACGCCTACTGCGACGGCTACGGGATTTGGAGGAACTGCTGGGAGAAGATGTCGTGACACCGACTTGAGGGAGAACTCTTATCACGGGAGGGCGTTCAATAATCTCCACTTTCTTTTCGGGAGGCTGAGGGACGATGACTACTGGATGAGGCAAGTAAGTGTAGAGGTATTGACGCTCACCATAGACGGGTTTTCGCTCAACTTGCCAGCCGGTTTGGATTTTCCTTGTGTGTCTGTAAATCTGACGCACCTTGCCTTTGTTGATAAGTCCTGTCCTGAAGGGGATGACCACGACTTGCTCCTCAACGAGTTCGTCCTCAGGAAATTCCTGAGCGAACCCGACAGCGACGACACCTCCGATGATGCACGCACCTACGACCAACGACAACCACTTCTTCATGCCAATCACCTCCGTGATAGTTTAAGCATCTTCTTCAGGGCTTTCGCCCTGTTCATCGCCTACTTGACCGAACCCAATGAGGAATCTTGCCCGTCGGCACTTTTGCCGCCCACTTGACTGCTGCGATGAAGAGACTGTTTTTTTCGTTACTGCGGTCCGCCAACCCATTGACCATTAACAAAGCTCCATGTGCCTTTCGGCACATCAAACGAACCAGAAGCAGTAACAAATGTATCAGTTGTTGCACTTTTTGCTCTTATCTGAAAAGTGCCTGCAATGCGGTTATAGGTAAGTGAGGTAATCCTAATGGTAGCGCTACCTCCTTCTACCCTTGTAGTAAATTCCTCTGCTGCACCACTCACAACAAACACAACTCTCGCTTCTTGATTATAATCTTCTAACCAAGCGTCACGGTCTAAAATTATGGTGGCTGGAATCTGTGAGGGGCGGCGGAAGACAAAGGCTACTCCGATATCCCCAACGATACCACCAGCAACACCGATGTAATCTACTCCCAATCCTACCTCAACAAAATTGGCATTGAAAGTCCGTGTTCCTGCAGGCGATGTAACGGTGGCAGTAAAACTGACCCTGCCACTTGATGTTCCCGGTGTGCCTCCAGAAATTCCGCCTCCACCACCTCCACAACCGATTAACAAGGCAAGCGTAAAAGCGACAAGGCATAAACCATACCACCATGTTTGTGCTTTCAACGACCGCTTGGTGACGAACATCTCATGACACCTCCTGGTTTGAATGTTGGTTTCTCGCCTCCGTGAAATCTAATTGCCGAAAAGGGGCGCATATTGCCTGAAGGACGGAGAAAAGGCAGAAAATGTCTACCCAAATGGGTAGAACTTGTGGGATTAAGAAGAGGGCATGTGGCAAACTAACGCCAATCTCCGATGAGGACGAAGGGTGCCCAGAAGAAAGGATGAGACCATTGTTTGCTGCGAAGTAATCTCAGTTGGGCTCTCTGAAGGGCTTCCGCTTTGCTGATGCCTTGAGAACGCCAGTTCC
>Ga0326760_1000174_pt1 | contig 37604 bp, 45 predicted proteins | sample GCREP_S_FD_207668 | JGI IMG/M metagenome (GOLD analysis project Ga0326760, IMG submission 207668) | Hot spring sediment microbial communities from Geyser Creek Basin, Yellowstone National Park, WY, United States - GCR.EP_S | ecosystem: Environmental > Aquatic > Thermal springs > Near-boiling... | reverse complement strand
CTCATTCGTTCTCCAAATAATTCATATTATTCTTAAGTTTGCTAATTTGGTTTAAATTTTTCTGAAAACCACCAAATTTCAAAAAGGTATCTATATCCCATTTTTATTTTGGGCCTGGCGGGATTCGAACCCGCGACCAACCGGTTAAGAGCCGGCTGCTCTACCTGGCTGAGCTACAGGCCCTTCAAGAATTATTTCCCTCTATGCATTAAAAATCTCTATGAGAAAAGAAATGAGAGAGAAACAAGCGTTTCTCGAATTGAAAAATTTAGTTGAAAATATGAATGAAGATGTTACCTATGTTATTGTAGAAGGGAGGAAAGATAAAGAAGCTTTGCGAAAACTCGGGTACAAGGGTAAAATTGTTTATGCAAATAAACTAAAGAGAATAAAAGAGGGGAAAGCTGTAATACTAACAGATTTTGACAAGGAAGGAATAAAGATTGCAGAAAGAATAAAAAAGGAAATAGGAGAGAGGAAAATTGATGAGTTTTTCAGAGAAAAAGTTGGTAGAATCCTAAAATCAATAAGTAGAAACGATATTCAATCAATCTCTAACCTTTGCAGAAAGTACAAAGATGCACTCGAATAACTCTCTTTCTATAAACCTAACAACTACCTTTTAGATCTTTGTTTGTGTCTTCTGCTTCCTCTTTTGCTAGCCCCTTTTCCGCTTGCATGATGCGGCTCGTTTCTTCTTGGATCATAAACTAGAAGATTCCTATCATATTCCAAAAACTTCTGCTTCAATTTTTTGTCTTTTGAATACTTAACTAAGGCCTTAGCAATAGCCTGTCTAACAGCTTCAGCTTGCCCAACAATTCCGCCACTTCTAACATTAACATGAATATCTACAACCTTTGCTAAATCCCCTGCCAAAATTAATGGTTCTTTAACCCAAAGCCTTAAAACTGGTGTACCCCAGAGATCTAAAGGTCTAGAATTGATGAAAACCTTGCCCGTTCCTTCCTTAATAACAGCTCTAGCAATTGCTAACCTTCTTTTCCCAACTTCCAATATTGTTTTTTCTTTCTTCACCATCTTTTCTCAGCCCCTAACATCAATGACAACTCTCCAAGAGTAATGTACTTACACTTTAATTTGCTTGCATCAGCCTCCTTTATTCTAATTTTCTCCTTATTCTTAAATTCTTCTGGCTCACCAATGTAAACCTTAAGTCTTCTGTAAGCTTTCCTTCCTTTATCCTTATGCCAAGGCAGCATTCCTCTAATAATTCTCCTTAAAATTAAGTCTGGATATCTCGGATAGAAAGGTCCCTTTTTAGGATCTCCTCTATCTCTTTTTTGTTTAAACTCTCTCAACTTCATTTTTGGATCTCCAGATAACACAGCTTTTTCCGCATTAACAATAATTACTTGCTCTCCATTCAGCAAATCTTTTGCTACATAAGTTGCTAGTCTTCCTGCAATTTGATTGGTAGCATCGTATATCTTCATGCTCACACCATTATCCTAACATTACTTCCTTTTGGATTTTCTTTAATTAATTCTTCAATAGAAATTGCTCTCGATCCAGCTTTTTCAATTTTTTCTCTGGCTTTAGCTGAAAATCTCCAGGCAGCTATGGTAACTTTCTTTTTTAATTCACCCTCGCTTAAAACTACTCCAGGAACAACAATAGTTTCTCCTTCTTTTGCCTCTCTTTCTATATGCTTCAAGTTTATTTCAACTCTTCTTCTAGTAGGTCTTTCAAGAATCTCTGCTACCCTCTTCCAAATTCTCACATTTTCCTCTAGCGATTTTCTTTTAAGTTCTTCAATCAATTTTTTCAACATCGGATTTGTTGGACCTGTCCTTTTTACCATAAGGCTTAATTTTTGTTTTGAAGATTTAAAAATTAAGACGCTCGTAAATGCTCGTAAAGGTATGCTATTACTTGTTTTATCTCTTTGTAGATAGGACGAGAACTCAAACCTTCGTCTCCAATCTGCTTAGCTGCTTCTTCCATCCTTTTTTTCATTTCTTTATAATCTTTAATAACAAGAAGAAGAGGACGAACATTTAGTTTTATTCCTCTGAAGTTCCTTTCTTCGTAGTTATGTGGAAAGGTTGTAATTCCATAATAACTTGGAAGGCCAAAGCTAAATACAATACCGCACTCCTCAAAAATAACACACTCTTTATTACTCTCTGCATGTGCATAAATAGCTTGTAGTTTCCTCAACTCTTCTTCTCTAACAACGAAATTCAATTGAGAAATCGGATACGGACTTTTTTCTTCAAAAAGTGTAACCACCTCTTTTCCTATCAGTATAGGAGAAGTTAGCCTATATAATTTTTCCAGCACATCTTTAATACACTCTCTTGCTTGCATATTTAATTATCTCCTCGCAGCTATTTTTTAAATGCCTTATATCTCTCACTAACCTTTTTATATAGTAGTGACTATGCTTTCCTTCAACGGAATAGTAGATATCAAAGAAAGGACCGGACACAGAACGATCAAATTTTCTCAACGCATCCGAATACTCTCTCACTATCTTTTCGATAAATGGGAAAATTTGAGATAGTATCCTTTCTGCGTTCCAGTTTTTTTCTCCACCTTTCTTCAAAATCTCATAGAGGTTCTCAACTGTTTCAACAAATGGAGAAGGCAACTCGTACCTTTCTTTTATTCCTTCCTTTTTCTCACTAAATACCAAATAGACGAAAAGAAGGAGAAATGAAAATAGGAGTGTAAATGCAGATGGTAAAAATAGAAAATAGGAGGATGGTGAAATTTTAGTAGGAATTAGAAGTAGTATAGAAAGAAAGAGAAACACAATCGTTAAAATTAGAACAAAATTTCTCCACTTCATACTCATTTTTTGTGGCAAAGTATAAATTTGCGCCAGCCGGGATTTGAACCCGGGCCCCGAGCTTGGCAAGCTCGTGTCCTAACCAGGCTAGACTACTGGCGCATATTTTAATTTTTTACAAGATTTATAAGATTCGACAAGACACTAAACTTTTTAAGTTGAACAACAAGTTATAATTGAAAAGCTGGTGAGAAAAAGATGGGTGAGCAGGAAGAGCCTGGCTCGAGTATCAAAACTTATTCTTTACAGAGTTATCCTCCTCAAGAAAACGACTATGAGATAAGAGGAGTGGAACACCCATCGTATGAACTTACAGACTATAAAGTCAGAACCATTCAGACAGAGATGACTCCAGAGTTAAATCCAGACTTAAACAAGTTACTTACCGAGGATTAAACCAAAACCTTCCATCGCTTTTTCTTCTTCTTCTTTTAAAAGTTTAACAACTCTCTCTTTTTCCTCTCCAGAAATCTCTTCAGCTAGACCTCTAACTAACTCTCTTGCTTTTTCAATTTTATCTTCAGTTCCTTCTAAATAGAAATATACTCCATCTTTGTTTGTAATGCTTGCATCTCTAATTTTTATAGAAGCTCCAGAAACTAACTCATCCTTTTTTAACTTTTCTTCCACTTTCTTACAATTTTCTTTTTTACTGAATAAAAGCAAGTCCATCTTCAACTTTATTTCTTAAATTTAAATCTTAACTTTTATTTCCTAAATTCACTAGTCAAGCCAATCTTCATTTTTTAGCTTTTCTGGTAGATACTTATCGCTTATGAAAGTAATTCCTCTAGCTGCTAATGCCTCTAATTCTGCTTTTGCATCCATCTTTGCCATTAAATCAAACTCCCTCTGCCATTCTTTATTCTTCTTAAACCACTCATAATTTCTTACTTCATTCAATCTTTTCTTATCTATCTCCTTTAACTTGATTAAATGCTTCTCTAACCCATACTTCTTAACATCAGATGGTTTCAGCCCTAAGAATTTGGCGGAAGGAACAGCCAACCTATCGCTAACATGAGCAAGCGTTATAGAGCCAAATTTTATAACAGAATAAATATAAATTCCCCATGGGTCGGCATCTGTTAGTACAAAAATTGGTAAGCCATGTTCATAATTTAGTCTTTGCAGTAATCTCCTTATTCCTCGCGTAGCTTGGCCTTGAGAGGCAACGATTATACAGTTAAGTTTCTTCCAAACTTTATCTTCATGCAGTCTTTCCCATACTGCAGATTTTTCTATGTAGAGAACGAATTTCGCGTCAACTTTAACAAATTCTATATCTTCGACATTGCTAGGAACGGACCAACCTCCAGAACCAAGTTTAGACCAATCTATTAAATCTCCTCTATCTCTAATAACAACATTACCAGCTACTGCACCCAATTTATTTGCATTTATGTGTAGTTGTTCTCTTAAAGCATTTATTACTAATTCTAAGTCTTCAACCGCTCTGTTTGATTCCTCCTGTTCATCAACTATGTTTCTCTTTAAACCTGGTATTGTTCTTTTGAGTATGTAAAATGTTTCTCTTAAGCTAACATGCTTGTCTTCTTCTATAAGCTTCTTTGCAAGCGCTGCCACTCCTGCCAATTGAGTAAAACTTCTTATTTGCGCTAAATGCAGCAAATATCTTCTAGAAACATAGCCACCGAGGTACAACCTTCTGTTTTTTTCATCGAACCTAACATTCCTAAGCGTTCTGGTAGGAATTTCAACACTAGGGTTTTTCCCTTCCTCTATCTCCTTTAAAAAACTATCTCCAAGAGCTTTTAAAGTGAGTAATATTTCTTCTTTCTTCTTTGGTTTCAAATAAAAATGCATCTATTTCACCTCAATAACTTCTTCTTTTAATCTTTTTTCTTCTCCTTCTTTAAATTCTCCTTTTTTAATTAACTCTAAAATCTTTCTTTTTATGTATTCTAAATCTTTCCCTGTGAGCTCGGCAACAAACTCGCTAAAAACATTTGAATATGCTTCAAAAATGTTAGCCCTCATTCTCAGCTGTTCCCTCATTATTTTTTTATGCAGAAAAACAGCTAATCTTCTACCAGCCTCCTGGAGTCCTAATTTTATCTCTTTTATTATTTCTGGGTACTCTGCAATTGCTTGCTTCCCTTCACTTTTATATGGTATCCAAACTGAAAGCAAATCAACAAAAATTACGAGAGGTGCTTGTGGGAAGCTACCAGCTGATTGACTTAAACCATAGTTTCTCCAATCGACTTCTTCTACAGCCCTTGTAATTGCGCAATCTGATTGATTGTAGAGCAAGGGAGTATGATTTGCGAACCTCAGTAAAATAGCTGCCTGTTGGCCTGATTGTATCTCATTAATTTTTCCACCATAGGCTAAAGCAACTTGAACTTGGAACGGATTCCCTCTATAAACGTTTGGCCTTCTTATTACAACTGTAACAAATTCTGGTTGAAATTCTTTTTTTAATGCCTCTGCAAGGAAATCCTCCTTTAAGGGTGATAAACAATTGGTAGGTGGTGCTTTTAGTTTTATGCTTTGCATTGCTTTATGCAATCTCTCTGCTTCTTCATCGCTTATATTTTTCGGGTGTTTTTTTGGATCAACTCTTGCTAATTTGCAAATTTTTTCTGCGGTTTGTGGACTAACTCTAGAAAATTCAGAGGAAAGAAATCCTGAAACTGTTTTTGCATTAGTTAATTGTAACATTCTTCTAAATCTCCCTAACTCAACTCCATATGGATGCGGCTTAATTTCCTTAGGCGCTGGTGGTAGCTCATTTACAACAGGCTCTAATTTAAACCCGTTTTCAGGACCATCATAGGTTATCTCAACATAAGGATTTGCAAGCCAGAGATATTTTAAGTAGACTGGTATAGATTGTCCTTTCTCTACATACCTTCCTTCTACAAAAAGTTCTATCGATAGGCCATGTAATTCTTCGCTTATATTTTCAGCAGAATAAGAAACCACTTTTGGTTCATTTCTTAAAACATCGATCATAAGCTCAAATGTGTGTTTTTTCTTCTTGTAGTAACTTATTATCTTGGCTGGCTTTCCTGTAGTTAGCTGAGCGTACAAAATTGCTCCTTTAATTCCTATACCTTGGGTTCCAATAGATTGTCTATACCGATAGAACTTGCTTCCAACTAAAAATTTGCCAAAAGCAATAGGGATTTTTTCTGGAGGTAATCCAGGACCGTTATCCTCAATTTTCACTCTATAAACATTCTCTCCAACATGCTTAACACTAACCTTTATTTTAGGTAAAATTCTAGCTTCTAAACATGCGTCAATCGAATTATCAACTCCCTCCTTAACTACTGTGAATAAACTTTTAGTTGGATTTTCGTAGCCAAGCAAATGTCTATTTTTCTCAAAAAACTCAGCTATACTCACTTCTCTTATTTTCTCTGCTATTTCCTCAGGAGAAACTCCTTCCATAACACAATATTCTTGTTCTACTACTATAAATCATTAACTAATAACCAACAATATTCTTCTCCAAAAACCTTTGAACGCTGGAATGCATTTTACCTTCAAGAAGCATCTCTATCGCTCTTTTTGCAACTTGCAAATTCTCCCATCTACCAATTATAGAAATTGTTTTGCCATGAATGCAAATTTTCGTATTCGTTTTTTCTTCAATCATTTTTTTAATGCTTCCCTTTCTTCCAATAACCCTTCCTTTAAGTTGGAGTTGTCTCTCTCTTGTTTTTCCATACTCCTTAACATCAATTATTTCCAAGAAATAGTTTTCATCAAGCAAATAAAGAGCTGAATCTAAGTCAAAACCTCTATTTAAAGCTCTAAAAACTTCTTTGACCCTTAGAATGATTAAAGGATCTTCTCCCTCAATTACGGCCTCTTGATCTTCAATAGAAATTTTACAATTGCTAAGTTTCTCTATTCTTTCTATCCATTCTTTTTTTCTTCTAAGCATTTTTGCTCTTTCCTCTGTTAAAACAACAGTCTCTCTCATTCTATCAGCCCTCTCAGCTTCTCAAAGAGATTTTCATCAACTTCTACATTCTTTTTCTTAAAGAATTCATTTATATTTTTCACATCTCTCTCTAAGAAGCTAACAGCTAAAGGATGTCTATTTGTTACTCCTTGACTAAAGTCTATGATGTAAGCTTTATCATAATAAAGTATGTTGAAAGCGCTTAAATCCGAATGAATTATTCCAGCTTTTGTCAATTTAAATATTTCCTCTTTAATCTGTTCATAAATTCCTTTCCAATCCAGCTCTTCTTTCTCAAGCTGAGCAAGAGTTGGCGCGGGCACTCCATTTTCCCCTATAAAGCTCATTGCTAAAATGTTTTCATAAACAGCTATTGGTCTTGGTGCAGAAACGCCAGCCTCTAAAGCTATCTGCATGTTCTTAAATTCTCTCCTTGCCCAATTTGTAACAACGTGCCACCTATCATTTCTTACTCTTTCAAACCTATAATCAGAAATTAAATACTTCCACATACTCTTGAAATCACAATGCTCCACTCTATAGATTTTTAGTGCAAGCCATTCTCCATCTTTGTTCTTGGCTGCTACAACCACGCTTTCTTTTCCTTCCTTCACTGTAGATTCAAGAGTTTTTATTATTCCTCTTTTCATAAGCTTGAAAATTGCCATTAGTGTCCTTTTGTCATAAACTTTTCCTTCTATTTTTCCTTCCGAAAGAAAATCTTCCATTTTTATACCTGCAAGTTCTTTATGTATCCTTTTTTCTTTAGCCAAGAAGCTTGAGTTGGTGTATATCTAAAAATTACATCTCCCCTCTTATCACTCTGAACTTTCCAAGGCATCACCAAGATTAGATCTCCTTCCTTAATCCAAACCTTTTTTCTCAATTTTCCAGGAATTCTACATATTCTTTCCTTCCCGTCCTCACAAAGAACCCTCATTCTATCTCCACCAACCATAGCCTCAACAACACCTAATACTTCTCCTTCTCTCGGCAACCTAATCCTAGCTATTTCTAACTCTTCTTCGCTAAGTTCACTTTCTTTTACCATCGATTCTCACCACTATCGTATCTTTGTATACCCTTTTACCTCCTTTCATTCCAACAAGCTTTTTTGAAATTTTTATCAATAATTTATATTTCTTTCTCAATTTATTAACAAACTCATAAGCATCCTTTTTGGAAGAGAAGTTCAAGTCAATTCCTTCTTTAACATTTGTTCCAAGCACTTCAAATTCTTTTACTATTTCTTCCACATCTTCCCCTCTTAATTGAACTATAGCCTCTACTTTTTTAGTTACTTTTTTCTCGCATTTTTTACAAACAAACTCTTTTTCTATTATTTTAATCTTTTCAGGAGGCAAGACCGCAATTAACTCCCCCCATTTTTTTGAGAGAAACTTTTTCTTGTAAAATTCAAGTGCTTCGTTTATGCTCTCAAAACTTTTTTTAGATACAAAGTATTTTCCGCAGATTTTACATTTTCTCACGAAAATTTCTTGCACTTCAAGCCTCTCTAAATAGCAGGAAAGACATAAGTTTTCATACAACTTATCAACATTCATTCCACAACGTGGACATATCATTTTATTCATACTATCTAGAAAAATTAATTAATGGACTATGCAATAGTTCCCGCATACAATGAAGAGAAAAACATCTATGAAGTTGTCTCGAGGTTAAGGAAATTGGGATTTAAAGTAATTGTTGTGGATGATGGAAGCAAGGATAGAACTTATGAACTAGCAATGAAGGCTGGAGCTGTAGTTTTAAGGCATAAAGTAAACAAAGGTAAAGGAGAAGCGTTAAGAACAGCATTCAGATATGCTAGGAAAAAGAATCTTAAAAATATCGTGATCATAGATGCTGATTTGCAGTATTTGCCGGAGGAGGCAAAAAATCTGTTAAAGCCAATAAAAAGTGGGGAAGCAGACTTTGTGATAGGTTTTAGAAATTGGAAAGAAGTTCCTTTTAGACATAAAATTGGAAATTTTCTATGGAGAAAGGCTTTCAACTTTTTGTTTGGAGTAAATTTAAGAGATACTAACTGTGGGTTTATGGCATTTGGAGAGAAAGCAATAAAAAAAGTTAAAAATATTCATGGTGGCTATATAATCGAAAATTCTATACTGGCGGATGTTATAAAAAACAATTTAAGAATTAAGCAAATTCCGGTAAAAGTTTTTTATCATAGGATAAGCAAAATACCTAGAGGGATAAAAGTGGTTCTCGGTGTATTAATTTTCATTCTAATAGAAGGGATAAAATATAGACTCAGCAAACTTTAAACTTTCCTTCTATCAGATCATTTATAAAATCTTTCAAAGTCTCAAACCTTTTTTCAACAATTTCTTCAATTATTTTCTCTTCTCCCTTTTCTAGCTTATCAACCTCAATAGAAATTATTAAAGGTTTGTCAATAGGACGTCCAATCTGGCTAAGGAGCCAAACATAATTGTGCTTTCCTATTCTCTCATAAATTTTATTCGCTAGATCAAAAGCTAAAATGTTGTAGATTTTTCCAACATGACTAACCATATTTTTTCCAGGGGCAGCTTCAGAGCCAGCTGGTCTATTCAACGCAATCACTCCGTTTACCCTATTGCCTCGCCCAACTTCACCGGAGTCAGCAGACTCGGCTGAAGTACCTGTAACAGTTAAATAACATCCTTCCTCGCCTTTATTCTTTTCATCTAATGTATTCAAATACAATTCTGCATTAATTCCAAATTTCATACTCAAGAATCTTCTCACTTCCTCTAAAATTTCATCTTTTTTCCTAAAATAGTCTTTCTCATCCTTTACAAATCTATCAACAAAAGCCATGGCAATCGTAAAGCTGAAGTTATTATCCTCTCTTAAACCCATGACCTTTATGTCTTCTCCGCTTTCGGGAAACCTTTTCTTAAATTCCTTAGAGTTTAAATACTGTTCCAACTCTAAAACACATTTCTCTAAAAGTGTAGGAGGAGCATAACCAACGAGAGCACTAGTATCATTAGCTGGCAAATATTCTTCTTCTTTTCTAAAAATTGAAGCTAATTCTTCTGAGCCGTGTTTTATTTCATTTATTACTTCCAGATTTTCCTCGTTCACAAATCTCAAGTTTTCCTTTAACCAGCTGTAAACTGAGTCAATCAATATTTCATCAACTGGAATTACTTCATTCTCAACACAATATGTTGCTCTATCCCCAAAAAATATCTTCATAGGCTTCAATATTTTTCCTCCTCCAAACTTAGTTTTTGCCTCTCCAGCAGCTAACAAAGCTTTGTCAACATTAAAATGAAGGACGCGATTAAACTTCTTCAGGTAATATTTTGTTAAGTTCAACGCAAATCTCTCTGCAATTGAATCACATATAGTATCGGGATGTCCTATTCCCTTTCTCTCTACTATCTCAATTCTAGGTGGAGTGTAGTTAAAAGAGTTAATCTTCAAATTTTGCATGCATTTTTTTGATGCTCAAGTTTAAAAATTTTAAAGAAAACAGAAAATGTTAATTAGAGGGACGGTAGCTCAGCCCGGGAGAGCGACCGGCTGAAGACCGGTGCGTCGTGGGTTCAAATCCCACCCGTCCCACTTTGTAGTTTTCTACAATCCAAACTCGAATAGTGTGCTCTCTTCTGGCTTTACAATCCATCTGTCAACATACCTTTCTCTGTTTTGTAAAACAACAATTCTCGCATCTTCATCTTCATCCATAAACTCGAAATTTGGCAAGAATTTCTGAAGTTCCTTTGTCCATTCTCTTATTTCCTCCATTGTCAGCATTTCCTTTTCAGTTAACCTGCTTTTAGAGTAACCAACATGCATATAGGATTTTACTTCGACAAAATGCGGGTTTCCTTTTTTTATCAATTCTGCAAAATACTTAATTTCTTCTTTAGAATCATTAAAACCTCTTATCAACGTTATTCTTATTAGTGTTCTGGTTTTTGTTTTTGATAAAAACTCTAAACTTCTATTGAATCTCTCCCATGCATCGGTCATTAAAGGGCAATTTACTTTTTTAAAAGTTCCTAACTTTCCTGCATTCATCGACAAGTAAATTTGCGTGGGTAAGGCATTTTCTCTCTCCAATCTTTCTAACATTTCTGGTTCTTGACCATTTGTCACCAAAAAAATTGATTTTGTGTGAGGTAAGGACTTTAAATATTTTATTAATTCTGGTAGTTTTGGATACAAAGTTGGTTCTCCACTTAATGAAATAGCAAAATGAGTTGGAACTAAAGCTTCTTTATAGAGTTTTTTATCAACCTTTTCATTTCCTCCAAAACCTGTAAGCAATTTATTTCTTTCTTTTAAAAGATTCTCAACTATTTCTTCTGGATCATCAACCTTATCTTCATCTAATTTTAATGTTTTGTAAAAATCTGTTGGCCTCCAGCAATAAATGCATCTATTATGACAGAATAGACCTGCTGGAGAAAATTCCATGCATCTATGCGTTTCTATCCCGAAAAACTTCCTTTTATAGCAAACTTTTTCTTTCTTCAATGCCTTTTTAGTGTAATGACATACATCAACTGTTGAATGTCCAAAAACTCCATAGTGGGCATGTCTCAGTTTTTTAGTCAACTCTTCATCTATCCTTATTTTCCCTTCCCTCACTTCTGCTTCTTTCTCTTCTTTCATTCCATCTTTTACCTAAGAAATTTATAGGCTTGATGATTCTAAAAGTATATGGAAGAAAAAGTTAGAGTTTTGGTTTCTGGAAAAGTCCAAGGAATTGGATACAGAAGGTTTGTGGAGAGATATGCCAAAATGTTGGGATTAAGAGGATATGTTAGAAATCTACCAGGAAATAAAGTTGAAGCTATTCTATGCGGGGAAAAAGACGATGTAGAGAAAATGATAGAAATAATGAGGAGTAATCATCCTTTAGCAGAAATTGAAGATTTTAAAGTTGAGAAAGTAGACATGGAAATAGATTTTCCCGATTTTCGCATTATCTTTTAATTTACTAGCGATAATTCTCATTAGTGCTCCCGTCGTCTAGCCAGGTCAAGGATAGAGCCCTCTCGAAGATAGAGAAAGGCTCAGACGCGGGTTCAAATCCCGCCGGGAGCATATTTTGTCTAAAAGAAGCTATGGAACAAAAAGTCGATGGAGTTTAAATTTTTCCCGTACAATTTCTTATTAGTGCAGGGGTCGCCTAGCCTGGTCGATGGCGGCAGATAAAAAAGCTGAAGCTCAGAATTAGCCGAGGCTTAGGTGGTAAGAAGAAACCTGCTGGGTTAGTCCCTTCGTGGGTTCAAATCCCACCCCCTGCAAAATCAATTCATTAGTCGGTCTACCTTTTTGTATTTTTAATCTTCCGCTACAATTCCAAATAATAAGCAACCGTAAGCCACTAGTTTTACTGATTTTATGGAGTGTGTTTTTTACATTTACCGTTGAAATGATAGCACCCATATATGCAATATTCGTAAAAAATATTGGAGAAAATATGCTTTCTGTCGGAATTGCCTATGCTATCTATGGTATAGTATTTTCAACAATACAACCTTTTATGGGGAAATTAGCAGATAAGTATGGTAGAATAAAATTTTCTATTATTGCAAACCTCGTAAATTCAGCCGGTATTTTTGGTTATATTTTTGTAACGAATGTCTATCATGTTTGTTCTCTACAACTTTCTTTTATTAGGAATAGGTTCTTCCCTTGCTTCCCCTTCTTAGCAAGCTATGATGACAGATATAACTTCAAAAAAGAGGAGAGGTGAAGAACTTGGCTATGTTTACATGGCTATGGGGTATAGTGGTGCCCTAGCCATGTTAATTGCTGGTATAATTGCGGATATATTAGATTTCCGTATGGTATTTTTAATTAGCGGATCCATTTCCTTAATTTCCACACTACCTCTAATTAAATTACAAAAAACCCTCGGACATTGACGAAAACGTTGTCCTACTCTTACCTCTCAAAAAATAAAAAAGAAAAAAGAGGGTAAAAACTATTTCTCTATGAAAGCTTCATAGACTATGAACAAAGTTCCTAGTAAGGCAAAGAGCCATCCTAAGACTTCAAAGAGTTGAGCTAGTCCGTTCCATACTGATGTTCCCAAGTATCCACCCAAGGTTGTTGCTACTGGGAATGTTCCGGCGAAGAGGAAAAATACTCCTGCTAAGATTAACCAATTAAAGCCTTTCTTTGCAACATTTCTGAACTTCAGATACTCTGCGAATACTGCAGCTAAGAGGAATGCTATTCCTAAGTCAACTAGGCCGCCAAAGATTGGCATTCTCTCACCAATTTAAATTTAGAAAAATGCTTTAAAAGCTTGAATCAGATTTGTTAACAACTAATAGGTGAATATAGAATAAAAAATAAAAGAAAGGGGGGAACAGCTAGAATTCTTCGCTCTCTTCAGTCTCTTCCCATTCTTCTTCTTCCCATTCTTCTTCTCCTTCCTCTTCCTCTTCTTCCCATTCTTCTTCTGCCATCTTTTCACCTTTTTCGCTATACTAATAATGAGAAGGTATTTAAATATTTTTGATTGGAAGAGAAATGTTATTTGCGGGTGGCTAGGTCGGGCGGCTGGGCCTCGCCTGTAACGGCAAATGGTCCATAATGGCCGGACCGAAGCTCGAGGGCGGTACACACCCTCAGATTGTCCCAATTGCTTGACTATGAAATTTCGCCTCCATGGACCTAGCCACCTTCGAATCCCCCAGGGCAGGAATGCAGCAAGGGTAAGAAGGTGGCTGGGTGCTGTGGAGATACGGAATTGAGAAAAGCAATTGGAGAAGCAATCTGAGGGTGTGTATCCACCGAGAGCGTGCCACCCGCAATTTTTAATTGTTGATTTGGGAAAAAACTTATGAGAGAGAAGAGAAAGGAAATCAGCCTGATAGGAGCTGTTTTGTTAATTGCATTAGTTTTTGTTACTAGTAGATTTGTGTGGCCAAATGAGAGAAAAACTGTTGAAAACTTTCCAACTCTAAATTTAAGTGAAGAAAAGGTTGTTAAGATATATATACCTGCAGTTGATAGCGAAGGTCGAGGAATAGCTACAGTTCTAAAGGTTAGCATGAAGCCTGGAGATGGGAAAGTTTTAGTCGACATTAACAATATTTTGTTCTGGTTAGATACTCAGCAATCAATTCAAACTGCAAAAAAAGTTGCACAAGAAGTAACAAAAGCTGACCTTTCTAAAATTGATTTAATTTACTCTCTTGAAAATGTTAATGCTAGCGTTGTGGAAGGTCCTTCTGCTGGAGCAGCAATAGCTATTGCAACGATAGCCGTTATAAAAGGGAAAGAAATAAATTCTAAAGTTATGATTACAGGAACTATAAATCCGGACGGAACTATTGGTCCTGTAGGTGGAATAATTCCAAAGGCCCAAGCCGCTAAAGATGCTGGTGCTACAACATTCTTAGTACCAAGCGGTCAAGGAACACAAGTAAATTACATTCCTGAAGAGAAATGCGAACAAATAGGTTACTTTACATTTTGCACGACTACGTATAAAAGGAAAATCGAAAACGTGGGTAAAAGCGTGGGGATTGAAGTTGTAGAAGTAAAAAACATATGGGAGGCTATGAAATATTTCGGATTAAGCTAAGCCAAACCTCCAAAATCTCACATTTCTCAAAACAATTTTGTCAATAATTAAATCAACTAATAAATGAATGAGGAACGCTAAGAAAAATAAAAAAACAAGCTTGTTTTTAATATAGACAAATGGAAGAAGAAACATAAGAACAGAAATAGAAAGAAAGTTATGGAAAAGCTCAAAAGCTAACCTATATCTATTGCTATGCACGACCCATCTCAAGAACGTTTTAAAATTGTAGAATCTAGATTTCTTATAAAGAAGAAGATGATCTAAATCTGGAGCAAAAGATCCTATAAAGATTGTAAGCACTAATAGATTTTTATCATAATGATGAAAGGTAAAAGAAGAAAGAATGCAAAGAAGGATTGCCGCTACTGTATGAATAACCGTGTCAAGATACCTTTTTTCTTGTAACTCTTTTCTTACCTTCTCTATCATATTATCATCAAAATAATTGTTAGAGCAAAAAAGAAAGCCCAGCCTCCTAGTTTCCAGTGCAGCACTTTAGAGCCATCAAGAGGTGGGATTGGCAATAAATTGAAGAGAGCAAACCATTTATTAACATCTTTAAAAAAGCTAAAACCAAGGAAGAAAGAAGTATAAGCCAGAAATATGTTAACAAGCGGCCCAACTAATGCTATCTTTCCGACCTCTTCTAACGAGATTTTTAACCTTCTATACATCCAGCTTTTGAATTTGTAAGGATAAAGCACTGTGTAGCCTATTGCAGCAACTTTTACACCTGTAAATGCTAATAGGAAAGCTAAGATTGCTGAAGGAAAGTAGAAATGAAATCTAGCATAATAACCAAGTTTTGATGCAGCATATTTATGAGCTATTTCATGAAGTAAAAAAGCTGTAACAACAGCAAAAAAGCTTCTAGTCAGATTAGTAAAAACAAATTTGCTACCCTCGAAAGAAAATATGAAAGTCAAAACAAAAATAGCAAGAATGTACTCAAAAATCTCCCTCTTTTCAAGAAAAATACCGTTCATACACTTTACTTAAGATTCTTCTTTAAATTGTTTTATTCCTTCCTTTTGATAGATTCCTGAATAGGTTTTGGTTGTAGGAGAAGAAAGCTTGAAAAATACCATTTGAGCTATTCTCGCGTTTTTCTTTATCCTAATTCCATTTTCATTTAAAACAACAAGCAAACAATTGCTCTTTCCAGAATATCCTGGATCCCATAAGGAAGAAAAAATGGTAGCACCACTTCTTACTAAAGATGATCTAGGCCTCACAAAAGCGATCAAATCGTTTGGTATATTGACAATTTCGTTAAAACTGACTAGATAAATCCCTTCACTTAAGTCAATCCAATCATTAATGAATTCTATTTTTTTATAGTTTGGTAGCTTCCTTTCTTTATTTGTAAAATCTATTGAAGCGGAAGATGTTAACAAATAGATTTCATCTAAACTTAAGTCAAAGCTTGCTGGTTGTAGCTGGGTCTCTAAATCAATGAAGTTCTCAATAAGTCTTTCCTTCAAAATTCTTTCTTTTATTTCTTGGCTACTCAAAATCATAAACTAATTTTTGTTTCTCAAAATATTTATTGGGTCCGTAGTCTAGCGGTCAGGACGCCGCCCTCACACGGCGGAGAGCTGGGTTCGACTCCCAGCGGACCCAAGCTTGATAAAACCTGAAAATAGAAAATAATTTATAAGGGGCTGTAGTCTAACCAGGTAGGACGGCCGGCTCCAGCAATGGAGCTCTGATAGAATGAGGAAACCGGCTAATCTGGGTTCAAATCCCAGCAGCCCCAAACTTCAAGTTTTTAGAATGATTTTATAACCATCTCCTTAGATTGGATACAAAAAGAAGAAATTGATATCACTGCTATTTAGGAAATTAGAAGCATGAAAATAGCAAAATCACTAGAGTTCTTGATGAAAGATTATCACCTCTATTTTAATCCTTCGAAGCTTCATGACACAACGATAACCAAGAAAGAAAAACCAATCAAAATAAGCAAAGAAATTGGTTGTAGAAATTTGATGAAGAGGAAGATTCCTTCTCTTCTGAAAAGATAAATAGATAAATCAATCTCTTTAAAATTTCCATCCATACCTTCCTTTCAATGGTAGGAAAACAACAGGCAAAATAGCTTTTCGTTCTATTTCGTTTTCATTCCTCTTTATTCCTTTTACCAAATATTGCTCATGATAACCAATTATCGCTAAAATTGTTCCTCCAACTTTCAATTGCTCTACTAACGGCTTAGGAAAATCTGGAGCAGCAGCACTAACTAAAATTTTGTCGAAGGGCGCTTCTTCTGGTAAACCTAAAGTTCCATCTCCTAAAATTAACTTTACTTTGTTCGCATATCCTGCTTTTTTTAAATTTCTCAAAGCAAAGTTATATGTTTCTTCGTTGATCTCAATTCCAAAAACTCTATTTTTCTTCTTTATAATTTCATAAGCATATGCAAGAAAAATTCCGCTTCCTGCACCAACTTCTAAAAATTTTTCTCCTCTTTTCAAATCTAACTCTTCTAAACAAATAACATGCATATGAGGAGCGGAAATCGTTACTCCTCCTGGAATTGGAAGAGGAGTATCAACATAAGCTTGCTCTTTCAATTCCTCTGGGACAAAAAATTCCCTTTTAACTTTTCTGAATGCTTTTTCAACTTTTTTGCTCTTCAAATAACCCAAGCTTTTATATTCTTCGATAAGCCTCTCGACTTCTTCCATAAAATTTATTCTCAACGCTACAATAATTATAATGGATATTGTTGATAAGACCGTTAAAGAGATAAAAGAGCTGAAAATTCAAGGTGCTGAAAACATAGCAAGGGCAGCCATAGTTGCTTGGAGCAAGGCAAAAGACAAAAAGAAGGCTTTTGAAAAATTGGCTAAAGCGAGACCAACAGAACCAATGTTAAGAAATGCATTAAAATATTTAGAAAAATTTGGTGATGCCGAAGGCCTTTTGAAAAAGTTAGATGAAGATAGAAAAAAGATAGAAGAGATTGGTAGTAAAAAAATTCAAGATGGTTTCATAGTTTATACACATTGTCACTCTTCAACCGTAACTTCTATTTTGAAAAGAGCGTGGAAAGATGGGAAAAAGTTTGAAGTTCATGTAACAGAAACAAGACCTTTCTTCCAAGGAAGAATAACAGCAAAAGAGCTAGCTACAGAAGGCATTCCAGTTACAATTTTTGTCGATTCTGCAGCTAGATTGGCTTTGAAAAAAGCAAATATCATGATGATAGGATGTGATGCTATAACAGCTGAAGGAATAGTCATAAATAAAATTGGTAGTGAGCTTTTTGCTGAAGTTGCAAACAGATATGACGTTCCTGTTTATGTCGCTACTCATTCCTTAAAATTTGATCCTTTAACTTTCTTTGGTTTTGAAGTTGAAATAGAGAAAAGAGCTACCAAAGAAGTTTGGGATAGACCTCCAAGAGGGGTAAAAATTTCAAATTATGTTTTTGAAAAAATTAATCCAAAACTAATAACTGGAATAATTAGCGAGCTTGGCGTTCTAAAACCAGAAACTTTTATTCAAGAAGTTAAAAGAGTATATAGGTGGTTGATAGAATGAAGTACGAAGATTTTATTGACTTAAAGCATAAACCAAAAGATGAAATAGTAGCTTTGTTTAGGATTGAACCAGCAAAAGGCTTTAGCATGAAAGATGCTTCTTCCAGGGTTGCTAGCGAATCTTCATGTGGAACTTGGAGCAATTTAATACATGCTCCAAAAAGAATAGAAAAATTGAAAGCAAAAGTTTTTGAAATAAATGGAAATTTTGTTAAAATTTCCTATCCTATAGAACTTTTTGAAGAAGGTTCATTACCAAACTTACTTTCTGGAATAGCCGGAAATATTTTTGGAATGAAGGCTGTGAAAAATTTGAGATTGATGGATGTTGAATTTCCAAAAGAATATTTGAAATATTTCAGAGGAGCAACTTTTGGCTTTAAAGCTATTAAGGAGATTTTCAAAAAGAAAGAAGGACCAATCGTTGCTAGTGTTCCAAAACCGAAAGTTGGTTATACTAGCGAGGAACACGCAAAAATTGGATATTTGCTTTGGAGAAATGGGCTTGATTGTATTAAAGACGATGAAAATCTTTCGAGCCAAAAGTTCAACAGATTTGAAAAAAGAGTAAGACTTTTAGCTAAATATAGAGAGAAAGCTGAAAGAGAAACTGGTGAAGTAAAAGATGCTTTCATAAATGTTACAGCTCCTACTCTCAAAGAAATGGAAAGAAGAATAAAGTTGATACATGATTATGGATTTAGGTATTTCATGCTTGATGTTGTTGTTTCTGGATTTACAGCAGTTCAAACAGCAACGGAAATCGCTCATGATTTCAAAATGGCTATTCATGGTCATAGAGCAATGCATGCCGCATTTACAAGAAATGAAAAACATGGAATTTCTTTCTTGTTCTTGGCAAAGCTCATGAGAATTGCTGGTATTGATAATCTTCACATCGGGACTGTAATAGGAAAATTGGAAGGAAAGAAGGAAGAAGTATTAGCAACAAAAGAGCTTGTAACTCAAGAAGAAGTAGATGAAATTAAAAACTTAAGATTGCATCAAAAGTGGTATCACATAAAACCAATATTGCCTGTAGCATCAGGTGGGCTTCATCCTGGAATTCTTCCAGAACTTTTTGATATATATGGAACAACAAACATTATCATTCAAGTGGGTGGTGGCATATACGGTCATCCTCTTGGAATAGAAGCAGGTGCCAGAGCGGTAATGCAAGCTATAGAGGCATATAAAAATGGAATCTCGCTAGAAGAGCATGCCAAAAAATACAAAGAATTAAAGGTTGCACTAAAGGTATGGGGAAGAAGGAAACCAAAATAAGAAACTAGTCGGAAAAAAGTCGCGAAGGTTTAAGTACTATTAAATTCGAATACAAAATTAATAATGGAAAAAAATAAGAAACTACCCTCGGTTAAAGTTCTTTTTCTTATATTGAGTTTTGTGATTATTTTAAACATTTTCCTCTATTTTAGAAGGCCGAAAATCCAAAATTTAGGAATCGTGGAGATTGGGAGCTTTGAAAATATCAACCTTTCAAAAGAGGAAAACGCTACTTTTAGACCTACCGAAATAATATTCAATTGCAGTAAAGATAAAGACTGCGACTGGTTAATAACAAATTGCTGTAAAGAAGATGCTGGAGCTGAGTGGCAATGTTTGAATAAGAATTCTTATATTGATTGTAAAAGTAAGCTTGTTCTTTGCCCAAACATTTCTATACCAAAACCGAAAGTAGAATGCAAATGCATAAACGGCACTTGTAACGCGAGCAAATAAACTTTTTAATCAAAATACAAATTAGTAAATGCTCTTAAAAGCGAAAAATTTGAAAACTTTTGCAGAAGGTAAAAAGATAGTAATCATTAATGAAGCCGATTTACACAATTTTGGGACAAGAATTCCAACCAGATTGAAAATTTCATATAAAGACAAAACAATAACAGCAATACCAAATGTAACTGAAACCCTTGTGGAAAAGGGCTACATTGGTTTATATGAAGAAGTTTCTTCTGTATTAAAAGTAAAAGATGGGGAAGAGTTAGACGTAGATCTAGCTCCATTTCCAGAATCTCTAACTTACATAAAAAAGAAATTGAAAGGCAAGAAGCTTGAATACGAGGAATTTTATAAGATTGTCAAAGATGTTATCGATGGTAATCTAACGGAAGCTGAAATAGCGGGTTTTGTTGTTGGCTTACATGTTTTTGGTTTAGATTTGAATGAAGCAGCAAGCTTAACTATAGCAATGGTCGAAACTGGAGAAAAATTAGAGCTTACTAAAAAGGTAGTTCTAGATAAACATTCTATTGGTGGAGGAATTGGTGATAAGACAAGTATGCTTTTAGTTCCAATAATTGCCTCCTTAGGTTATGCAATCCCAAAAACTTCTTCAAGAGCAATAACTTCTCCTGCAGGAACAGCCGATAAAGTGGAAACAATCATGCCAGTTAATTTAAGTATAGAAGAAATGAAAAGAGTGGTGGAAAAAACAAATGGTTGTTTGGTTTGGGGAGGGGCTTTACATTTGGCCCCAGCTGATGACATTTTTATCAAAGTCGAATATCCACTTGAAATCGATCCATTATTATTCCCTTCAATAATGGCAAAGAAGAAAGCAGTTGGTGCAACTCATTTAGTTATAGATATACCAACCGGAAGGGGAGCAAAAATTAAAACAATAGGAGACGCTCAAATCCTTGCAAAAGATTTTATAACATTGGGAAGTTTACTCAACATCAAAGTCAATGCAGCAATAACTTATGGAGAACAACCGATTGGCTATTCCATTGGTGCTGGTTTGGAAGCTAAAGAGGCTTTGGAAATTTTGATGAGAAGGAAAGTTGTGGAAGATCAAATAGATAAGGTGACAAGCATTGCTGGAATATTATTAGAAATGGTTGGAAAAAAGAATGGAAAAGAGCTTGCTATGAAAATTTTAGAAAGCGGAGAAGCAGAAAAGAAGTTTAGAGAAATAATAGAAGCTCAGGGTGGAAATCCAAGCATTAAACCAGAAGACATTCCAATTGGTAAATATACTTATGATTTTGTTGCTGAAGAAGATGGTTTTGTTATATGGATGGATAATGGTGGTTTTGCTTCTTTAGCTAGAGCTGCTGGTTCTCCAATTTTCAAAGGAGCTGGAGTTTTATTATACAAAAAGGTTGGAGATGTTGTCAAAAAAGGAGAAAAAGTTTTCACAATTTATGCTGAAAGCGAGAGTAAACTAGAAGATGCTTTGAAGGTTTTGAAAGAAGAAACGATAATCGGAATTGGTAAGAAGAGAAAAATGTTGATTGAAAGAATAGAAGATAGTCAAATAGCAAAAAAGAGGTTCATCTTAGAAAGATAAAAAAGATAAATCAGCTAAAATAGCTTCCTATAATTCTAAATTTATCAGCCACTTTTTCAAACAAACTTTTCTTCTCAGAATATTCTACTCCACTTATAAAAGCTGCAAGCTTTACAAGTTCTTTGCTCGCTCTATTGTTTGGATTCAAAAGAAATATTGGCTGTTTTAATGCAGTGCTCCTATAAACATCTTTATCATATGGTATTGTTGCTATTACTTTCAAACCAGTCAATTGTTCTATCTCTTCTTTTCTCATTTCATAGCTAGCTCCAGTTGCCATATTAACAACAATTCCTATTGGTTTTACTCCAATCTCTCTCAAAACTTCCTGAGCCCTAACAATATCCAAAACAGAAGAAACAATTGGTGTTGTAACAAGCAAGACTTCTCTTGAAGATTTTAAAGAAGCTAATGCTTCTCTTCCTAAGCCTGGAGCTGAATCTAAAATTAGAAAATCGTTTGTTGGCTCTAAAGATGATATAACGTTTGGCAACTTCAAGAGATCTGAACCTTCAAGCTCTGTAACTGAAAGAGAAGCAGGAACAACTTGCATTCCACTTGAGTGAATATAAATTGCTTCACTGATTTGATAATCTCCTCTCAAAACTTTATTCAAAGTTATTGGCGAATAATAAATTCCAAGATACAATGCCAAATGAGAAGATGTTAAATTACAATCTATAAGAGTGACTTTCTTTTGAAACTTAGATGCAAGTATGGCTCCTAAATTAGCTGTTATTGTTGTTTTACCAACTCCTCCTTTTGATGAAAAAACAGATATTATTCTTGCCATTTTCTCCTCAATTAATAGTTTATTGCAATAAATTTATCTTTTATTTTTATGGAGTTTTTAAGGTCAAAATATAAAATCAAAGAATGAACCATCAATTGAAAACTGGTTTAAGCTTTGGTTTAACTTCAGCTATAATTACAACTCTTGGTTTAATGATTGGTTTAATTTCTGGAACAGAATCAAAAATAGTTGTTATAGGTGGTATACTAACAATTGCTATAGCAGATGCTTTTTCAGATGCTTTAGGAATTCATTTGTCTGAGGAATCTGAAGGTAAACATACGAGAAAAGAAATTTGGGAAGCTTCTTTGGCAACTTTCTTTTTTAAAGCAATCTTTGGTCTTTCTTTTTTACCAGCGGTATTAATTTTCCCTCTTTCATTAGCTGCAGTCATAAATGTCGCCTATGGTCTTTCTCTACTTTCACTACTTAGCTACTTTTTGGCAAAATGGGAAAGAGAAGTTGCATGGAAAGTTATTTTAGAACATTTGATCGTAGCTATTGTGGTTATAATTTTGGCAAATTGGATTGGCATTTTTATAAAAAACTACTTTGGTTGAGATTCTTGTTGTTCTTCCTCTTTCTTTCCTCCGCCAAATAAACCAAAGAATCCACCGAACTTTTTCTTTCTTAAAAATGGTAATCCGGTTTTTGGATTTTCAACAACTTCATAACCAGCTGGCAAATCCCAAAGAGCATCTGTTGGATCTTCAGAAAAATAATAAATGATTGCTCTTCCCCTTGCTTTCATGTGTAAATAGTATTTTTTTCCATTTTTTGCCTTGTAAACATAAGGACCAAAAAGTCCCATATAATTTATTCTAGCTAGAATTAAAGATTATTCAGTTGTTTGGCTCTCGCTCTCCAATTCTCTCAATAGTTTTGGTCTCTTCTTTTTCCTTTTTCTGTAAAGAATAATGAATAGAACGATTGTCAAAATTACTATAAGAATTATTGCTATTATAAAATAATTCAAGTAGGCCTTCGGTGCTACAATCATCAGAACTTCTATCTCTATTAAAGCATCTGCTATCAATTTGCTCGCTTCATTCAATTCATATAAACTCTCATCGAACTGTTTGTTTGATAGATAATCTTTAGATTTTTTCAAGTGTATTTCAGCCAAAATTAAAGTAGAATTTATCTTTGAAACATCTATTCCTCTAATTTCTAAAGCACTAATCCTTGTTCTGGCTTGAGAAAGCATATACTCAACGCTCAAAATTTTTTCGTAAATGTCTTGAGTCAAATCAATTGGCTTTGAAGATACATTCAAATAAAATTCCTTTGATGCTCTTGTCTCGTTTGAAGATGCTTCAAACAAAAGCTGATAAACACCAACTTGAAAATCTTTTGGTATTTTTATGTTAAGCAAGAATGTAACGTTTTCTCCGGGAGAAAGTTGCTTTATGTAAAGTGGAGAAATTGAAACCTCTAAAGATTTCGGATAAGAAAGATATGGTCTTATTTCATAAGCGTCTCTCTCACCACTATTAATTAAAGTTACTGGAATTAAAACGAAGGAGTCCTGATAAGCATCTGTTATGTTTTTTATTTGGATTGAAAGTTTCGGTGGTACTAAGAAAACTGGGGTTGGTATATATTGAGGCACCTTTTCTGGAGGCAATATTACTGGCTGAAGTATCGGAGTTATAATTACATCAAATCTCCCCCAGGTTTCAGTTGTTTTACCATCGTATGTAGACTTTGCTTGTATGAAATAAGTTCCAGTAGAGTTTGGGACAAAAACGAGGAAAAATGCAGTTCTATCTCCTGGCAAAAGATTTCTTGGAGAATCATAATATTCTGCAATCGGTCTTAAACTTATGTTGTAAAAATAAATTCTTACCATTAGCTCTTCATAAATACTAACTGAGCCTGTATTGACGACTTCAGCAGTTATGTTCTCTTTTTCACTAATATCTATTATCGGCTTGTAGTTCAACAATATTTTTGCTTCCTTTTTTGGTTCAATAGAAACGCTAACCGTTGGAGATACAAAATAGCCAGAATATCTTGAGAATAGAAGAATAGATACTAAGAGTAAGATGAAAATCAAGATATATCTTTCCATTAAAAATTTTCGTTAAAAAGCGTTAAATTCTTTGATATTTTCTGTTTTACCTCAAATCATCTCAAGAATACTTGAAGATAAGAATTGAGATAAAAATTATTAGAACTATCAAAAAGATAAAAATGAGCATCTGAGTATTGTCTTGCTGTTTATTAGTTTCACTTTGACTTTCTTTAGTGATTATTGCATGCTGGGATTCTTGAAGATTGGTTTCTTTCTCTTGATTTCCTAGCACTTCTATAGAAAATTTGAAGACTCTCTCATCTACAAAAGTTATATCTTTTGTTGGAACATCTTTTCTAGCATGTAAAATAACACTAAAGTTTCCTACAGATTTTGGAGTTACGAAAACTCTAACTTTTGTTACGTTGTATGGCTTTCCTCCGACTAAAATCTCTCCCTCTCTTTTGAAAGGATTCAAATATAGAGGGTTTGGCAATATATTGACCAAAAAATTCTCATTGCTATCAGCATAAAAATTTATCTTTTCTGAAACATCAGACCAGAATAAAATTTCAAAAGTGACTGTTTCTCCAACTTTTGTTTTTGCATAGCTTGAAATAGGCAAACTTCCATATGCAAAAGCTGCGTGAAATACTAAAATGAAAAATACTACCAATGAAAAAATTTTATGGAGATGTGCCACTCAAAACACCCAAGATATATATTTTTGATGTGTATGTTCCAGCGTAGATTGGAGGAATATCAATCCAATAATAGGTAGTGTAATTTCCAAAGCCCTTGTTGAAAAAGAGAAGCTGATAAGTGTTCAATAGTCTATATGAAGATGAGTAAGAATTTGTTGTGTTGCTAAACGTCATGTTGCTTATTTTCAAGTAAGTATTAGTTTGTGAATTGTAAAGATCATCTCCTTTTATGTAAAAATCTAAGTTGCAGCTTCCTGGATTAACTGTTATGTTGTATAAAAGTTGCGAATTTCCTGGAGCAGGATTTCCTTGAGTTGATGGATTTAAAACTCCAAAATCTATTGAATTCCAAGTTAACGTAAAATCTATTGAGCATGGTAAGATTTTAATGGTTGCGTTTTCTGTAGTGTTTTGATTAATATATGAAAAATTGGAACTAAAATTAACTGCAATCTTCCATGCAGTATAAACATCGCCAGTAGCATTAACAAGCCAGCTTAAAGTACAATTTTGATCTTCTAGCAATTCTCCGCAAGTTTTTGTTGCAGAAGCTGGAGTTTCATTAATGAAAAATGGTTTATCACCATAAGTAGTGTTTATTGGAGTGTCTGGATAGCTTGATGTTAGGTTGTACAAAACTGTACCATTGACAATTCCACAATCACCATTTCTGCAAGTTACAGTTGCATTAACCCAAAAAGTTTGGTTTTGAACTATGTAATTAGTGGTTGTTACATCTGGAGAAATAAGCTTAACTTCTAGATATCCAACAGAATAAAACAAGTAGAATTGAACGTATTCTTCTTTCAATGTAGTTGAAATATTGCTTATAGTTGTGTTTAATCTTACCCTTATTTTTCCGTCTGAAGAAATGAATTTAGAAGGATTGGAAGTTGTGTTACACCAAATATCATAATAAACGTTTGGAGAAGCAGAAATGTTTTGACAAGCTACCCAATTAGAGTTTACAAAATCGTAAATTGACATGTTGAAAGTTTTGCTATTAGTTGATGTAAAGTTTATTAAAACGCTTATGTTTCTTAAAGTTCCTATGTAGCTAACTGTTGCGTTGTGTTCTACTGAAAGCTGATATTTGGTAAAATTTAGAAAAACATTATCATACTGAGCTTGAACATAATTAGATGTTCCTTTTGCGGCTGCTACTAACCTTGACTTCAGCTGAATAACATAAGTTCCAGCCAGAGTGAAATTAGCTGGGTTAATATTAATTGTCCTTCTTGTCCATGTAGGCACGGCAGCTGAAAATGTAATAGTGTCCAATACTGAACTACTTCCATCAGGTCTGTAAAGTATTATGTTTATTTGGTTTCCAGTACCAAAAGAATTTCCAAGAATTTGGTAATCCCAGCTCAATGTAACAACTGAAGGTGAGCCATCATAATAGAAACTTTGATTTGTGTAAAATGTTATATCGGCTGCTTTTGCAGCTGAACTTGTTGCTTTATGGAAGTATGAGGGTGCTGGATTTCCTCCAGTAACGTTATAACCATAAGCAGCTGTTCCTTGAGTTACAGTTGCTGAAGTTACCCAAGCATCTGGAGGAGTAGTATCTCCCCCCATTGTTGAATTTCTTAATGGAGCTAATGTTATAGCAGCTTCATCAACATCCCAAGTTAGACCATCTCCATTAACATTCAAGTAAGAATTAATTGTTGCTTGGTCAATTGTTGAAGCAATACCAGTAATGTTAGTTGTTTGAGTTTGATTGAAACTTGAAACTGAAATTGTTTGAGCCAAAGAAATTTGAAAAATAAAAAAAGAAAAAAGAAACAAAAGAAAAAAATCTCTCACCATCTTCTCAACCCAAAGATTTTTAGTATTTTATCAATCATCTTTTCTTTCTCATAAGGAATTCCAGCGATTTTTGCAGCTAATTGTTTAAAAGTTTCAGAAACATTCTTGTCAAAAAGAAAAGCTGGAGTTCTTAAGCTCAAGCTTTTTAGAAAAGTTTCGCTTTCTTTAATCTCTGCTAAAACTGGCAAACCAGAATATCTTTCTACTTCCTCTCTCCTCATCTCATAGCTTTTTCCTTTAACTCTATTCAAAATAATTCCAAGAACTATAGGTTTTTCTGGCAAATTGTTAATCAATTTGTAAGTTTTTGCCACATCAAAAACCGAAACAAAATCTGGAGTTGCGACAAAAATTGCTTCTTGACAGCTATTCAAAGATATCATTGCTTCTCTTCCTAAACCTGGAGCTGAATCAATTATAACAAACTCAAAATTATTTAGGTTTTCCTCTATAACATTCTTCAAATTACCATCTATGCTAACAACATCGCTCAAACTCAATGAAGTTGGTACTATTGATAATCCTGATGAATGTCTATAAATTATATCATTAAAACTGCATTCGTTCTTTAAGAAATTGTTTAGAGTTTTCTCTGCTTGCAAAATGTTGAAATAGAGTGAAACATGTGGAGTTGTAAAGTTAAAATCGAGCAAAACAGTTGGTCTTCCAAAACTTTGTAAAGCTAAAGCTAAATTTGAAGCTATTGTTGTTTTTCCAACTCCTCCTTTTGTGGATAGTATGCCTATAACTCTCATCTTATCTAACCTCCAATTTGCTAAATATGTCATCGTAGTTAACTCTTCTTTCCCTACTCTTTTTCACTCTTTTCAAAAAGAAAGCAAGAGAAAAGGAAATTGCTGCAAAAATTATTAAATAAGAGTAACGAGAGTCTATATTGATTTGTGGTAATTTTACAACAAAACCAGATTGTGGTTGGGATTTTTCTGTTTTTATTAAAGTCAAACCAAAGTTTTTGCTTGCTTCTAATTCTTTTGATACAACCTTAATCTTTGGTGAATAAGTTGCAACTGAAGCATTTTCTGGAATGAAAATTATTAATGTAAAATTCTTTCTTTCTCCAACTGAGATTTTATCTAAGTAATCTTGAGTTATAATATAGTTAAAAGGCAAGTCTTCAAAATAAATTTGCAAATTTGTTAAATCTGCTTGACCAGTGTTAAGTATTGAAAATTCGAGAGTTGTGTTTGCTCCTACTTCAGCTTTTACCAACTCTGGAAAAGATATGAAAATCTCTTTTTTCTTTTCTGCAGAAAATGTGAAATAATTTGAAGCATTCAGATATGGATTTTTATAAGCAGAAACGCTAACATTAAAGTTTCCCTCTCTATCAACCAAATATTCGTAAGTAAATATTCCATTTGCATCGGTTTTACCGTTGATGACTTTTCCTTTAAAGTTTAGAGTTATTGAAGCGTTTTCAACAGCATCGCCATCTTCGTCTTCAACTAAACAACTTATTGAAGCTGTTTCATTTATGTAAAATGAGTTTTTGTTTATTGAACAAGCAACTTTTAGAGAAACCTCCCTTCCAACAACAAAAGCTGAAAGATGGTCTAAATTCAGTGAAACCTTCGAGTTTATTTTATCTAAAGTAAAATCTAAAATTTTCCAATTTGAATTGCAAGAATTACTAGCAAAATTCCAATTGCTACAATAGAAAACTTTCATACTGTCTTCATCTTCTACGTTCATCTTACTATATCTCAAATCTAAACTAACTGAAGAATAATCTCCAGAAAACTCGAAAATGTAGAAACCATAAACTCTCAAACCTTTGATTGGAACGGAATCTTTATAGACATAATTTATCAAGCCATCTGTGTCTCTAAAGTAAAAGTTTTTGAAGTAGAGAGTTGCTTGAGGGAATTCGACTTTTAAGTCATAATAGCCAGGAGGTAAAGCGATCTCATAGTCTCCGCTCGAATTTGTTGTAGTGGATAAAACTGAATTTCCATCTTTGAATAGTGTAAATCTTGTGAAGATTGCTTTCTTTGAATCATCTAAAAGCTTTCCAGTTATCTTTGAAACATAGTATACTTTAGTTGAATCGCTATAGTTTCCATATCTAACAGTTAGAGTATGTTCTCCTGGAGAAAGAGATGGAGCTAAAATGTTAATTGCATTTCCGGAAATTGAAACTATTTTTGCTTGCGTATTATCAATAAAAACTGCTAAAGAATTTAAATCAAATTGTTGAATAGAAGTGTTAAGGTATACAAGCAAAGTGGCATTTGGATACAAGTATCTGGACGAAATTGAGTCTATACTTATTTTCTTTGTTACATAAACACTCTGGATTACTGGTATGGTTAGATCTTTATATGAAAGTGTAATGCTAATTTTATGAGTTCCCTGAGGCAATTGTCCCAAATAAATATCGTTCGAATTCAGGTTTGAATTATAGATGGGTAACACTTTTATTTGATTATTGTCTATCTTTACACTCAAAATATTACTACTTACATCTACAGGCACTCCATTTTCCTCAAAATATATTCTGGCTACTACATCTGAATCTTCGTAAATTGTATTAGAAGTAGTGACACGATCAAAAACATTAGTACGAATTGACAAATAACTTACATTTAAATTGGTTTCATCGGAACTATTTCCATTCCTACATGAGAAGTCTGAATGTAGATAATAACTGGCTTGCTCAGAAATTACTTCTTTCCTTAAAATATTTTTTGTTTCTATTACAAGCTTTCCATTACTAATAAAATAGTTCAATGAAATTTTATTGTAACCTTCATCTGTTGAAACATTTAAATAAGATGAGATGATGTTACATTGTTCAGAATTATTATAGACACCTACGTTCAAAACTTCTGGCAAATACATTAGATTTCCATTTATGTCTATTATCCAGATTTTGTTGGATGGTGTAAAGTTTACGCTTATGTCTGCAAGAGTTGGCATAGGCAAAAAGAATGGTATTAAAGCCAAAAAGAAAATCAACCAAAGTCCTTTTTTAGTTTTTTCCTTAGCGACATAAACTTTAGCTTTTCCAACCTTAAAAACGTCAACCTTACCTTGCTCTCTCAGAGCTTCTAGATAGCCAGCAAGAATGTACCTTTTAACATTCAATCTCCTAGAAAGTTCAGAAATGGATAAAATCTCTTTGCTTAAAATTTCAAGAAGCTTATCTTCTATTTTTTGTTGAGATTCATCCATTTTTCAATATTGTTTCCATAATTTAAAAACATTATTTCAATATTGAAAAAATAAATTTTCAGTATATAAACAAAATTGATACAATATGGAAAATTTGATTGTTGACACACGCTTTCTAGACAATTGCTCGCTTATTGTCGAGATAACCAAATTCTAAAAATATCCAAAATGTAGAAAAACCAATACTCTAATCCAACCTTCTTTTCAAGCTTTACTTCATTCATCGAAAAATACTTTCCATCTATACTAGCTACAACAAAACTTATGTTTCTCTCGCTTGTTATCTCCCCTTCAAAATTTATCTTGACGAAGTTTTTTCCAGTTTTTAGTCTTCCAACATAACTCTCAATAATCAAATTCTCCGGATATTGTAAAGGCATGATAACAACTTCTTCACTAACATTAGAATAGACTTCCAAAACAATAAAATCAGAATAAACTCTTGCTTTGTTTATAGAAAACCAGCCTCCTTCGTGAAATGCTTTTTCTTTTGGTTCTATTTCTCTCTCAAAAATCTTGTTGCAAAAATAAATTTTCATTTTTGTTTCATTAGAAGGCAGAAAGTACAAGATAACTCTCTTCAAGTCTCCTGGAGCTTCAGAAATCTTTGAACTCCAAACTCTATTTTCTCCTTCTATCAAAACTCTAAATGTATAGGGAAGGCTGCCAGAATTGTAAATTTCTGCATCTATTTTTGGCAAACCTTCTAAAGAAACATTCAAACTTTTTATCTCAATAGAACAAACATCTCTTACATCAACATTAACCATCAAAGATTTTCCAACAGTAAAAACGAAAAGAATAATCAAAAAAAGCAGCAAAAGCTTCTTCACTTTAGATCACCAAAAATTCCATACAAAGAATATATAAAGTCGTACTTTGGTATTTTTACTTCAACTCTAATCTCTCCTTCAAAGAAGCCAGAAATTGTTTCATTAGTGAAGAAATAAACATCTATTCTTTTCTTTTCATTTGGATTGAGCCAGAATGAATCTTCGCTAAACTTTACTTTCTTAGAAATGTTTCCAATTGAATACAACTCTACTCTCACTTTCTTGTCTCTTAAATTTTGTAAATCGATAAATCTTCTTGCATAACTTCCTCCTCCTGGAATTTCACCAAAATTCAAATTCCAAGGATCTGTAACAACCCCAAGAGTATAGTTTTCCCCAGGTTTTACCTCAATAACCTTAGCAGCAGAATAATATCGTGTAATCTCATAATCAAAAAAGATTCTACTTTTTTTCTCTATCGTATAATTTTTTACAAAAGCTTGCTTTTCCTCTTTTGGAAAGAAGATTATGAAAAACAAAAGTATAGCAAAGAGCGGCATAAATAACAAATTTATCAGCTTTTTATCTTTTCTAGCTCTTTTCATAAATCCACCTTGCTACTAGAATTATTACTATTGCCAAGATGATATAAATTAGAAACGTTAAGTCAATTGGTTTTTGAGTTTGAATTGGTTTTTTCACAAAATTTATAACCATTTTCTTCTCAAGTTTATCGCTAGTATAATCAACAGTTATTTTTGAGTCAAGATTTCCCTCTAATGGCTCACTTACAAAAGCAACAATTTCTTTTAGTTCATTTGGTCTCACAGTTTCCCTAGCAGAAGAAAAAGAATAAGTTTTATTGTTGTAATAAATCTCTCCGCTAGCAATAACTTTCATCGTTACTGTTCCTGTATTTTTAAAGAAAATTCTAACTTTGTTTCCCTCTCCCAAAGCATCTATAATTTCTCCACTTCTTATCGCTTCTCCCGGAACTCTAAAGATAACGTTTACTTTTGTAACAGCAATTATCCCAACACCAACTTGGCCACCAGCTTGACCAGTAAATTCTGGCTCTGGTTGAATGCCAAAAGAATGATATCCTGGTTCTGCATTATTTGGAATGGAAAGAAGGAAACTTATTTCCCTCCAGTTAGTTATCTTGCCAATTGGGGTTTGTAATGGTTGTGTTTGTGGTTTTAGAGGAACTGGATTTGAAAAATACTTAATCCAACTTGAAACATCTTCTTCAGAATAATTGGCAATAATGCTAGAATTGTAAGCTCTTACGAAATCTAAGTTGTCTGGATATTGAATAAGATGTACTAACATTTCTTCGTTTGAGGGAGAAACAATGTAAAATTTTACATTTTTTGTCTCCCCTCTATTCACATCTCCTAAATCTATTATTGGTGGAGAAACACCAACTGTGTATTGTTGAGATAAGGAAATTTTAGAGAAGAACAAGCTAGCGATAAAAACAAACAATATCAAAATTCCTTTCTTCATAATATCTTTTCTGAGCGGATAATTAAAACGAATCGCTAAATTTAAAATAAAGTCAAATGAAACAAGGGTTCTAAGATTTTTTCTTCAGTTTCTCTACCAGTTCTTTCATTTTTACTTCTTCAATTACTTTCTCTTTTGGGAAAAGAATTCTATATGCACCTATTTTTCTTTGGGTAATTTTTCCTTCACCAAGAAGTTCATGAATGTAAATGCTCGCTGTTATTCTACTAACACCAGCTTTTTTCGCAACTTCCTGAATTGTTAACCCTTCTGGATTTTCTTTTATTATCCTGTAAATTTTTTCTTTTGTTTCTTCCGAGCTTTTTGCCATATTTTTATTTGTTTCATGAGTATTTAACATTAACGTTTAACATTAATTGTTAACTCCAAAATATACATTATAGTTAAACATTAACGTTTATAAATGCAGATAACCAATAATTTTTATGAGAAACATGCCACTGAAAACACTTCTGCCAATAATCTTTGCTACAGTTTTTCTAGTAATGCCATTAGTTCCAGCAATAGCTGCTGAAACGTCAGCAAACATAACAGTTAATGTAACAGTAGCTGCAGTAGCTGAAATAACAGTAGTTCCGAATTATCTGAATTGGACCAACATATATCCAGGATCCGCTGGTGTTGTTCAAGGTGTTGATGTAAAAAACACTGGTTCATTAAACGTGTCTAACATTTACATCTATGCAAGTACTTTAGATGATGAAACGACAAGACCCTATGGAACTGGTGATCCAAGCAAATACAGTGCTGCTGGAGTTATTGTAGTAAAAGGAGATCCTGATAATCTTCCAAAGTTTGTAGGAAGAATAGAGTGGAACTGGACAGATGCTATTAGTGGAGCTGACTTTAGTGGTGTAACTAATGTAAAGGCTTGGGGTTTCTACAAAAACACAAGCTTTGAATATGTATGGGCTGCAGGTGCTGATACAACAACCAATAGATGTAATGATACAGGCGCAAAATTTGCAATATCAGATATACCAGATGATGGAAGTACAGTAGCAAGAACACCAACAATAACTGGAATTTCTAGAAGCGGAGGAGATGCAAACTTCGGTTACTTTAGCGTTACTGGAAGAGCAGCTTTTGGTGGTGAGCCAGTATGTGTAGCTGTAGCATCAGATTGTAGTAAGATTTACATTTACAGATATGATAAGAGACCTGGTTTTGGAAGTTGCGGAAATTCAGCATATTTGACAACAAGAACATTAGTACCTGGAGATATCTATAGAATAACATACATAAGTGCATATGTTCCAAAAGGAATTCCAGCAGGCCAATTAAAGTTAGGAACGCTAACAGTTGTTGCTTCTTACTAATTTCTTTTTTATTTTTTAGAAAACTTTATGCAACTATTTTGATAATAATCTACAACTTCTTTTCTATTTTTTCTAATTTTTCCTCTAAACTCTTCTTCATTGCTCTATAAGCGGCTTCTGATATTAGCCCTTCTTCTCTACTTTTCTCCAAAGCTCTCAAAGCTCTCAAAACATTTTCTTTTTCTGCTAGTATTTCTTCCTTGCTTGGTTTCTTTCTAATTTGTTCTGCAAGCTTTACAGCTGGTAAGAATGTTGGTAATCTTATTTTTTCTCCCTCTTTCTTCTTCTTTCTCAAAATCAAAACTGTACTAGCTATTGCTAATATTGATATCGCTATTGCAGCTATTAACCAAAATGGTATTACAAAAGCTCTAGCTTTTACTGTAAGCTTAGATAGCAAATCTCTTGCCCTCTCCAAAAGTATTTTAGCATTCTCAACATTCTTCATCGCACCTTCATAATTCTCTTTACTCAAATTGTCTCTAGCCTTAATAATTTCATCTCTTATTGAGTTTATCATGTCCTTAACAACACTAACATCCTTTCCTTCTTTCTCAGCAATTTTTGTATCAATAACTAGCTGAGCTAACTCATATTCTAACTTAGAAATCTCTTCTTCCAATAATTCTCTAATGCTTCTATAGATTATTATGTTGATTTGTTTACTATCAGAAATTAGATTAGAAGACGCAACTAAAGTTGCTACGTAATTACCAATGCTTACTTCTTTTGGAACATTGAAAGTTATAGCAAAAACTGCAGTTGCGTTTGGAACTAGAGAATAATAATTAGAAGGAGTTATGTTAAACCAACTTACCGGAAAACCTACTAACATCAAACTAACATTAGACAAATCCAGAGAACCGGTGTTTCTAACAGTTACCAACTCTGTTTTTATTGAATTTCTTGCTAATGAAATATTAGGATTGAATTTCTCAATCAATATTGAAGCTGTCAAATTAGCTGTTGGTATTGGCAATGGGGTAGGAAGTATAATTTGACCAGTTGGTATTGGAACTTGTTGTATTGGTCTTGTAACTTGAGTAACATTTCTTGCAACAACTAAGAAAGTCGCATTAGCTAAAATTGGTGGTTGAACATAATCATAAGTCATTTTAACATTTATGAAGTAAGTTCCTAGTGGCTGATCACTAAATATGTAAGCCGTCCTCAAGAATGTTTTGTTTGCTAGAGATGGAGTATAAACTGCTTCAGAAGAATAGAAGTAATTTCTACCATCAACAGAAGAAACCCAGTATTCAATGAAAACATCTTGTGAGACCTCTCCCATGTTTATAACCAAAATGTTGAATGGTAGTTCTTCCCCTTGAGCGACTTCATATTGCAATGGAATGACTTTAAGGTCGTATGGTCCTCCCATTGCCACTCTAAATGAAGTTAACCTCATTGTATTGAAGTCTCCTTTTGAAACGTTCAAAACTGCCAAATACATTCCACTTGGTGTATTAACAGGCATTGCGTATCTGTAAGAATAAAACCCAATTGATTCTCTATTCATTTGTGCTAGACTAACTGAAAGATAAACATTCCCAGCTGGGTCATAAACTGTCAAGTTCATGGAATCCGGATCTACAGGCTTTCCTTCTCCATTGTAAACCAAAATTCCGAATTTCATGATATTGTTTGGATACCAAACAACAGAAGTTGAAATATCAGCAAACAAACCAGTAACTGTTATGCTTCTCAACAAAACAGAAAAGTTATAACTAGCATTCTTTGTTGTTATAATATCTCCTAGCTCTAAAACTGCATTAGCAATCAAAGTATAGTTGCCAACAATAGAATCTGATGGCAAATAAAAGCTAGGAGGTGGCAATATTGTTCCATCATCGTTTGTAGTGTAATTTTGACTTTTAAAAATCAAAACTCCTTGAGGATTGTAAATTTCAAAAGAAACTTTAACATCTTTTATTGGATTTCCTTCAAAATCTCTTGCCAAAAAGTAAATTGAACCTGTATCTCCTTGGTAATATTTATCAGAAAATGTTGATACTATAGCAACAAAACTCCTTCTTACCTTGAAGGAAGACGTATTGTTTCCTATATTACCTACATTGTCTTCAGCAGTAACAGTTACATTATAAATTCCAACATCATATGTGCTTCCTCCACTAACAAATGGATAGTCTGCATAGAAAATGCTAACATTGCCATCTGAAGTCAAAAACGCCATTTGAGAAGTATATATACTTCCGTTTGGCTGTAGAACTGACACATTAACCGATTTGATTCCAGTTCCGCTTTTATCAGTAACATTAGCAAAAATCCTTACATTTCGAGTTTGTTCTATTTCATCTTTATCAAAATAAATTTGGATTTCTGGAGGAGAATAAGGCAAAAGAGTAACATAGAATGTCTTATTTTTAGGATTAGCATCATCTTCTAAAGCTGAAATTGTAAAGGTTGAGTTGTAAACTCCTTCTGGAACACCAGTAACATTGTAAAATATAGAAACTTTTTTGGTTTTATTTGCCTCAATTACAAAACTTGTTTCATTGACTTTAGTGTAATTACCGTATTCTGGAGAAATTGAAAAAGTTATGTTTGCGTTACCCAAGTTATACACATTTAGTTCGCAGGCTATTCCTTCAGTAGGAAATTCAGATTTTTTACACTCTATTGGATAAATATCCCAAGTTCTATTTTCGCTAACATTAATTATTACAAGCAAAGTATCGTAGTTTTTTGAATTGTCTGAAGTTACATTTATTAAACTCTGATAGCTTCCTGCTAGATAGTTGAATGGAATGCTAACGTTCAAAGCAACGCTATAATTTGTGCCCGCTTCTAAAGATGAAATTAAGTTTGGTGTGAAAATAAAATTAAAGTCGTCGCATTTTCCTTCAACACAAGAAAATCTTATGTTGTATAACCTATCGTTACCGATAGAAAGAACTGTAAAGTTTCCTATGTAAGAATTTTTACTTGGTTCAACTTTTTTGCTCAAATTGTTTTCAAATACATCTAACAAAGGATTTGATAAGACTGCTACTTGAATAGTTGTAGAATTAGAGGAAACGCTATTGTCTAAGTTCTTCCAATATACATAAACAAAAACATTGTAAGTACCAGTTGGGGTTTTCGCTGGTATGCTAACATTAAATGATTTAATGCACGTTTCTCCACTTCTCAAATCGCCACAGCTTTCTAAGGAAGAGTTTGAAGACCAGCCTGATGGCAAACTCAAAGTTATGTTAACATCTCTTGCGCTTGTATTAAGAATGTTTTTCACAGTCGAGCTAAAAACAAATGAATCTCCGGAATATTGGGTAATTGTTGATGTTATAAAGCTATATCTGTCTAAATCGATTGAAACATTCGTTTTTGGATCTAATACTACCGTTAAATTGAATGTATCGTATGAGTAATTTGTAGAAGCATTTATCGTTAGCTTGTATGATCCTGCTGGATAACCTAATGGTATTTGAGATGTTATACTAACATTAATCTTTTGTCCTTGTGGTAAACTTGAAATTGAAGAAGGGCTAAATGATATGTTGAAATCTTGACAAATGCTTTCAATGCATGAAATCTGAATATTTTCTAGAGGATAGTTTCCTTCTGATGAAATTGTGAAGTTTGTTAGAAATGTCAACAAACCATCTTTAGCTTTTGTTGTTATAGATTGTTCTAAGATGTTGAGTATAGGATTTGGCAAAATTGTTACATTGATTTGAGTTTCGTTTGTAGAAATTGTTCCATCTGGATTTCCCCATCTAATTGTTATATTAACACTAAAGTTTCCTATTGTGTTTTGAGGAGCAGTTATAGTGAAATATTTATAGCAAAATTCTCCCAGACCAATATTGCCACAAGAATTTGGTTCAGATGGATAACTCCACCCGCTAGGGACTTCAAAGCTTATGTTTGCTGAATATGCAATTCCATAACCAATGTTAGATGCATTTACATAAAACCCAAAAGTTTCACCATAATAGTAAGAAACGTTAGCTAAAACTACTGAAGATGGAATAGGTTCTATTTTAACTTGAGTTTTTGCAGCCTGAGAAAAGAAAGTATCTTGACCAATACCATAATTTCCGTCTTTACTTGCATTACAAACTAGAATATAGTTTCCATATGGAGGTGAGGTAAAATTCACCAAGTAAGTTCCATTCCCATAATCTGTGAAATTAGTAGTATAATAGCTACCATAAGAACAATTTATAAAAGCTCCTGGAATGAATGAATCGTTTCTGTAATTTTTAACATTCACAATAGCAAAATTAGTTAAACCTT
>Ga0326760_1000171_pt1 | contig 37883 bp, 37 predicted proteins | sample GCREP_S_FD_207668 | JGI IMG/M metagenome (GOLD analysis project Ga0326760, IMG submission 207668) | Hot spring sediment microbial communities from Geyser Creek Basin, Yellowstone National Park, WY, United States - GCR.EP_S | ecosystem: Environmental > Aquatic > Thermal springs > Near-boiling... | reverse complement strand
GCCTCTATAGCTATCTCTTTACCTAGCTCACCACCTCCAAGCAACATCATCTTTATAGAGTTGTTGAACATGGGTGTAGCGAGGTATTCTCTCTTCCTGTACACAGAGTCCTCACCTCACGAAACCTATCAAAGGATTCTCAAAAATTCCTTCACCAGGGACCCAGACCAGCATCTTACCTAGAAGCCCTTTCTCAGCTCTTGATCTGTAGACTATCCTAACTTTCTCAGCTACTCTAACTCTATCGCTTAGAAGCTCCTTAGACCCTATATCTCTTCTATAGAACAGCGGATGCCCATCGAGCGTCCTTACGTAGTTTACAGCAAGTTCGCTTCTCTTATAGGTATCTTCATAATCTTTACCTACACAAACTATCTCGAAAACTCTCGAACCTTTGGTATACATAAACCCGTCGTTTCTCATCTCAATACTTGCATAGAGAGTTTCACACCCTAGTTCCCTAATCCTCTGCTCATCGATAGCTATGGGATGGTTTGACGCTAAAACCTTGTTATCTGGGTAACCCGCTGGAGCTATAGCTTTGACTATAGTTACAGACTCTTCATCTATCTCAAGTTTAGCACCAGCTAACCTCCTACTAGCGGCTCTATCGAGGATCTCCAGGAAATCGTTAACAACTATAGGGACTAGGTTAGAGATCTCAGGATCACCGAACCTGCTATAGAACTCTATAACTGTTGGCCCCCAAATACCTGTTAACATCATTTGCCCAGCGAAAGCCCCTACATATCTATCCCTAACCTCTAGCTGAAGAACATCTAAAACCTTCTTAACTATCTCTAAAGTCTTGAGATACTCTTCCCGTGTAATGAACGGCAACAACCATCCAGGCCCCTGGATACTTCCCATACCTCCTGTCTCCGGACCTACATCGAATTCGAAAGCATGTGGATGGTCTTGTACAAGCGGTAAAGGTAGAACTGTATCGCCGTCTGTTATAACCATGGATGTGTACTCAACACCTTCAACTCTCTGCTCTACCAAGATCTTGTAGTCTATATCTACGAAATGCTCCATCTCCGAAAACAACTTCTCTACGTATGTCTTCTTAACCTCTTGCCTGTCTTTCGAGAGATAAGCCTGGGTATCTTTAAGAACTTTAACACCTTTCCCACCTGCTTGTCTAGCAGGTTTGATAACGACATCCCCTGCAAACTCTATAAACTTCCTAGCTTCCGAAAGATCTCTAAAAGCTTTAAAGTAAAGCCTACCCTCGATACCGTACTTCCACATTAACGTCCTGGCGAAAACCTTGCTCTTCTCAACCTCAGCACACCTCCTGGATACCCCGAAGACTACGAACCCTTTCTCTCTAAGGATATCTGAAACACCGTGAAACTGAGGTTCCTCCGGACCTATAACGACAAGGTCTGGCGACACTTCTTCAGCTACTTTTGCAACACTTTGCGGATCTGTTGTCTTAACTATACGCCAGCCACCTCCCGTATCCTCAGCTTCTTTCTCAAGCCCGGGGTTCCTGTAGTCCATGGCGACGAAGATTCTCGGCTCTAGCAAGCTCCTCCTAATGAGTTTAGCTATAGCGTGTTCTCTTCCACCAGATCCAACGAGTAGAACCTTCATGTAGATCACCCACCCAAGAAATTAACTCCGAAACATCTACCGCATAGCTTTAAAGAGAACTTTCTGCACACGGTATCCACATCTTCTCTAGATAACCAGTGGAGCGAATCAGCTTCTAGATAATCTCTAGCGAGATCTGATGAAAGATTAGCTGCTAGCAGAGTTTTCATATCTAAGTTCACTATACCGAAAGGACATGTTGAAATTAATTGTGGAGAAGCTATGAATATATGCAGCTCTTTTACACCGATCCTAAACCTCAATATCTGAGCAACAGTTTTCATGGTAGCCCCTGTCACCATGCTATCATCTATAAGCGCAACTTTCTTTCCCTCTAAAACAGACTTTACGGGGTTCATCTTGAGATGTACAGCAATTATTTTTTCGAAAGGATCTGAGAGAAGCATAGATCTTCTTCTACCTCCTGTAGCAACGAAAGCTAGTTCAAACGGTTTCCCGATCTTATGCGAGAAACCTATTGCGTAAGGTATAGCTGTCTCAGGCACACCTACAACAACATCGACTTCAGTATCTAGATGTTCAGCAAGTTTCTCACCCAATAACTTCCTGAATATGTAGACGCTTACACCATCGACAACAGCGTCGTGTCTCGCTATATAGAGTGGCTCGAACATACATAGACTAGGCTCCTTGGATATGGATGTCGCAAATGTTTTCACTAGGTAGCGCGAGATATATACACCTTCCCCTGCACCCATAAACTTCTTAACATCGCCACCAAGAATATCCACAGCTGTAGACTCCGAGGAAACTATAGCCATATCGAAACAGTAGCTCCCTAGAACAAGAGGGGTTAAGCCATGGGGTGTTCTCCAGGCGATGACTTCTCTATTGTTTGTAAGGATTTGAATTGAAGGAATAGAATCTTTTTCATCAACGAAGCGCTGTAGAGTACTCTTAAACGCTTCCTCAACATTTCTACACCTCTTAACTTCTCTGATAAGCTCTGATGCGAAATCGGGTAGTTTTCTCCAAGCTCTATCTGTTACAACGGCTACCTCAACTCCATCTCTACTAACTACGCTTGTTTTAATACCATTCTTATCAGCATACGTTGCGGCTATAGCTACGTGATCTAGAGCATGTCTAGAGATATCTACATCGTCATCTTCATAGCATGTAACACCATCTTTAACTGTGCAGAGTACATAAAGTTGGGATCCTCTATGTTGTAAAGCTTGGAATCCGTATCGTACAATGTTTACTAAACTCCATAGCTCATCGAATGCGTACACCGTTAACAAGGAGCTCATACGTAGCACCTCGAAATCATTTTCTCCATTTTCTCTAAATCGAATTCCTTGAAGGGGTAGATACCGGTAAAACATGCAAAACATGCTGAGGGAAGACCTACAGCTCTACGAAGACCTTCTACAGTGTTGTATCCAAGACTATCAGCTTCGATAGACTTCGCTATATTCTTCAAATCGCTGAACCTCCACGCTAGAAGCTCTTCTCGAGAAGAGATATCTATACCCATGAAGCATGGGTATCTGAATGGCGGGCTCGCTATCCTTACGTGAACCTCCTTTGCCCCTACCTCCCTCAACCTCCTAACGATGCTCCTCATAGTAGTACCTCGAACTATCGAATCATCTACAAGTACAACTCTTTTCCCATTTACAGCTTCTCTAACGAATCCGTACTTCAGCTTGGATAAGGTATCTCGAATGAATGGAGGAGCTATGAATCCTCTACCAACGTACTTATTAGCGATAATACCTTCTTCAAGAGGTATACCAGAGGCTTTGCTGAAACCTATGGCGGCTGGTCTACTGCTATCGGGAACAGGTATAACAACATCTCCTTGGGCAGGATTTGTGAGAGCTAGCTCTACCCCCATACCTATCCTAGCTTTGTATACACTGATACTGTTGAATATGGAGTCCGGTCTAGAGAAGTACACGTACTCAAATATACATGGAGAGAACTCAGCAGAAAATGTCGACCTCGTTTTCTCAACGGAGTTTCCATCGAAAACCACGATTTCCCCTGGCAAAACCTCGCTCCAATTGTTAAAGCCTACACATTCAAGTACAGAAGTTTCTGAAGCGAAAACAAATTCACGCTCATTATATGCATATACAAGAGGTCTAAACGCGTAAGGATCTCGTGCAATAGCTATTCTCGGCTCGGATGTTGCTACAGCTAGACTGTAACCTCCTATAACGTAGTAAGGCAATACCTTTAAAGCTTCTACAACATCTTTTCCGTACTCTAGGGCAAGTTTATAGATAACTTCAGCAAGAACAAAGACATCTCCACGGTTACTACTGATATTGAACTCCTTAGCCAACTCGATGTAGTTAGCTATAGTGCCGTTGAACGCTATCGCTATTCTATAATTCTCATCTCCTAAAGCTACTGGTTGAGCTTGATGTTCCAGGTATTCACCTGTTGTAGAGTACCTCACATGCCCTATAGCACCGAAGATATTATCGCTAGCAATACGAAGAATATTTATGGTCTCTTCGTTAAAAACATCGAGAACATATCCTCGACCTTTTACAACATCTATACGACCATCCGTCCTAATTAAAGAGATTCCAGCAGCTTCTTGACCTCTATGCTGAACCTCTATAAGTAGAGATATGATTGTCGAGATAATGTTACGTGTACCTACATAACCAGCTATTCCACACACTATACACCACCTTCTATCTCTTCCTCTAGAGTTTTGTCGTAGATATCGGATAGGTAGGAGAGGTCGAGATTAACTAGAACTGTAGAGTTCTTAGTGAAAACCACGCTATTTCTATCCCTAGTCCTCCCTATGATACTAACCTTAACTCCGAGCCTATCGGCAAGTTTTAGGAGATCCTCTAGGTACTCACCTTTCACCTCTAAGATGTAACGAGCTTGCGTCTCCGAGAATAAGATCTCGTCGAGACGTTGTATACCTCTAGCGAAAACCTTAGCTATATCTACTTCAAAACCTATCTTTCCCTTCACAGCCATCTCTATCAATGCTGTTGCAAGACCCCCTATGCTTATGTCGTGGACAGCATTTACGTATCCTAAGCTAATAGCTTTGTAAACGAATTTCCCGTTCCTAAGTTCTGAAGAAGGTCTAGGCCTGGGTATCTCTCCTTCCTCTAAACCGAATATTCTGAAGAGGTACTCGCTTCCACCTAGCTCAGGGTATGTAACACCGACGATAGCTATATAAGATCCATTCTCTTTGAAATCCATAGTCATAGCTTTAGTGATATCGTCTACCCTACCAATGCCCACAATAGTTGCTGTAGGCTTCACCTGTTTACCTCTATGGTCTTCGTTATAGAAACTCACTTTCCCACCTACAACAGGTAACTTAAGTTCTTCAGCTATCCATGCAATGCCTTTAACCATCATCTCGAAGTACCAGAAATGCTCAGGTTTCTCAGGGTTGCCAGCATTTAGCTCGTCAACAATAGCTATAGGCTTAGACCCTACAGCTACGAGATTTCTAAAGCATTCAGCAACAGCATTAGCTGCTCCATTGAAAGGGTCTAGGTATGTGTATCTAGGATTAGCATCACCTTTAACAGCTATACCCCGTCTACTACCATCTAGAAGTCTTAGAACAGCAGCATCTCCATACCCTGGTTTAACTACTGTTCTTATCCCTACCTCATGGTCGTACTGCTCATAGATCCACCTCTTAGAGACTATGTTCAGCGACGTCAAGACCTTTACTATGGATTCCTCGTAGTTAGGTTCCGGAGGCAGATTGTAGAGAGGTTTCAAACCTTTCAAAACTTCTAAAGGCGGTGTAGAAGCTCTTCTTAGAGGTCTAGGTTTTGCAAGTTCTTTAGCAGGTACCTCAGCTACCTTTACCCCATTGTAGAAAACCTTTATAATCCCGTCGTCTGTGAAAAACCCTATAACGCTGTACATAACGTCGTACTCGTCCAAGACTCTAGCTACACTCTCTATATTCTCCGGATTAACCACAAGCAGCATTCTTTCCTGGCTTTCAGATACAAGGAGTTCTAAAGGTGTTAAACTCTGTCTTGTATGGAGTTTCTCTAGATATATAACAGCCCCTAGATTATGGTCTGCAGCTGTTTCACATACAGCTGTTGTTAAACCACCACCGCCAAGGTCTTTAATATACTTAACAACGCCTTTCTCGATCAGTATCTGGATAACGTCTATTAATAGTTTCTCTGTGAGAGGGTCTCCTACTTGAACAGCCCCTATATCTCTATCCACATCTTCAGCAAGAGGTTTAGAAGCGAAGCTGCTCCCCAGTAAACCATCTCTACCGGTAGAATTCCCCATGATTATTATTAGATCCCCGGGCTCAGGTGTTGTGAGAACAACTTTATCAGGCTTCGCTATACCTATACAAGCTACGTTAACGAGAGGCTGGCTGTTAAAAGCATTGTCAAACCACGTATCGCCAGCGACTGTGGGGATACCTATCCTATTCCCATAATCACTTATACCTCTAACTATACCTCTTATCAACCAATTAGCGTGAGGATTCCTAGGGTTACCTAGGTAGAGCATATCTAGTAAAGCTATGGGTTTAGCACCTAACGATAGTATATCTCGAACTATTCCTCCAATACCTGTTGCAGCACCGTTATACGGATCGACAGCAGAGGGATGGTTGTGGCTCTCGATTTTAAAAACAACTACCCAGTCCTTGAACACCTTAACAGCTGGAGCATCTCTCCCAGGACCTACCACCACATGCCTTCCTTCGCTTGGTAGTAATTTTAGCAGAAGCTTACTACTTTTATATGAACAATGTTCGCTCCACTGAGCTTCAAACATAGCAAGTTCTTCTTCTGTCGGTTCTCTACCCAGTATCCTCCTAATCTCTTCAACCTCTTCTAAACTAAGAGGCATCACCAACCCCTTTTAAGCGAGTAGACAAGGCTTTCGAATATTATCCTTCCCCCAGGTCTGAAACCTCTTGGAGGAAGAAGGTCTTCAGAAGATCTCTCTGGATGAGGCATAAGCCCGAGGATAAGACCATCCTCAGATGCTACACCAGCTATATCGTAAACACTTCCATTAGGATTATCGCCTTTGGCATACCTGATCAAAGGGCTCTTCAGTAAAATATTCTGGTAATTCTCTTCATCTATATAGTACCTCCCTTCACCGTGCGCTACAGGCATATGTATTTCGTAGCCTTCTGTAGTTAGTGAAAGCCACGGACCTCTAGGTCTCTCTACGTATGTTCTTACCCATCTACATACAAATCTGCCACTCTCATTAGGTAGAAGAGCTCCTGGAAGCAGACCAGCTTCAACAAGTATTTGAAAACCGTTACATATACCGAGAACAGGTACCCCTATATCTCTTGCATTAATAAGCTCTTCAATTGCAGAAGTTCTCGCAGCTATTGCGCCAGCTCTAAGCCAATCTCCATAGCTAAACCCTCCAGGGATAATAATGGCGTCCCAACCATTTAACGAGAAGTTTTTATACCAAACAATCTGGGAATCTACAAAGAAAACGTTCTTTAAAACATGGTGTACATCTTCATCGCAATTCGTACCAGGGAACTTCAGTACAGCTACTTTAACCACGTATTCTCACCTCGATATCGTGGACCACAGGGTTGTATATCCTCAATTTCTCGCACATCTCTTTAACAATATTAACAGCTTCTTCTTCCGAGGATGCGCTAACCGTGAGTAACAAGTATTTCCCTGTTCTAACGTTGTGAACCACGTTATACCCTTTCCTAAGTATTAAATGCTTATGTATAGTCTCTCCCTCAGGATCTTTAACACCTTTCTTATTCGTTATAATAATCTCTACACGGTGTATAAATGTCATCTATACCCACCCCTACAACCTGTGCCAACCTTATGTAAGCTTTCAAAAGAAGAGCTACATCTCGACTCCTTCTAAATATCTCCTTATCTAGATGGTTACCTTGGTCATCTACAACTCTAAACGTATCACCAGAAATCTCATCAGCAACAAGTATTTCACCTTTCTTTGTTCTACCGAACTCTAGCTTCATATCTATGAATTTAAGATTCCTAGACTCAAAGAACTTAGTTAGTATATCGTTAACCTTCAGACTAACGTTTTTAATGAAATCGAGTTCCTCATGCGTCAATAGCCTGGTTCTAATAAGATCTTCTTCAAGTACTAGCGGATCATGTAGGTCATCATCTTTGTAGTGAAACTCTATAAGTGGGGGATCTAATCTTTGGAGAGGTCTGTAGAGAGGTATTCTCTTGAAGAGTGATCCATACGCATAATTCCTCACAATAACCTCTACAGGTATTATATTAAGACGTTTAACTACAACAATTCTGCACCCATCATAATTGAGGAAATGAGTCTTAATACCGTGATCTTCTAGAAGCTTGAAGAAGAAAGCAGATAGACGTGCACTAAGAACCCCCTTTCCCATGGCAATAGCTTTGACATTCCCGTTTAAAGCTGTTACATCGTCTTTGAACTCCATAACAAGGCTATCTTCATCTAAGGAGTAAACACGTTTACTCTTCCCTTCGTAAACAAGTTGGAGTTTCCTCATATTCTCCACATTACATAGATTATGTAATACTGAATATAAATCTCTCTTCTACATAATCAAACTTAAATATACATAAATATGTAAAAGCGTTTTCCATGTTGAGTTAAATAGTGTGAAAATCTAAGTGTAAATATTAATATACATAAATATGTAAATTTAATACGGTTAAGTAAAACAGAAGACTTATATAGCTTATATACATATCTATGTATAGGTGGTACTTATCCCGAAAGTTGCTGTAATAATGGGTAGTAAAAACGATTGGGAATACATGAAAGAAGCTGTTGAAATTTTGAAACAGTTCGGGGTAGAGGTCGAGGCAAGAGTTATATCTGCTCATAGAACGCCTGAGTTCATGTTTGAGTTCGCTAAAACAGCTGCTGAAAAGGGTATAGAGGTTATAATAGCTGGTGCAGGTGGAGCTGCACATCTTCCTGGGATGGTTGCATCTCTAACTCATTTACCTGTTATCGGTGTACCAATACCATCAAAGTATTTAAATGGACTTGATTCACTTCTATCAATTGTTCAGATGCCTTACGGTACACCAGTGGCAACAGTAGCTATAGGTAATGCTAGGAATGCAGCTCTTTTGGCTTTGAGGATTCTGGGGATTAAGTATCCTGAGATTGCTGAAAAATTAAAGAAATTTGCAGAGGATATGAAGAATGAGGTTCTCTCTACAAGACTTGAGTAGAATGAGGATAGGGATCCTAGGGGGTGGGCAGCTAGGATGGATGATGATTCTAGAGGGTAGAAGGTATCCTCTAACTTTCTACGTCGTGGATAATCTAAGTGCTCCTGCATGTAGATTAGCTGATAAATGTTTTAATTTCGATGAATACAAAGATATGGTAGAGATAGTAGATATCGTTACATACGAATTCGAACATATACCCTACGAAGTTCTAAGATATGCAGAAGAAAAGGGTAAGCTTATCCCAAGACTAGATGTTGTAGAGCTTAAGCATGAACGTTGGAGAGAAAGAATGTTCTTTAAAAAACTAGGTATCCCTATCCCTAAGTTCTTCATTACAGAGGATCCTCTCGAGGTTCTTAAACTCGTAAGAAATGAGTTTAACTACTTAGCTGTTGTTAAACAGTCTAAAGGTGGTTATGATGGCAAGGGCCAGTTCTTTATCAAGAGTAGAAACGATTTTGAACAAATATATGACGCAATTGCTAAAATAAGAGATGTATTCATAGTTGAAGAGTATGTAGACTTCGATTACGAAGCCTCAATAGTTCTTGCTCGAAATCATAACGGTGAAATTCAGCTATATCCTCCTACATATAATATGAATGTTAAAGGGATTTTAGTATATAACTATGGACCTCTGAGGAACGAAATAGTGACGAAGAAAATGTTTGATATAGCTGTAGAGATAGCAACTAAGCTTAACTATGTAGGGGTTATGGCTATAGAATTCTTTGTTAAAGATGGCGACGTTATGGTTAACGAATTTGCTCCAAGAGTACATAACACAGGTCACTATACATTAGATACAGCAAATGTTTCACAATTTGAACAGCATATTAGAGCTATAATAGGTGTAGATCTAGCTGAAGTAGAAATCCTATCTCCGGGCGGCATGGTTAATATACTCGGTTTATCATTAAATAACATACCTATAGAGGTATTAAAGATAGGGAAAATTTATTGGTATGGAAAGAACGAGGTTAGGAGGAGAAGAAAGATGGGGCATATAAACATCGTCGGGAAAACTATAGAAGAAGTTGAAGAGAAGATAAGACATGTTACTAAACTTCTTTACCCCGAAGGTGTTGAAAACTACGTCTAAGTGCTGGTGCACATATATGATGGAGTTCATGACTAGGTATGATTTGGAGAAGTTGTCGATAGCAACTTTAGCTAGTCATTCATCTCTTCAGATATTTCATGGAGCTAAGATAGAGGGTTTCAGAACAATTGCCATAGTTGTTAGAGATAGACTTTGGTTCTATGAACAGTTTAAGCATTTGATAGACTACTTTGTAGTTCTAGATAGCTGGAGAGAGCTCTGTAGAAGAGATATTGTTGAAAAACTGAGATCTCTGAACGCTGTTATAGTGCCTCACGGTAGCTATGTAGAGTACGTAGGTCTCGATTGTGCTGAAAATATCGAGGTACCGATATTCGGGTTGAGGAAGTTATTCAGAGTAGAAGCTGATCAATGGGCGAAGATGGAGCTGCTGAGGAGAGCAGGTATACCTATACCCAAGGTCTACAGAGTTGGAGATAAGATAGACAGGCTAGTCATAGTTAAACTACCTGGTGCTAAAGGTGGTAAAGGGTATTTCTTAGCTAGATCAGGTACAGAGGTTGTTGAAGGTCTTAAGAAGAGAATCGAGGAAGGTCTTATAAAATCTTTCGAAGAGGCTATGGTTCAGGACTATTTAGTTGGTGTTACAGCTTACTTCCACTACTTCTATAGCCCAGTACTAGAAAGAGTAGAGATACTTGGTGCAGATATACGGTACGAAACTAATGTAGATGGTCTTCGAAGAATTCCTCACAATATTGTTGCAGAACTCGGTACTGAACCTAGTTTCGTAGTTGTAGGAAACATACCTCTAGTCTTAAGAGAAAGCTTGCTAACGAAAGTTCTAGAATACGGTATTAAATTTGTTGAAGAGACTAAGAAGAGCTTACCCCCCGGGGTAATAGGGCCTTTCTGTTTAGAAAGCGTTATAGATGATAATATGGAGATAAAGGTATTTGAGTTCTCAGGTAGAATTGTTGCAGGTACTAATCTCTATATAGATGGTAGCCCCTACTCATATCTATACTGGTCAGAGCCTATGAGTACAGGTAGAAGAATAGCAAGAGAAATCAGGTTAGCTATTCAGAGAAACATGTTAGAGAAAGTCTTAACATAATCTACATAGCTATGTAGATAGTATGCATTCCATAGTTTTAGTGAATCCAAGCTTTTTATAAAAATTTATAATAATCTTCACTAAGGTGTTCTACTTGTGGAGACCTTGAGCTCACGATATAATCCAAGAGATCTACTCAAAGACTATAGACTAGATGTTGAAGCTATCCACATAGCTACGATAGCAAGTCATTCAGCTCTAGATGTATTCGATGGAGCTAAAGACGAGGGTTTCAAAACTATCGCTGTATGTCAGAAAGGGAGAGAAAAGCCTTACTTAAGATTTAGGAGAGTTGTTGACTACCCTCTAATACTCTATAGCTTTGCCGATGTTGTGAAAAACGATGTGGTATCGATTCTAAGGTCTCGGAACTCCATCTTCATACCTAATAGAAGTTTCGCTGTATATGTAGGCTACGACAATATCGAGCAGAATTTCCCTATCCCAATATTTGGGAATAGGTATTTGCTGAGGTATGAGGAGAGAGTAGGGATCAAGACTTACTATAAGCTTCTAGATGAAGCAGGGATTAGAAGACCTAGAACATACTCAAACCCAGATGAAATAGATAGACCTGTCATAGTTAAAATGCCTCATGCAAAGAAACGTGTTGAAAGAGGGTTCTTCGTAGCAGTAGATAGAGATGATTTCTGGAAAAAGTTTAGAAAACTTATTTCAGATGGTGTAGTAAGTGAAAACGATCTTGTGAAAGCCTCGATAGAGGAGCTCATAATAGGAGCGCATTTCAACGTTAACTACTTCAGGAGTATCGCTAGAAAAGATGTAGAGGTAATCAGCATCGATAGAAGGATCCAGACGAATCTAGATGGAGTACTGAGGTTACCAGCAGATGTACAACTAGAACTCCGGGAGATCGTAGATATAGAGATGATAGAGATAGGCCATGAGATGGCCACAATTAGGGAGAGTATGTTGGAGAAGCTTTTCGAAATCGGGGATAGATTCGTCGATGCAACGATAAAGCTGGAGCCCCCAGGTATCATAGGGCCATTCACGTTGCAGCTCATGGTGACACCTGATCTAGATGTAGTTGTATTCGATGTAGCTACCAGGATCGGTGGTGGTACTAATGTCCACATGGGTATTGGGGGGCAGTACAGTAAGCTGTACTTCGGTAAGCCTATCAGCATGGGTAGGAGGATAGCTATAGAGATAAAGGACTGTCTCTACATGGGGTGTATCGAGGAGATAGTGACCTAGGGGATCTATATGGAGAGTATATGTGTTCTTGATTGGAGGTATGGATCTGAAGATATGCGGAATATCTTTAGAGCTGAATCTATGGTTAAACGGTATATAGATGTGGAGAAAGCTCTTCTCTATGGCTTAGCTAAAGCAGGTATAGCTCCTGAGGAATGCTATAAAGTTGTAGAGAGATGCGCTTCACAGATATCAGCAGAAGAAGTTTATGCTAAAGAGAAAGAGCTAGGTCACGATATAGCTTCTCTTGCTTACCTACTCGGAGAGAGATGTGGTGAATGTGGTAGATATGTACATTTAGGTGCAACAAGTTACGATATAGTCGATACAGCGTGGGCTTTAGCTTTCAGCGATGCTCTAAACCTAGTACTTAAAAGGCTTAGGAAAGTAATAGAGATGCTGATCGAGATGTCTTTGAGATACGCAGATACATTAATGGTTGGGAGAACTCATGGTCAACACGCTCTTCCCATAACCTTCGGGTTCAAACTTGCTAACTATGTATATGAACTTTCTCGTAGTTATGAAAGACTTTGTGAATGTAGGAGAAGAGTTGTCAAAGGTAAGATGAGTGGAGCTGTTGGTACTATGGCTGCATGGGGAGATAAAGGTTTAGCTGTGGAGAGGTATACTCTTGAATACCTAGGGCTAGAACCGCATGAAATATCTACTCAGGTAGCTCCTAGAGATGGGTTTGCTGAACTTGTATCAGATCTAGCTATACTTGCAAGTCAACTTGATAGATTTGCTCTTGAAATTAGAGAGCTTTCTAGACCTGAGATAGGGGAGTTATACGAGTCTGTTAAAAGAATCGGTAGTAGTACTATGCCCCATAAGAGGAATCCTGTTATAGCTGAAAGGATATCAGGGTTGGCTAAGATAATGAGGGCTCTGGTAACAACAGCTCTAGAGAACATACCGTTAATGCATGAAAGAGATTTAACTAATAGCAGTAGCGAGAGAATTATGTTACCACACGCTTTCCTAGTTGTAGACCAGATGCTCATAGATATGGAGAAACTCTTATCCGTTCTATATGTAGATGAAGAAGCTATGAAGAAGAACTTAGATTTGATGAAAGGAGTTATAATGTCCGAAGCCGTTATGGTGAAAATGGTAGAGAAAGGAATTCCAAGACATGTAGCCCACAAGAAAATGCAGGAGCTGGCTATGACCATGGTTAGCGGTGAGAACTTCTTAGAAAGGTTACTAAGAGATGAAGAGGTAGCAAAGATATTCTCACGCGAAGAACTTCAACAGATACTGGACTACAGGAAGTATCTAGGGTCTCATAGAAAACTTATTGAGAGAGCTATAGTTTACGCTAGAACTGTGCTAAGCAAATGCTGAAAATAGTTTTTAGAGAGAATATGCAGAGAGCTTTATCTAAACTTCTTATACAACTCTTACCCTTAACCACTCTTCTCACCTGCTATAGCAACATTTCTTACGCATACAGCTGGCACCAACATGTTTCCAGCAAGCTCTACTTCTTTCGAGAGTTCTTCGAAATCCTCGTTTAGGAGTCTGTATATGTTCCCCGATATCGCTACACCTTTAACTGGCTGAATAGGTTCACCGTTTCTATAGTATATAGCGTTTGTAACGGTTGCACCAAGGTTTCCGTTAACAGGGTTAGATAGCCATTCCCCAATAGTTGCGTATACAACTAGAACATCTCTAACATCTTTAACAATATCTTCTACAGACTTTGTCCCGGGTATGACGATGATATTGGTTGCGCTAGGTATAGGTGGGGATCCTAGCCCTGGTCTTATAGCGTTACCTGTTGATTCTTGGTTATCTATGTAAGCTGTGTATGTATCGTATAGATATGTTAGTAAAACACCTTTATCTATAACAGTTTTCCTCTTAGTTGGAACACCTTCATCATCGAAAGGTGCTGAGCCTATCATGTTAGGTGCTGAGCCATCATCTATAACTGTTATGTTTTCGGATAGCACTTTTGTGAAAAGTTTTCTAGCTAGTGGAGATCTATTCTTCTGAACTTGGTCAGCTCTAACAGCGGGGACGAGCAAAGCTCTTAATATGGCTGCGAAAACTGTTGGCATGAATACCACGTTATACCTCCCTGTTTCGATAGGCTTAGCTTTAAGAGTTGCTACAGCGATGTTTACAGCATCCCTGACCATAGCCTCTAGGTCGAATTCCTTGAGTGTAGGAGCATTGTAGTACCTATAGTAAGAGCTTTCGAAACCTTCTTCAGAAGCCTTAACTTCTACTACAAACGAAAACGATGTTTTTTCATATGATACAGGGTTTACGGAGTAGTTATTAGCAATCCATTTACGTATAACACCTGTATCAACTACTACCTCGTTTGCTGAAGCTCTTCTATCTACTTGAGGAGGAAGTCTTAGAGCTTCTTTAACAATCGATGTAAGCATATCTATATCGAAAACCTTAACTTTATCATCAACTAAATCGAATGTAGTTGTATAACCACAGTTCCTAGGTAAGGAAACCCAGTTAGGATCTTCAGGAACAACTCTCGCTATAGACACAGCTTTCTCTACGAGGTTTAGAACATCATTCTCGCTAGAGACGACACATCCTTGAACAGTCACCTTCTTACCTATGGAAACTCTTACATCAGCTGTTACTATAGTTCCTTTTTTAATACCTTCTATCCCTTTACTTGTAGCGTATATGCTTACACTCTTCTCTTCAACTACATGAAGCTCTACTTCTGAAGCTCCAAGTTCTTCAGCTCTTTTTAAAGTTTTACCAATTAAACGATCTATGTCAATCATCTTGTACCTACCACGAGCTTCTTTACCCTTATATGGGGACCTCCATCCCCTACCCTGACCATCTGTCCCATCTTACCACACCCACCGAAAACAGAGGTAGATACATTAAGATCGTTAGCAACCATATCTACGTTCTTCAGAACTTCAAGTATATTACCGCTAACGATTACGCTTCTCACAAGCTCCCCTATCTCTCCCTTCCTAATGATGTAGGAAGGGCCTACACCAAACGTGAATGTTCCTAAAGCTGGGTTTACCTGACCTCCACCAGCACCTCTTCCTTTAAGGTATACCCCGTAGTCTATTCCCTCAAAAAGTTCTTCAACTTTTGCATCCCCCGGCAACATGTAAAAGTTTGTTTGTCTAACGATTGTGTTGAACGTTATGTCCTGAGCTCTAGCATTACCTGTAGGTATTTGTCCAAGTTTTTTAGCTGTTACAATACTATTCAGGTAGCCCACAAGAACCCCATTCTTAACGATGTATGTCACCTTCTTCTCAATACCATCGTCATCGAATGGTACTGGGTAGCCTCCTGAAACCATACCGTCGTCGACTATGGTAACTTTTTCGCTAGCTACAACCTGACCTAGCCTCCCCTTTAGAACAGATAGATCTGAGTAAACAGCATCGCCTTCTGAAGCGTGTCCGAAAGCTTCGTGGAGTAGTAGTCCAACAAGTTCATTATCTACAACAGCTTGATAAACACCTGGTGTGATTGTTGATGCTTGAGAAGCTTTATAAGCTAGATCATTTATCTCGTTTACGAAGGAACTCCAGTCGAATTTCTCGATAAACTCGTAACCTCCTATAAATGTTTTCTGATCACCAACTCTTTCAACAATATCTCCATACCTAGCTACAGCTAGATGAGATAAACCTATAGCTACAACCTCTACCTGGACCTTGGAGTAGAAGCTGGATACTATATACTTTCTATCGATTTCACATCCATATCTAGTAAAAGCTGAAACTATGCCTTCCTTCTTCATACTCTCATTGTTGAGATTACTAACTAGTTTAACCTTTGTCTCTAAGTCTACATCAAACGGGTTAACCTTGAACTCCGTTCTATAGCTACCTCTAGCACCCTTTACCTCTTCACATACCAACCTCTTCTCAGAACCGTATTCAAGAGCTTTAGCTACCGTAATTGCTTCATCAACAATTTTAGGGATAGAATCTCTATCTACAATAGATGCGTAGCTATATCCCACCGAACCCCCTACGAAAACCGTTAATCCTAATCCACTCACTCTCGAAATACTGCAAACCCTTAGAATACCATTATCAAAAACTATACTTTCATAAACTTTCTCTTGAACTCTAACAATAGCATCTTGAGCCCCTCTATTTAGAGCTTCATTAAGAATCTTCTCAGCTAAATCAACTAGATACTCCATATTTCAACCTCTGTACCACGAACTCTCCATAGCTAGATATTTAATAATTGTGCACCGCAGATATATGTTTATCATAAAGAATCGCTAGAAAAATATAGCGCATCATCATATCGTTAAACAATAGATATTAAACATTTTTCTCGACAATTAAAGCAATTTCACCATTTTGCACCTCTATCGATTTTCTTAAGAAATATTCAACAAAATTGTGTCATTTTGTACATGACGATAATGTTATCTTAAGTAGGTACTATAAAGATTTTCAGAATACTGAAATACTGTGAGGTTGTGTATAAGATGAAGCTAAGTTTTACCTATAGAGATATAGAGACCCTATTTAAAATTATAGCCATAGCCATTATCGTAGTGTTGATACTGTTTCCAGTATATACATTGGCTTGTATTGACCCTAGTAGTAAGTATGCTGTTGAAGTTGTTTTAAATAAACCAGGGATAAGATACAACTTAACATTATTAGAGAAAGTAGCTAATGAAAGTATTATGAAGATATATAGCTCTGTATACCAATTCAAATACAGTAGTGTTATTAATGGCATTAATAGCTCCCTACCTGGTTGAGGTATTTTCAGCATTAGATCTACTAAAAGCTTAGGAGATAGGAATAATTATAGCTAAAGATTTTCGAGGCTTCGCTATGAAGATTGATGCTGTATTTAGAATTTAACACATTAATTTAATTGAAATTCTCTATTCTTGTTTTGAATAGCCCTCGAAACACGAATACTCATCAACATAGGTTTTACAGACTCTTGATTTAAATGGATTTCTAATTAGCTCAAAAGTTCTCTACGGATGTAGAGAGCAAGGTTACAAGCTCTAATGAGTATATAGGTGTTGCAATCGATATAGAGGCTTAGATGATGTAAGCTAGATTAGCTGAGAAATGATGAACGGTTTCTGGTCTGACTGACCTCTTCCCCGCTTTGAAGAGCGAGAGTTCTTCTTGAAACGGTTCGCAGATCCCTCTCAGCTATTCAGGTTTACATTTGTCATCTGAAGGGCATTCAGAGATGTCAAAGCTCTCTGCATCTCTATGTAGTTACGTTTCCCGCATCCAGATGCTTAAGGGCAATCATCAAGAGCAGTTAAATAAAGAAAGATTGTGAGCTTCCCTATCCCCACCCTGAATAGGCGATGTTTTCAGTTGTAAAGGTTAGTAAAACCATGTGTTGTAGTATGTGTGTTCGTTTAAGTATATCCTTGTTTCGTAAGCTTTGCATAAATTCCTTAAGTTACATATTCTACATACTGGTTCATCTCTTAAGCATACTGTTCTTCCGAAACTCCATAGAAAATCATCTAGATGAAACGGATTTACATTAGCTTTTGCAGCAAGATGTCTATAAGCTTCTCTCACGGTATATCTGATTAAGATATCTTCGTCGAATCCTACCTCTTCTTCTTTGAGGACTTTAGCTTCTAAATGTTTCTCTAGAACAACTATACCTAGTCTAAGAGCTATTCTTGTTAAATGGTTATTTACAGGTACACGTATGTTCTCTTCATCTACAACATTGAGTATACCTCTATAGCTAAGAAACTTTATTAAAAGCATAGACTTTTTCTCAACAGGATCGCTATAAGCTTTAAACATCCTCAACAGATCCAGCAATCCATAACCATCATCTCTCCTCAAATACCCATTACATAGCTTAATAATTTCGCGAGGATCTCCATTGAAAAAACGTAGAATTTTTACACCTAGGTCATTAAGAAGCATAGCTCTTGTAACTGGATCTGGTGGCGATGTGTTTCCTATTGAAAGCCACAATATAACATCTTTCACCGTTACCCTACTCAGATTTTCAGGTGTAAAGAAATCTGGATTAGATTGAAACATCTTCATACCCAATCTGTAAAGAAGATCTGCTCCTTTCACTTCTTCACCATCTATAACAGCTTTGTATAGTTTTCCAGGTCTACTTAATCTGTGATCCATAGCAACCATCGTTATGAAGTACATAAGAACCTTTTCAAGAGGTTCATTTTTAGGTGGGTAAAATCTAGGATCGAATAGATCCATAGGTTTAAAACTTAGATTCTTCATAGCTTCTGAAACTCTTTCTATTCTATCTATATCTAGTAAAGGCATTAGGTACAACACCATATACCTTACTACTGTAGCCGTGGTTATAAGTATGCAGAATAACAACGTATTACTTAGTACTACCGGAACCAAGATGTACAGGTAAACAGATTATGAAAGCTACTATCTATAAACTTCAATATATCTAAATCTCTGGAAAAGACATGCCTATAGAAATTAGTTGCAAAAATGTTGGTATCACTGTTCACGTTATAGCGAAAGAGTTGAGAAGAACTCTAAGTGATTTATTTATTACTAAGAACATCAAGGTTTTCATAGCTACACACAAAACTCTGTTCATATTCATTGACGATACTTTGGAGATGAACAGCTTGCTCAAGAATGTGGAGGAGATACTGAATAGATTTAGAATTCAATGCGAGTTAAAACCGTTAACAAGATCTGGTTACGGAAACCCATCTCTGTATCTTCAACTAGTAGACCGTAGTTACAAAGGTTCTGTACTCGATAACTATTTGATGAGAACATAGAGTACCTTTAGAAAACTATATACCATATAGTTAGTATTGCTGCCACGCTAAAACTTATCAACAGATTATCGTCTACAGGGTTAACCTCTATTCTCTCTATAGCTGAGGCAACAACCATAGATAAAGCTCCTGCAGCTCCAGCTATAGAGTAGCCTATAGGTATCATCAGGATCGCCATAGCTATATTCCCGATCCAGTGTTTAGTTCTATAACCGAAAACGATATTCCTCACAATACCTGTAACAGCATCTCCGAACGATATAGCTAATGCGGGTAGAATAGATATCCATGGATTGTTTGTTAAAATCCATAGCAAAGCTATGGTTGTACCCCAAGCAATACAGAAGTTTACTTCATACATATTGTCTTCTGTTTGAAACCAGTTAAGTATTTGTCTCTTCTTATGAGGTAGATACGTCGCTATCGCTAATATATACGCGAATACCATAGGTACAAACGGTTCTTTAAATAGGTAGGGAACGAGTAAGGCTATAACGCCTCCACTCAATATATGTATAATCTTCCTATTAAAATACACTGCTACATTGTGTCTCAAACCTTTCGATACCATAACGAAGTAGAGCTTCTTCGTCAACATGTAAACTAGCAATAGTATGTATATGAAGAGCGGGATAGCTTTAACGATGTCCACGGCTATATCCATCAACAATGTTCTATCTATAGTAGAGTTCAACGTCCAACCTGCAGAAACGTTTTAGATCTGGAAATATTTAAAAGTTACTAGAGTTGATGTACAGATGTATAGTAGATAGCAGATCTCAAGGTACTAGCGATACGATGATGAATTGGACTTCTTCTGATATCGTGATGTATAGTCCGGGTACTGAAGAACTTGTAGCCAAGGCTGAAGGAAATAGTTAATATACTGTTCATCAATCCCAGTGTTTTGTCTAAATACTTCGAAGAGAAAGTCTTGGTTAACAGAATTCAATTACCTATAGTTGTATATCTAGATGGTATTGGGTTTGGGAAAACTTTAGAAGACAAGCCTGTAAGAGATTATGAAGTACATAGAGCATTAATAGAGGGGTGCAAGAAGCTCATTAGCTACTTCAATGTCTATTTTTGCCATGTTGTAAGCGATGAGGTTAACCTATACTTATTCAGAAATATTCCTTACAGAGGTGGAGAATTCAATGTTGTAAGCGTATCAGCAACAATTCTATCGAGTTCTGTTTAGCTATATCTTACTACCTGTATAGAGTTAGGGTTGGGTATAACAACTATATCTCGAAGCTCTATACTATGCATATCTCTACTATATTGAAGAAGATCAACGCCTGATTGAAGAGTTGAAGAGTATAGGTATAGATATAGCTTTGGATTGAGAATCCTCAGGTTCGTGTCTATATAACTATTATATCGATAAACAGAGCTCAACCCTCTTAAAGAAGAAGTTATTACAACTGAAAGTCTCGCTTCTCTAGGGCGTGAATGAATAGAAAAGTTTATAAACTTCTTCTGTTTTAAATTGTTTTCGATAATGAGTAGGATTAGAACGTTGTTGTCCCTAAGTATCTGGATGTAGGGAATGCAACTACTAAACAGGTTGTGGGGAAGCTCTAGTTCTCTCAACCGTTCCTCAGATGATAGATGTAAACACAAATAGACGGGGGATTCATGAACTACCCCAAGAGGAGTCCTTGCTCTCTAGAGTGGGGAGGAGGTCAGTGTTAAGAGGAGAATTATTAGAGGATCTGATAATGTAGATGTATGTCTAGAACACCTTAAAGAGATGGTCATGAAGTATACTATGTAATTCCAGGGTGTAGGGATTGGATAGCGTTTTTAAAACTGTGTACTGATCAATATTGTGTTAGTGAGAAATCATGAGGAAAGAAGTTGTGTACACAGATAAAGCTCCAAAACCTATAGGTCCGTATTCTCAAGCGGTAAAGGTAGGACCTTGGCTATTCTTATCTGGGCAGATACCTATCGATCCTAGGAGTGGAGAAGTTGTTGATGGGGATATAGAGGTTCAGACTCGTAGAGTTCTAGAGAATGTAAAGGCTATACTTGAAAGTATGGGCTACACCTTAGACGACGTCGTTAAGGTTACAGTTTACTTAGCTGATTTAAAAGATTTCCCTAGATTTAACAATGTTTACAGCGAGTACTTTAAGGATAAACCTCCTGCCAGAACAACAGTACAGGTTGCTGGGCTACCTAGAAATGCAAAGATAGAGATCGATGTTATAGCTTATAAAGAAGGTTAATACTCGGTAATACTTTATTCTATCAGTTAAAGGAATTGTCATCATGTATCAGTGTGGTGGAGCAACATCATTTAAGTACATTTGTCGTGTATAGCTAAAAATACCTAACTAATTTTTGTTGTTTTCTAACTTCGTTTTTAAGTGCAGGATTATCTGTAGCAATACCGTCTACACCGTAATTAATAACTTTTAGAGCTGTTGAAACATCGTTAATAGTCCATGTATATACCTTCAAGTTCTTTGATTTAGCTATGCTGATAGCTCTCGGCGATACTAAGTTATACCTTGGTAATATTGCTAAAGCTTTTAGTTTCTGAGCTTCATCTACAGGTAGAGGATATCTATACGTTATTAAGCCTACGTCTACTTTGCTAAGAATCTCCTTTATCTTGAGCAAAACGTTGTAGTTGAAGGATATTACAAGGGTATTGTCGTAAACTTTGTATAGATTCAAGTACTCTACTACCTTGGATTCTATACCCTCATCCTTTATCTCTATAAACAACGGGATCTTATTCCCAAATTCAGCAAGTACTTCTTCTAGAGTTGGGATAAACTCTTTTCCAAAAACTTTGATTCTCTTTAATTCTTCAATTGTTAGCTCCCACACCTTTCTATCTACACCAGCAACCCTTTTCAAATCTTCGTCGTGTAATACTACAAGAACGCCATCCTTACTCCTCCTAACATCGAGTTCTATAGCATCGGCACCCATAGATAGAGCTCTTTTAAACGCAGCTAATGTATTCTCAGGTTCTAATGCTGATGCACCTCTATGCGCTATGAATAGAAAGTTGTTTCTCCAGCTCATAGATATAACCATAGACTACTTTTCAACGTTATGCATAAGCCCTCTCGTAGAAATCTCTTGATATAACCTATAGAAAGGCGAATTACTAGGGTCTACACCAAGTGAAGCAAGATCGTTTAGCAGTTTCTGAGATAATGCAGCTATGTTTATACTTGGTTCTGCACAGAGTGTTGAAGATCTTAGGTTTTCTGTGAGTATCTTTATAATCAAGGCTATGGCCGCTACATCGTCGGGTCTTAAGTTATCTACAGAATTTATCTCTTCATAGATTAGAGTAGCTATTTGACGTAGAAGTGGATCCGGTATCTTCTCTATATTAGCCTTGAGAGAGGTAATCATGAGCATTAGGTATTCTCTAGAATTAGAAGCTGTGGGTGGGAGCATATCCACATCGTTTAAACATGTACTAGGGTTATGCTTTAAAGGCTCATTCAGCTGTACACCTATGCTAACCATATCGACAACCTCTCTTAACATGTTCAGAGCTTTCATAGTATTTGATAGAATTTCTTCAGATACATTACATCTTCGAGCAGCGAGTGGTATACTCATACCGTACCGCATAGGTATTAAATCGAATAACTTCTTTAAAACCTCTACATCGTTCTTACCTCTACCTATGAGGAAGTTTGCAAGTCTTTTTTGAAGATAAACAACATCGCTATAGGAAAGAACCCCCTGTCTAATTTTCGCTACACTCCATAGGGTTAGAGCTAATGTTAAAGCTATGCTAGGTTTTGCTATAAGATCTATTTTCGAGATAACATCTTTTTGTAAAATGTTTTGAACTCGATAACACCTCTGTAATTTAAGTAACTCTTCTACATATTTTTCATACGTACTCATTTCTGCTCCACTCCATATATAGAAGTTGTGCAAAGTAAAAAATTGAAATGATCGTAGTTTTGTAAAGCTTTTAAGATATAAGCTATTTCTCAACAACTATCAATGTTGTAGTACTCTTTATATGCGGGAACTTTCTAATCTTAGCAATTACAGCGTTTCTAAGTGAATCAAATGTGGAGGCTTCAACTATCGCTACAACATCATAAATACCGTACACTATATGTACCTCCTTAACCTCAGGTATAGATGATAAAGCTTTAGCTACTTCTTCTTCTGCACCTACATCTGTATTTATGAGGATTATAGCTTTAGGCATCCCTATCCCACTTATTGTAGAGTTCTGTAGCTATAAAACGTTTATGCATATAAGAGTAGCTGGTAAACATTATAGAAGAAACAGATGATAACCCACGTTCTATGTATATAATTCGTCTTTTAAAGCTGTAGATATAGATGCACTAGGTGAGAATTTGTATATCGAGAGAGTTAACATAGCTATAGACATAGGTTTTACAATGTATAGACTTGGCGAAGACAAGCCTTGTATCACCTTCGTATCAGGCATATCTGATAACGATGCATGTGGTATAGCTTTGCTTAAGAAGTTTGTAGAAGAATTAAAGGACAAGACTCTGCATGGAACAATACTTGTTGTACCTCAGCTAAATGAACTTAACTTAAGGATTACCTCTTGTAGAGGATCTAGTAGATCCTCTACTTTTTGTAGAATTATTGAAAAACTTGCTACAGTTATTCCAAGAGATTGCGTTGTCTTTGTGATTAGGTGTAGGAGTAATTTTGTTGAGCATTTAGTAGTATATCGAGAACTTTATGATGGTGTTAAGAATTTTGTTGAAGCAATACCGATAGAATATGTAGTTAAAGATTCTAGAAAAGGTATTACCGAAATAATCAAGGATTTGGAGTTGAACGCTGTAACTATTGTTCTGAATGGTGGGAAGGAGTTCGACCTTAACCATGTAGAGAACTACCTTAACATATTGATGAAGTTCCTATCTAATATTGGTGTAGTTAAGAGGAAAGCTACACAAGTTACGCATAGGTATTTCGAAGGATACAGCGTTGTTAGATGTGCTGATAGAGGTATATTTATTCCCAAGATTCAGAGAGGTGTAGATGTATATAAAGGTACACCAATAGGTGTTATCGAGAATAAGGAAATAGTCTCTGATATTAACGGGGTTGTACTATATATTTCAAACCCGAGGCTATGTACTCTAGACGAAGTTATAGCTGTAATTGCTATCGAAAAAAAGGATATATCTACTCACCCATAATTACTACGTACACAGTTCTACCCGGTCTAGGACCATCCATCTCGACTAAGAATATATTTTGCCAAGTACCTCTAACAAGTTTCCCGTTAATTACAGGGAAAAGTCTATGTGTAGAAATTAATGCTGAACCTATATGTGCATGAGCATTATCATCAATAATATTGTGTTTCCAATCCCGTGAAACCTGAGTAAACTCCTTAATAAATGTTATCAAGTCGTCCATAAGTCCTGGTTCATGCTCATTAGCAATTATCGCAGCTGTTGCATGAGGTGCGAAAACTATGCATATACCATTCCTAATACCACTCCTCTTCACCACTTCTTCAACCTTGTACGTTACATCAATTAACTCGAATCTTTTACTCGTTGAGATATTTATAACCTCATGGTAAATACGACACATAGTACCACCTAAAGTTTGTGTACATATCTCAGCATAAAATGTTAATCATATCCTAAGGTTTGATTTAGTATCTCTAGGTAGGATGTTGAGAAGATTTCGAGTACTGCGAAATATAGGTAATCACCATAGATACTGTCCCAAGTATTTCTCTCCACAGCTTTTACTATATGAAAATCTTCTCAATTCATTATTAATACATCAACAACCTCTACTCCATATCCTGTCCTCATACCTTTTTATATATTCTAAACATTCAGCTACAACTTCAGCGATGAACTTCGTGGTTCTGCAAATGATTATTGAGAGTACTTAATGCTATGGTGTATACACTTTGTTGTCCAAGATTTAGGTCTTTCTTACTCCAGTAGTTAAATAATCTTAGCCAAATCTTTATACTAAGTATGACGATAGTACATCTCTGGGCTCGGTTATTGGATAACGAAGTTTAAAACTAGGTGAAAACTAGGATTCTTCTTAATAAGGTGTCCTCGTATCAGTTATTAATTAGGGGTATAGCTCATGGGATTTGAGAAAATTAATTTCGGTATAGATATACTAGATGAAGTTCTACCTGAAGGTATACCTAGAACATCCTTCATAATGTTCTCTGGTCATGAGGGATCCGGGAAAACTATTTTAACAATATTGATAGCTAAACAGTTTCTCCTAAGAAAAGAGCCTGTTATCTATGTTGTTTTCGATGATGATCCAAATTCTTTAACTAATTTTCTTCAGAGCCAAGGAGTAGAAGTATATAGCTATATAAGTGAGAGGCTTCTTCTTGTTGTTGATGGTTTCAGCTTCAGGATAAAGGATAAGAAGGGGAGAATGCATATAGCTGTGTTAGAAGATGTAGACCCCATGAATCCAGAGCAAGTTTTACACACAATTATTCAGTTAATCGATAGATTTGAGATAAGGAATAGAGGTGTCCTCATAATAGATTCTCTTAACGAGTTTCTATCATATCATGGATATGCTAAGGTAGGAGAATTCGTCAAGAATATCAGGGCTAATATATCGAAATACAGAGGTATTCTAACGATAGCTGTACTCCACACATCTTCAAAAAAAGCAAAACGTTTTAAATCCTTTGTTGCTCACGTAGTAGACGGATTAATACAAATCGACAAGATGTGTAAAGATAACGAAGTTTTAAGATATGTAATAGTTAAGAGGATGAAAGGTGTAAGACATAGAACAGAGAAAGTATTATTCAACATCACTCAACACGGTGTAGAGAAGGTTGTGTAGTTAACAATCTACATCTATAAGAAGCGTAAAGGTTTCTATAGAGCGATCATTACTTGCCAAGCGTTTAAAATATTTACAGCTATCCACAAATACTTCAAATCGTAACAGCCCTAAACATAATGTTTTCAGAGATAAGCAGAAATACTTACTGATACTTACGTTATTTACGTCAGGTATATCTATAATGTAGTTAAACTATGGTGATACCCTCTTGAGATCTCCGGATTTATGTACTGGTATCGAAGATTTTGTTCATATAGATGAGGAAGTGAAAACTTTTGGTATACATATAGCGTTCACAGTTTCGTGGGCTGAAGAATCTGTACCTATCTCTGGGTACCCATTCGAAGACGATGTTAATCGTTTAGTAGAGTTTGTTAAGAGTAATTTCACGCTAGAGAACTTGAAGAACCACAGAGTTGTAAGAGCTTATAGAGATTTTTTCTGGCGGTTAGGTATAGATCCAACGAAGACGAGACCTGCAAGCGAAGCTTTGGTTAGAAGAGCTTTAAGAAATCAATTCCCTAGAATAAATACTGTAGTAGATGCTGGAAATATTGCTTCTGTATACACCTTCATCCCTATAGGAATATACGATCTAGATAAAGCTTTGCTACCTCTAAGAATCAAGTTGAGTAGGGGTAGCGAAGTATTCAAACCTATAGGTGGGAGAGAGGAGGTTCTCGGCAAAGGGGTACCGATACTAGTCGACAGCAAAGGTACGGTTATGCATATATATCCTCACAGAGATTCTGTTGAAACATGTGTTACAGATTCTACTAAGAGAATAATTACTATAGCGGCAGGGGTACCTGGGGTTGAGAAAGAGCTTGTAGTGAAAGCTGTTCAGATTGTTGTTGAGTTACTTAAGAAAGTAGGGTGGAGATCCTGTACCGAGATTGTTTACAAATACTAGGTGTTCCAGATTATTCAGCTCTTTTTCTACGGAAGAGCTTTAGTGTGAATATCGTTTCGCTGTTAACGATTTTCCTGAGTACTACGAATACTATCAATCCGTACACGATGTTGGATACCGCTGCAGCAATAGATGTTGTATAGTCTTCTAGAAGAATAAATTTTGATAGAAATGCTGTATTCGCTATAGGTATTAAAGCTATGGCTAACCTTGTTTCAGTAGTTGAAGCTTCGATAAACATTGGAAGATATATCACTATGATTGTAGGACCTACAATGTTACCTACGATTGCCTGAGCTGTTCTAACATCTTCAGCAAATAAGCTGAGTAACAGCGATAAAGAGACTATGAATATAGCTAAACCTACAACGTTCACTACCAGATAGACTGTGAATTCTCTAGGCATTGTAAAACTCGTTAACGTATCTAGCCCCACCATCTGCTCTGCTGGAGTTAGTACAGTAGTTCTTAGTATTTGGTTAAGGAATAACTGGAACAGTATTAAGCTGTAGCCTAGCATATAGATAGAGCTGATAAATATCGATGTGAATAGCTTAGCCCCGATAACACTCATCCTGTTTATTGGTAGGGATAGGAGTGTTTCGAACATCTTCTCCTCTTTCTCGATAGCGATACTTGTAGCAACTAGTTGTGCTGCAAATACGACGAGAAGTAGTACTATCATCGGGATAAACACGCTTCCCATAGTGACAATGCTGAAGAAAATACTGGGGTTTTTAATGATCTTTTCCTTCAGTAGACCCACAATATCGCTAAAGACTATACCTGAGAGAAGTTGTTCTGGGATATTCCTCTCTCTCGCTATAGATTTTAATAGAGCTGAATTGAATTGAGAAACATATGTTCTAGCAACATCTAGTATACCTCCTTCACCTATGGTAAGCGATTCTATCTTTACGTAAGTTACGATATGAGCCGGTATGGTTTTCGATATATTTTCACTGAAACCTCTCGGTATTATAAACAATATCTTCGTAGAGATGTTCTGTATATCGATACCTACTTTATCTTCCACATCTTTCTCAACGAGGTTTACATCAACACCTAAACTTCTTAGATATTCTACAAATTTTTGTGCATATACACCTCTATCCATATCTATAACAGAGATAGAGTAGCCAGCTTTAGTAACTTGCTTAATTTGCTCTACTACAGCTTGACCTAGTACCCCGTATACTATAGCCATAAGTACCAGAGGTACTACAACCATAGCTATAAGCATCTTAGGATCTCTTGCTAAGCTCTTCAATTCTTTGATTACAAATAACCAAAACGCCATGTTCATGCACCCCACACAAGTTTTACGAAGACTTCCTCAAGATTTGAAGCCTCGAATCTCTCCATAAGCTCTCTAGGTTTCCCTACAACGAGTATCCTACCTTTATGAATAATGGCGACTCTGTCACATAGATACTCTACCTCTAGCATATTATGACTACTAAGTATAACAGTTCCGCCAACATCTTTAGCAAACCTCTTTATAGATTCTCTAACATGAACAGCATTGACAACATCTAGTCCAGATGTAGGTTCATCTAGTATAGCTACCTTGGGTTTCACCATCAACGTTTTTGCTACTAACAGTCTTCTCAACATACCTTTGCTATAGGTTTTCACCTTATCATTCAACCTATCACCTAGACCACTAAGCTTTATACCTATCTCTATGAATTCTTCAATCTTCTTCGGATCTTTTGTATATAGTTTAGCTACAAGTTCTAGAAACTCTAACCCTGTAAGATACTTGTATGCACCTGCATCCTCAGGGAGATAAGAGATTATTCTCCTAACCTTAGCAGCATCCTTAGCAACATCGTAACCATAAACCAACACTCTTCCCTGTGTTGGCTGAAGAACTGTAGCTATAATTCTAAGCGTAGTTGTTTTACCTGCTCCGTTAGGTCCTATCAACCCAAAAATTTCGCCAGGGTATACGTAAAACGATATATTGTCAACAGCACGAATATTCTTCTGATAAACTTTAACGAGATTCTCAACGACAACAACAGGCTGAGACATAGAGATCACCTTCTTCAGTCAACAGTAATCGCTATGCTGATTCTCTTGACTAACATATAATATCTTCTAGGGTAAATATGTTTTCGGTGTATACTTTGTACAGAATTATGTTCGAGGTGTATCTAAAAGGTCTACCTACAGAAATAGAATGTCTTAACAAAATACGCGAGATTCTAAGTAGTTCAGGTAAATGTGTTGGTTCAACAACAGCTTTCGTTTGTTTCTATAGGAAGAGCGTAGTTAAGGTCGTACCTAAGGTGGAGGAATCTCCTCGTAGAGCATCTGTACCAATGTTTCCACCTGTATACGAACCTATACAGCAAGCTATGCAGCTGTATATTGTGTTAGAGAGTGAAGATGTTGAAAACCTTGCTGATGTTGTTGAGAATCTGTATAGCTTAGCTAAGGGATGTGGCTTAATGATAAAATTAACTGGTTAAACTAACATATTTAGTCTCCCGAAGAGAATACTGTAACGGTGCTGTATATGGATTTGAAAGCTTTTAGTGATAAGATCGCGGATATCATAGATAATGTAAAGAAGAGTGTTGTCACAATTACAACTGTTAGAGTAGCTCTGGATGTTTTGTTCGGGCTTACACCTATCCAAGGTGTAGGTTCTGGGTTTGTTGTTAATGAGAGAGGATTCATAGTGACTAATAGCCATGTTATTAGAGATGCTCAGAAGGTAACAGTTATACTCCCAGATGGTGAAAGTATTGAAGGAGATGTAATAGCTTCAGATCCTCGTAGAGATCTAGCGTTGTTGAGAGTAGATGTAGAAGGGCTTAAACCTATAAAGCTAGGCGATTCTGATAATATTAGAGTAGGGGAGATAGTATTTGCAATAGGTTCACCTCTAGGTTTACCAGGATCCTCTGTCACAATGGGCATCATTAGCGCTGTCAACAGAACGATAGTAGGGGAGGACATAGTTCTAGAAGATCTTATACAAACCGATGCGGCGATAAATCCTGGTAATAGTGGGGGACCTCTTGTAAATGTTGAAGGAGAAGCTATAGGTATTGCCACAGCCATAATACCTTATGCGCAAGGTATAGGCTTTGCAATACCGATAAATACTGTCAAGAGGTTTCTCGAAATGATCGCAAGGTTTGGAAGACCTGTTATGGTGTGGATAGGTGTATACGTAGCCCCTATAAACAGGTACCTCGCCAAGGTGTATAGACTCCCATTAGAGGAAGGGTTAGTTGTTGTAGATGTAGTTAGAGGTGGTCCTGCTTACCGAGTTGGGATTAGGAAAGGCGACATAATAATGAAAGCTAATAATAGAAAAGTTGGGACAGCAAAAGATCTGAGATCAGCAGTCGAAGACTCTGTCAGCAGAGGTTATGTAGTTCTCGAAATATTTAGAGAAGGAAGGGTATACGAAGTCGAAGTCCCTATAGCTATAGAAGCTCTTTAGCGCTGAACATCGTTATAACTAATTAAGTAGCTTCATTTTGATATCTCAAAGTACTTGGGATCTATATGAAGAAACTTGTTTTTGCTGACGGGCATCTACATACCAACCCTGTTAAAGGGATGGGGATAAAGGTTATAGCTAAGAAATTCGCAGAACTAGGTGGATGGTTTGTAGTATTAGTTTCTCTTCCTCCACATCATCTCGGGCTAGACAACACATTCGAAGGCTATGTCAAAGCAATAGATATACTAGTTAACGAGTGCAAACTTTCCCGAGAGCTCGGGTTGAGAGCAGTATGTCTAGCTGGTGTACATCCAGCGGCTATAGAGGATGAAGTTAGTAAGGATGTTAAGCATAGCGTGGAAATACTGGAAAAGGTGTTCAAAGTTTTAAACTATATAGCGAAAGCGGTGCGGGAGGGGCTTGTTGATGGTTTTGGTGAAGTTGGTAGACCGCATTATAAAGCATCTCCAGAAGCTTTCGTGATAAACTCTATAGTTACTAGGTATACACTTACTCTTGCTAGAGACCTTGACGTACCTGTGCATCTTCATCTTGAACAAGGTGGAGAGCTTACAGCAATAGATATCGAGGATTACGTAAAGCTTCTAGGTTTAAACAGATTAAGGGTAATTCTCCACCATGTAGATGTAGTGACTGCAAGAGCATCACAAGCTAAAAAGTTGATGTTTACAGTTCCAGGAAAATATCAAGTACTTAGAGAGATATTCAAGATATTGAAACCAGAGTACATGATCGAGAGCGATTTCATCGACGATCCTAAGAGACCTGGGGTTTCGTCTTATCCATGGAATATAGTCGAGAACCAGCTGAAACTTCTAAACGAAAACATCGTTGATAGCGAGTATCTATACAAAGTAAACATTGATACTGTTGTTAAAGTATACAATGTGAACCCTCCGTAATCCAGTCAACGATTATCTTTACAACTCTTCATTTTATAACAAGTTAGCTATGATCAGCCACGTCAACTCACATCACGTCTCAGATCGTGGAATCTTCATCACATTTTATGTAACTAGCATATTCTGTCTACAAGTTAGATGTACGTCCCTATATACTTTAGTATACTGTAAATAGTGAAGAAATTCATTGGGTGTACTACAACGAGTAGCGTAGTTATTAAGCACTATAGCAATCCTTTGGTTAAGAATACTATATACGAGTTTTGCAAAAATAGATGGATAGCTTTAGAAGGGTCTAGAGGTAGTGAGAGAGTTTTTATCCGTTATAGAGGAGGAAAGCCGTTGACTTTCGAGTCTCCAGCTTATGTTCTCGACTATATTGTTAAGTATAGAGAACTCAATGTAAGAACTGTTTACGCATCTATAAATATCTACGGTGTGTTAAGTTCTCAAGAGGTTCTCGAAGATCCGACAAACGTAGTAGGTGTAACACCTTTCTGGGATATAGATGTTGAAGGTCTCGATAACTGGAGATGGGCAATTGAAGTAGCGAGAATAATAGTTGATTTTCTGGAGAAGATGGGTGTGAAAAACTCTGTCTACATGGTTTGGAGTGGGGAGGGAATTCACGTTAGAATTCATGAGAAAGCTATACCTCCCGAAGTCTTTTTTGAGAGAAACTTTGTCGATGTAGCGTACGCTATTGTGGAGTACGTGATTGAACAGAATAAGGAGAAATTAAAAGATGTTGCGAGTAGTTCTAACGGTGTAGTTAAGATCGAGAACTTGGTTGATGTTAAAAGAGTTTTCACAGCACCTCTATCTCTCCACAGGAAACACGATCTAGTTGCTGTAGTTTTAAGTCCGCGAGATCTTGAATTTTTTGATTTATCTTGGACAAAAATTGGAAGCTTTAAGTCGTCTGATGCATGGAGAATGTATAGTGTTGGTGAAGCAGAGAACATCGTTATTGAGGTTCTGAAAATTCTAGATAAGATGAAAACCAGGTCAAAGATAAGTACGGAGACCTTCTCTGTACCCCAATGTAAACTTAATGTAGTTAATGTAAGTAAAATTGATAGTGAGATCCCGAGATTCCAACTGATGGCACTACTCCAAGCAGCTAGATACTATCTTTTAACAGGGGATATAGAGAAAGCTAAAAGTTTCGGTCTTAATAGAGCTATATTCTATGCGTATCTTAAGTACTACGGTAGAGGGGTTAGAGGATCCAGAGATAGAGTTTCGAAAAGTAGGGAAGACAGAAACAGATTAGAGAATATCGAGGCATTAATTGTCGAAGACGGTGTCGAAGTTTCGCCCAACGGTCTATTCATGATCGGTGGGAAAGAACAAACACCTGAGGATTACGATAAGAATGTTGTTAGAAAAGTAGAAACAATTCTACCTTACGAAATTGTATGGAACGCCGCTTTAAAGTATGTATCAAAATTTCCAAAACATATACTTATAGATCCTCAGAAATTCTATGAATATGTATATGAAGCAGTTAGAGATAGCTTTGTCAAGAAAGTTGTTATCCCTATGCTTAAACAACAAGAGCGATCACCAGAAGAACTAAGTAAATCAGGTGTTCCAAATCTTTTGAGATGGGCTAAAAAGGATTATGTGACGAAGGAAAGCTAGAATAAGATGACAACGATTTTTTAACACCGTTAACATTATAAAACCTGTATTACCTCTACAACATCGAGTACGCTAGAGAACGTTAGAGAGATTAGCGAAGCTTTAGTATTGAATTGGTGTTTGAATTGAATATTAAAGCTCTGAAAATTCGTGTTGTAGGCGTTGTGCAGGGAGTCGGGTTCAGACCCTTTGTTTATAGACTTGCTAAAAGTCTTGATTTGAAAGGCTATGTAGTTAATCTTGGTGGTAGCGAAGTTGAGATACATGTAGAAGGAGATAAGAGTAGAGTTGAAGAGTTTGTGAAGAGGTTGTTTTCAGATAAACCACCGAATGCTAAAATACTGAACATGGTTCTGGAGGAGATCGATATTGTAGGTTATGAAGATTTCGTGATTCTTAAGAGTAAGCAGGAAGCAGTTTACAAGAGTATGATACCTCCTGACATAGCTATATGCAGAGATTGTATAAGAGAGATTCTAGACTCTCATAGTAGATTTTATAGATATCATTGGAATAGCTGTGCTTGGTGTGGACCGAGGTTCTCTATGATGTATAGAATCCCTTACGATAGAGAGAACACAGCTATGGCTATATTCAAGCTATGCGATGAATGTTCGAAAAGTTATAATGATCCGAACGATGTTAGGAGATTCCATGGCCAAGGAATCAGCTGTCCAAGATGTGGTCCTAAGACCTATGTATATAGCTGTGATGGTAAAAGAATCTACGTTGAAGACCCTGTTAAGTTTATTGCTGAGAAAATCGTTGAAGGTAAGATAGTAGCTATAAAAGGTGTAGGTGGGTACCACATAGCCTGTTTAGCATCTGATGATAATGTTGTTCTAGAGTTGAGGATACGGAAGAAGAGACCTTACCAACCTTTCGCACTCATGGCTAAAGATTTCGATGTTGTTGAGAAAATAGCGATACCTCCTCCAGGTGCTAAAGAGATTCTAGAATCTCCACAAAGACCTATCGTTATTATGCCGAAGAGAGAAGGATCGAAAGTTTCGGAACTTGTAGCTCCAGGGTTATCAACTATAGGGGTTATGCTTCCGTACACAGGGTTCCAAATCCTATTGCTAAACGAAATACCTGATGGGTTTCTCATAATGACTAGTGGGAATATCCATGGAGACTCTATGTGTACAGATCTAGAGTGTGTTTTAACTAAGTTGAGAAATGTTGTCGATTATGTGGTTGAGCATGAGAGAGCGATAGTTCATAGAGTTGACGATAGTGTTGTAAGGTTTACAGATGGAGAACCTGTTCTCCTTAGAAGAGGTAGAGGTTATGCTCCTAGATGGGTAGAGGTTCCTGTAAAACTACACGACTCAGTAGCACTTGGAGCAGAACTACAAACGGCAGGCGCTATTGCTTTTGAGAACAAAGTTGTCTTAACCCAGTTCATAGGCGATCTAGATAACATAGAGACTCTAGAGGATCTTAGAAAAGAGTTGCTGTGGTTCATCAATATGTATAACCTTAAACCGAGGATAGTAGCTATAGATATGCACCCCCTATACCATAACAGGTTAATAGCACGTGAATTTAGTGAGAAAATGGGTGTAGAGGTGGTTGAGGTACAGCATCACCATGCACACGCAGTATCATGTATGGCTGAGTATAGGGTAGATCCCTGGAGTAGAGCTCTAGCTATAACGATAGATGGAACAGGTTACGGTTTAGACGGCGGTATATGGGGTGGAGAAGTATTGCTAACGACATATAGAGATTTTACTAGGGTTGGAAGTTTAAAACCATTTGTTCTCCCTGGAGGAGATGATGCAGCTATATATCCTGCGAAACCCTTAGTATCGCTAATGGCGGTGGCGGGTTTTAGCGAGGAAGAGGTGTTGAAGATACTCTCTTCGCTAGGTCTCGACAAAAGCTTTCATTATGGATACGAAGAGATGGTTTTAACATACACGTTGGCTAAGAGAGGTAGAGGTCCTGTTACAACAAGCTTAGGAAGAGTATTGGACGCTTTTTCAGCTCTTCTAGGGGTTTGTTTTAAACGTACTTACGAAGGAGAGCCAGCGATGAGATTCGAAGCGTTAGCTGATAAAGCTTGGAAAGAGATCGAGTATGATGTGAAGCTGAGTCTTTATGAAGATAGGTATACGCTTGATATCTTCGATATGCTTAGATGGGTTATAGAGAATCTCAAAGAATATCGTAGAGAAGATATAGCGCTTACTATCCTAAAAAGTATAGGTAGAGGTCTTGGCTACATAGCTTTGAAGTATTTAAAAGGATTGAGAAATGTCGAGCAAAGGGTTTTCGTAAGTGGCGGAGCTGCAGTGAACACCTATATCATTAGGGGTATCAGAGAGGTACTCAAAAGAGAAGGGATTGAGGTTTTATTACCTAAAGAGCTTCCCCCAGGTGATGGAGGTATAGCTCTGGGACAGATAATTGTATCGCAACAGGTGGTAGGATTTGAGTAGAGAATTAGAGCATTTTTACAGAGTTGTTGAAGGTGTAGAGAAAATATTTAGATTAAATAACGAGTTGGCTAGAATCATTGTGCAGAATATAGAGAAGGTTATGGGTAAGCTTGTAGAGAAGTACGGTAACGATCTGAAGATAAAGATTATGAATTTCTGTGGTACACATGAATGGACTGTTACACACTTTGGTTTAAGAAGTCTGGTTCCTAAGAACATAGAGTTGATAGCAGGTCCTGGATGTCCTGTATGTGTAACACCTTCTCACTATATTGAAGAAGTACTAAGGCTGGCTCTTGATGGGGTTGTTGTGTATACGTATGGCGATACCTATAGACTTAGAACAGTTAAACCTGTGAAAGAGGTTAGATCATTAAGTGAAGCTAGAAGTCTTGGAGCACTAGTTAAAGTTGTAACAAGCCTTGCTGAAGCTATTGAAGATTCTAAAAAACATGGGAAAGACTCTATCTTTATAGGTATAGGTTTCGAAACTGTGGCTTCAGGTTATGCTAAAGCTATATTATCTAAAGCTATTCCCAGAAATCTCAAGTTATTGAGTTTAGTTAAACTTACACCTCCAGCTATGAAGTATACCCTAGATATACATAGACAAGAACTACCTGTTAAAGGTGTGATAGCTCCAGGACATGTATCTACAATAATTGGTGCTAAAGCATGGCAGAAAGTTTCGGAAGAATTCAAGATACCCATAGTTGTGTCAGGGTTCGAACCTATAGACGTCATGTTCTCGATACTAGAGATACTCAAGCAGTTATCTGAAGATCGGTATAGAGTAGTAAATGAGTACAAAAGAGCTGTTACATGGAGTGGAGATGAAGTTGCGCAGAGAATGATTAACGAGGTTTTCGATGTAGTAGATGATGCATGGAGAGGGATAGGTTTCATACCTGAAAGCGGTTTAAGATTGAAATCGAGGTTTAGGATATTCGATGCTTTTGAAGAATTCAAGATTAGGGAATTAGGGAAGAACGAATGGGTTTACGATCTCTCTCCGGGATGTAGATGTGCAGACATAATCCTGGGAAAAGCTTTACCAACGAACTGCCCTCTCTTCATGAAGGTATGTACACCGTCAACACCTGTAGGTCCATGTATGGTCTCTATTGAAGGTACATGTTCTATATGGGCTAAGCATGGGGGGATGATAGCCATTGAAATAGCTAAGGATCTAGGTATAGATAAGGGCTAAGGTTGAATCTCTATTCAAAAATATTTAGGTAGTAAAAGATGTATGATAAGGGTTAGGTAAGAATATGTGTTGGGGTACACCTGCTGTAGTAGTAGATATTGATGAGAACGGTATGATTGCGAAAGTAGATTTCGGAGATGGTATTGTACACGAAGTTTTTATAGGAATCGCAAATGAGAGAATTTCTAAAGGTGATATCGTTATAGTGCACGCAGGGGTTATCATATCTAAGTTTACCTATGAAGGGTTTGTAGAGCATATAGAGTTTCTGAAAGAAGTTCTAGGTGAGGATCTGCAACAGTATATAAACATGTATAATACACTTCTATCGCTTGCAAAACTTGTTAAAGGTGGTAAAGATGAGTAGAGCTACGAGGATAACCTTAGCTCACGGTTCTGGAGGAGTTGAAATGCATGAGATTATAGAGAAGCTAATACTATCAAAAGTTCCGGGTAACTTAAAGAAAGCATTGAACGGAATAGGACTAGATGCTCTAGATGATGGAGCCGCCATCCCTCTTCCGAACGGAAAACACATCGTTGTCTCAATAGATGCTTACACAGTCAATCCACCTTTCTTCCCTGGAGGGAATATAGGTGTTCTAGCTGCATGTGGATCGATAAACGATGTGCTTATGATGGGAGGAAAACCTATAGCTATGCTAGACTCTATAGTTGTTGAGGAAGGGTTTCCTGTAGAAGAGCTCGACATTATAGTGAACTCCTTCATAGAGATTCTAAAAAGTGAAAGAGTTGCGTTGATAGGGGGAGATTTCAAGGTTATGCCTAAAGGACATATAGATAAAATCGTTATCACAACCGTAGCCATAGGTATAGCGGACAAGGTTATTGTCGATAACCCACAACAAGGCGATAAAATAATTGTGAGCGATTACGTAGGAGATCATGGAGCTGTCATAATGCTTCTCCAGATGGGTTTAGAGGAGAAAATTGAGGAGCTTAGTAAAGGTCTTCTAAAAAGCGATGTTAAGACCTTAACAAAACTGATGATACCCTTGATAGAGAAATATGGCGACTATATCCACGCGTCAAGAGATCCTACGAGAGGAGGACTAGCAGGGGTTCTAAACGAATGGGCTTCAAGAACAGGTACAGTAATCATCGTTAATGAAAACTCTATCCCAATAAGATCCTCTGTGAAAAGATACTCAGAAATGTTAGGAATAGACCCATTATATTTCGCTAGTGAAGGTGTAGCAGTTCTATCAGTTGATTCTTCTGTAGCTGAAGAAGTTGTAGAATTCATCAAAAGTCTAGGTTTTGAAAATGCAAGAATTATTGGTGAAGTTAAACAAAGCGAGAAATATAGAGGTATAGTGCTAGCTAAGACAGGAGTTGGTGGTTATAGGATCATAGATCCTCCTAGAGGAGAGCTAGTCCCAAGAATATGCTGAAATTCC
>Ga0326760_1000169_pt1 | contig 37997 bp, 49 predicted proteins | sample GCREP_S_FD_207668 | JGI IMG/M metagenome (GOLD analysis project Ga0326760, IMG submission 207668) | Hot spring sediment microbial communities from Geyser Creek Basin, Yellowstone National Park, WY, United States - GCR.EP_S | ecosystem: Environmental > Aquatic > Thermal springs > Near-boiling... | reverse complement strand
AAAAAATTATTTTTAATTGTTTGTTTTTCACTTCACCCTTAACTCCATTAATATGTCGTCTACGAGCATCTTCCTATCAGCTTGCCAAACACCATCCTTGAATGTTTCCCCATAGAACCAGTATCTCCTGCTCGTCCTATAATCTGCCCACATGAGCTTCACATCATCCACATTCTTTTGTAATATCTCACCAAGATACGAGACTCCCAATGGTGGTAGGAATATTATTAGTGTGAATCCTTCTTGTGTGGGCATGAATGTTAATTGGAAGGGGAGCTTCTTAACCGCCATTGCAAATCTAGCTGTCGTAGCAACCGGGCATCTACATTTGAATATGAATTGGTTAAACAGGTTTGAAGCCTTCGAATATACCAATACTCTGAACCCCTCAATAATTCCACTATCAAGATATAGCTTTATCCTCCTACTAATCTGATACTCCGGAATCTTAAGCTTCTCACTTAAATCCTTAAACTTAGCTCTAGCATTCTTGCTGAGCTCTCTCAGTAAAACCATATCAGATTTATCCAACTTATGTAGTATTGATGGTGGATATGCCTCTAATTCAGCTGGTCCCTTCAAAGATTCCACATATTTACCCCAATCATCCCAATCGAACGTCCATTCATCCTTCTTCACATCATAATATGTGAAGTCATTGTCCCTCCAAATCCATTTAGCTAAAGAGGTAAAGTATATGTAATCGTCAATTAAGCCTAATTCGCGCAACTTATCAAAAAGCTCTAATAAATATCCTAAACTGTTTTTGGGCATCATAAATATATTCATTAAACCATTGAATGCTCCAAGACACCTCACACTAAACCTCGTATACGGATGTAATTCTCCAACTTTCTCGATTATCGGTACATTTTTCCACTTTGTATTCATGAATATTATTACTGGCTCTTGTCCTAATGCAGATGGGGATATTTGTGCTGAAATGCTACGTATTACTTTACTCTGTATTAATTGTTGTAATCTTTTTGATAAAGTTTTTACATTAACTCCAGTTTCCTTACTTAGCTCCGTTATTGTTGCTAAAGGATTTCTCCCTAAGGCTGTAAGTATCCTGTAATCTATTTCATCGAGTTCCTGCACTTCAGTTCACCACCATAGCTCTCACATGCTCTAACGGGCTCTGGTAGCTCTAGATGCTCTAGTCTATTCGTTTGGAAATCCTGGATCCCAGCCCGGTGGATCAAATTTTACTATTTTTACGAGTTTTCCCTTACCATTATATATTGCTATTGTAACCCAAGTTTTCCCATTCTCGTCTTTTTCTACCGATATCACTTCCATTTTGGCTAGGGTTGGTGTAGCTAATGTTGTTGTCAGTATTAGTGTTAGTATTGTTAGGCTTAATAGTATTAGAGCTTTTCTTTCAAGGATTCCAGTTTTCTGCATGCCCATCACTTAAATTTACATCCAATTTACATATAAATCTTACTATTTTATTGGCTTCTCTTGCAAGATTACTCCAAATTCTTAAGCATATCATGTATTTCTGTTGTTTATATCTTGCTATTTTCTCTCTTTTTCAATATATTTTTGTTATATTGTTTGCATATATATGCAATTTTTTGGTAAGCTTTATATAGTTGTTTACCATATTTTTGCATGTGACCCTTAAAATTTTCAGTATCCCCTACTCTATTAGTGTACTTTTAACATTATCTCTTATCGTATTCTCCCTTATGGGTTGGGTTAACTCCATAGTTTATACATATCGTTTTGGTGGTGTTGGCTCTTTAAGTGTTCAGCTCGTAAACTCCACATATGACCCGTCAAGCAATACAAGCACTTTCACATTTAAGATCGTTAATGATGGTGTTGAAGCCATTAAGCTCATGGACATAAGTGTTAATGGTTTATCGGTTAAAAGTATTAGTGGGGTTAAGGTTTTTAGGTGCTCAAGTTTTGAGTATGATTTAGGTATAAACCCAAGCTGTACGCCTCCAAATGATTTCACAACAATAATCCTTGGGAAATCCACAATCTACATAATCATATGTATGCAGGGAGCTAAAAATGGCATGGAATTCACATTCACACTATCCAAACTAAACTCAAACAGCATAATAAACTATAAAGTCTCCACAAACTGACTTCAAAACTACCAAATAACTAGCAACTCGTATATTTTCAAATCATTATTTGAATTAAATTTACATTTAGATTAATCAGCTCTTGGGTAAGTGGGTATTTTCATTTAAGCTCTGGTGATGGTGCTTCCACAACCCTTTCTCCTGGAGCTACTTTATCAATATAGATTGGAACATATCCATACTTCTTGTATACGTTTTCAGCAAGCCTCCCTTTATCATCATCACATCCCACGATGGCGCCTTTGAATATTGCCACATACTTCCCATCATATTGTGGGTCTTTGGCAAGTTTGTCTTTAATCTTCAGGAAAACTTTCTTCTCCTCCTCAATTTGCAAAATATATTCAAGTTGTTTCTCATTAGTAGGCAAGCCACTTCGCTCAACATAATCCTTTATTAGCTCAACGATAACTTCATTCCTCTTCCCCCTCCCCCTTTCACGCATTACTATTAAGCTAAATAATCTCCACAGATCATCATCAACATTAATGGTTATCTTCACCATAATTACCATTTAAGAATTAACTACTTGAATACCCATAACCTTTTCCCTTATGATAAATACTAGGAAATGATATTGTCGTAACATCAATGTATGTTTTATTGACCTCTGACCTCCCTCACGAGTTCCACAGCACTCTTATTGCTGATTATTGTGAATGGGTGCTTACCCTCAATCCTCCTTTTCATTAGGAGGTTGATGTCTTCTTCTGATATGCTTGTTTCATCTTTCAGAATTTCCTCCGCTTCTATCTCTCTTTCTAAAAGTTCTTCTATCATGGATTTCAGTGTTACACCTCTTATGGTTGCGAGGATCTTAGCTTTCCTCCATAATTCCTCATTTACCCTTAAACTTACCCTTTTATCCATACATTATTGTGTATTGTTGTTGGAGTATTTGAATATTCATTTGTGGGAAACCGTTATATATATTGTTTGTTTTATTCATTTATCGTGATTTCAATGCTGGATTCCACTATTGTTTGTAGTGGTTGTGGCTCCGTTTATCCTGCTGATAAGCCTATTAATGTTTGTTTTAAGTGTGGTGGTGCTCTGCTTTACAAGTATGATTTCTCTAGGATTGGTTTTGGTAGGGATGTTTTTGCTGGTAGGTTTGATAGTTTCTGGAAGTATTTGGAGTTTACGCCTCTTAAGAGCTCCAGCGATATAGTTTCTCTTGGTGAACCTTTTACTCCTATCGTTAATCTTGATGGGGATATTGCCTATGGCTTCCATAACGTCTCATTTAAGGATGATGGTAGACTCCCCACTGGAACTTTTAAGGCTAGGGGTATGGCCCTTGCAGTCTCAGTTTTGAGGAGTTTGGGCGTCTCGAAAGTTGCAATTCCCAGTGCTGGTAATGCTGCTGCAGCCCTTTCAGCTTATGGTTCTAGGGCTGGTTTGGAGGTTTACACATTCATGCCTAAGGATGCTCCCATAAGCACTTTGAGGGAGTGTGTTTATATGGGTGCTAGGGTGTATCTGGTTGATGGATTGATAAATGATTGTGCATCAATAGTTTCTAGGCTTAGGGATAAGTATGGGTGGTTTGATGTTTCCACTAATAAGCAGCCTTATAGGTTTGAGGGTTATAAGCTTATGGCATATGAGATTTCTGAGCAATTTGATTGGGATCCACCTGAAGCCATAATATTCCCAACTGGTGGTGGTGAGGGTGTTATTGGGCTTTGGAAGGGGTTTAATGAACTCATCGAGCTTGGATGGATTGAGAGGGCTCCAAGGCTCATTCTAGTTCAATCCACTGGATGTATGCCTCTAGTTAAGGCTTTCATGGATGGTGCCCCTGAAGTTTCTGAGGCTTGGCCTAACGCAAATACCATTGCAGCTGGACTTAGAGTTCCAAAACCATATGCAAGCTACCTAATTTTGAGGGCTATTAGGGATAGTGGTGGCTTCGCATTGGCTGTGGGTGATGATGAGATAATTGAATCCATGAAGATTCTAGCTAGACGTGGATTCTTCATTTGCCCTGAAGCTGCAGCTTCCCATGCTGCTTTGAAGCATATTGCCAATGAAGGGCTCTTCGACCCCTCCGATAGGATTCTACTATACTTTACTGGTAGTGGTTTGAAGTATCTAGACTTATATGACTTGGACGTTTCGAAACTTCCATTACTCCCCAGGGATGCTAGCTCCCTCCCATAATAACCCTTCCATTCATGTCCAGTGCTGTTAGTTCAATTAAGTCTCCAATTCCAGATGTAGCTATCTTCTTCATTAGAACGTTTTGAACTTGGAATATTCCAGCTGGATTTTCCATGTAAACCCTTATCTTTAATGGTTTTGATCCCCCCTCGCTTACTTCAACCCTCTTTATTGCCAGTGCTGATAGTGCATGTATATCCCTCTTTCCCAAATCGTATGGTATTCTAGCCCTCCCCTCAGCCATGTCTAGTCCATCTGCAACTTTAACTACGCCAGCTTCAAGGCTTAAGCATTGTATTTCATCATCGCTTGAGTATATGCAGTGTAGCACTTCACATTTAACTTTAACTCTATCTTCAATTCTACTGTAAACTTTTCCAAGTATTCTGTTTAGTGGTGCGTCGACTATGTAGCATCCATGTTGTGGGTGTTGTATTCTATGTATGGAGTTTCCAATATCATGTAGGTATGCGCCAAGCAATACCACTATCTCCGCATCTTCCATTTCCATTCCATGATCTGAGATCATGTTTGGCTTCCTATACTTCCCAATTATCCTCAGTATTTCCAGTGCAGTTCCCGAGGTTATTCTTGAGTGTACTGGTCCATGATCATTATACCTCATCCTACCCACAGCCATTATATTTGACATCTTCAGTAGTGTTTGTATTTCCAAATCCTCTTCAAGCATTCTATAAACCATTTGAAGTCTTCCACCAGTGATGTTCTTCCTTATTAGGTTTTGATTTACCTCAACCATCACCATTCACAAATTAATTTATAGCCTTCATCGATAATATATGTTGATTGGTGGAGTGTTTGAGGAATCTTTGGGCTCCTTGGAGGATGGTGTATATTTCCGCACCAAAGAATGTTGAGTGCTTCCTATGTTCATATGCTAAATCCAATCGTGATGATGAATTGTTCATTTTGAAGCGTGGTAAATATTCATTTATAGTTTTGAATGCTTACCCATATAATAATGGTCATTTGATGATTGCACCATATAGGCATATCATATACCCAAATGATTTAACTGTTGAGGAGTCTATGGAGATTATGGATTTCATATCCCTATCCATTGATGTTTTGAAGAGGGCTTTATCTCCAGATGGATTTAATATTGGCGTTAATATTGGTAGGGCTGCTGGTGCTGGTGTTGAGCATTTACATTTCCATGTTGTTCCAAGATGGTTTGGTGATACGAATTTCATGCCAATCCTATCTGAAACTAAGGTTATATCGCAACATATCAAGAGTACTTTTGAGGTTTTGAAGAAGTTCCTCTAAAACTTCGCATTTACCTTTTATACCCTATCTTCCTTAGGAATTGCTTCCTCTCTTCAATTTCCTTATCCCCCTCAACACCCTTACTTTTGGCTCCATCCACAACTCCAAGTATTGCCCTCCCCTGCTCAGTTTCACCAATTATCACTTGAACTGGGTTTGCTGTGGCACAATATATGTTTACCACTTCTGGTACAGCTTTAACCCTATCTAGAACGTTTATTGGGTATGCATTTCTCATGACTATTATGAAGCAGTGTCCAGCTGAAAGTTTCAATGCATTTTCTATTGCCACTTTCCTAAGCTCCTCATCATTCCCATCATGTCTAATTAGGCATGGACCTGAGGATTCGCAGAATGCCAATCCAAACTTTACGTTTGGTGTTGAATTCATCATTGCTTCATATAAGTCTTCAACTGTCTTTATGAAGTGGCTTTGACCAAGTATTATATTGCATCCTTCAGGTACAATTAAATCTACAACTTCCAACTTCAACTGCATATTCTACTCCAAAAATATTATTTATTGGAAGAATATTTATAGGTACTTCTCTATTTTACTCATCAACTCTTCTTCCGTCACTAATCCAACTATTGTTTCCACAGGTTCACCGTTTATGAATATTATTGTTGTTGGAACGGCATATATCCTATACTTGTCTGCCAATTCTGGGTTTCTATCCACATTAACCCTTCCAAAGCATGCTTTCCCCTTAAGCTTCTCAGCTACAGCCTTGAATATCCTACTGTATATTTGGCATGGTCCACACCATTGAGCCCAGAAATCCACAACCAAGATTCCACATTTACTTAGAGCATCCCTTAAACTGTCTTTGTCAAACTCCACTTCAACTTCCACCTCCCCCCTTCCACGCTTCATAATTTCCCTAATCTTCTTCTCAATTATCCTATTTAGCTCCTCATCTTCACTCATTCACATCCCCCAAAAGTTGTTTTAACTATTATATTTCAAGGGTAATATATTTTATCATTCTACTAGTGTATGGAAAAGTTTAAAGATATATTTACCCTACGTGTTTATTGAGGTGTATTTTGTGGTTGAGGTGGATGTTAAGAAGCTTTTGGAGAGAGCTCAGAAACCTTCACTTATAGCGCCGCAACTACATAAGTTCTATGAGGGTAAACTTCAAGTTATGCCTAAAGTTCCAGTTAGAACCCTAGATGACTTCTCCATATGGTATACGCCTGGAGTTGCAGCTGCATGTAGGAAGATTCAGGAGAATCCAGACCTATACAGCTTCGAGTATACTAATAGGTGGAATTATGTGGCTGTGGTTAGTGATGGAACTAGGGTTTTGGGTTTAGGTGATATTGGCCCATTAGCTGCAATGCCAGTGATGGAGGGTAAAGCTTTACTATTCAAGTATCTTGGTGGGGTTGATGCATTCCCATTATGCGTTAACACTAAGGATCCAGATAAGCTAATAGAATTCCTGCAATTAATAGAGCCATCTTTCGGCGGGATAAATTTGGAGGATATTGAGAAGCCTAAATGCTTCTATGTTTTGGAGAAGGCTAGGGAGAAGCTCAACATACCAGTATGGCATGATGATCAGCAGGGGACAGCCACAGTAGTCCTAGCTGCAGTCATTAATGCTTTGAAGCTTGTGGGTAAGAAGCTTAGTGAAGTGAAGATAGTTTTAGTGGGGGCAGGTGCAGCCAACATTAAAACTGCAGATGTCCTTGAACTTGCAGGTGCTAAACCTGGAAACATAATACTTGTGGATAGTAAGGGGATATTGAATCAGAGTAGGAAGGATATATTGGAGAAGGAGAATGATCCATGGAAGTGGAAGTGGGCTTTGAAGAGTAACGCTGAAGGGCTTAGTGGAGGTATACCTGAAGCTTTGAAGGGGGCTGATGTATGTATAGCTGCAAGTAGACCTGGACCTGGAGTTATTAAGAAGGAGTGGGTTAGGGAGATGGCAAATGACGCCATAGTACTGGCTTGTGCAAACCCAATTCCAGAGATATGGCCTTGGGAGGCTAAGGAGGCTGGAGCTAGAATTGTCGGTACAGGTAGATCAGACTTCCCAAATCAAGTTAACAATTCACTTGGATTCCCAGCAATATTTAGAGGTGTCTTGGATGTTAAGGCTAGAACTGTGACTGATGAGATGTGTGTGGCAGCTGCATATGCATTGGCAAGTTATGCTGAGAGGAAGGGGCTCCATGAAGATTACATTCTACCAACCATGGAGGATTGGGAAGTTTATGTTGAGGAGGCTGTGGCATGTGCTTTGAAGTCCATTGAGCAAGGTGTGGCTAGGGTTAAGTTGAGTAGGAATGAGCTTTGGGAGAGGGCTTCAAGAATAATTGGTGAAGCTAGAAGGTCTCTTGAAGCTTTATGGAAGGCTGGCTTAATTAGACCTCCACCCAGTGAGGAAGAGCTTTTAAGTATGAAGCCATTCTAGAAGGTTTACTTCAACCCCCATTTTTAATTTAAAATTTTATTTTTCATATTCTTCCTTCCCTTATATCTTGGTGTATTGTTGTGGAGGCTATTCTACCTGTACCTATAGCCTCCGCCACTGTAGCTTCCCCGAGGATTATGTCTCCAGCAGCGTATACTCCATTCATGCTTGCTCTACAATGTTTATCCACTATTATGCATCCCTCTTCATTCACCTTTATCTCTGGTGTTGTGTTTTGTATTAGTGGGTTTGGGCGGTATCCTACGGCTATTATCACTGTATCCGCTTTAAATATGAATTCAGAACCCTTTATTGGTATTGGCCTCCTCCTACCGCTGGCATCAGGTTCTCCAAGCTGCATTTTTAGGCATTCCATCCCCGTAACTCTTCCATCTTTATCTCCAATGAATCTTATTGGTTGTGTGAGTAATTGCAGTTTTACCCCCTCCTCCTTTGCATTTATCAACTCCTTCTTCCATGCAGGCATCTCTTCTTCACTCCTCCTATAAACTATGTATACTTCTTTAGCTCCAAGTCTAATTGCAGTTCTAGCGGCATCCATTGCCACATTCCCCCCACCTACAACTGCAACTATATCTCCAACCTTTATGGGTGTATCATATTTTGGGAATAGGTATGCTTTCATCAAGTTTGTTCTTATGAGGATTTCGTTGGCTGTATATATGTTTACTAGATTTTCTCCGGGTATGTTTAGGAATCTGGGCATCCCCAAACCTATTCCAAGGAATATTGCTCTATAACCATTTTGGAATAATTCTTTAATCGTGTAAGTTCTTCCAATAACTACATTTGTCTGTATGTCTACCCCCAAATGCTTTAAATGATCTATCTCGCATTCCACAACCTTCTTTGGCAATTTGAATTCAGGTATCCCATATATCAGCAATCCACCTGGCTTTTGCAGTGCTTCAAATATTGTTACTTCATATCCAAGTTTAGCTAGGTTTGCAGCCACAGTTATACCTGAAGGTCCAGACCCTACCACTGCCACCCTTATATTGTTTGATGGGGCTTTCGTTACCTCCTCTTTTATTACACCTTCCCTCATAGCCCAATCTGCCACAAATCTTTCTAAAGCTCCTATGGCTATTGGTTCTCCAACCCTTTGTAATGTGCATTTTGCTTCGCATCGCACTTCTTGCGGGCAAACCCTCCCAGTTATTGCTGGTATGGGATTCTTCTCCTTTATGATCTTATATGCTGATAGGAAGTCTCTTTCAGCTATCTTCTTTATGAATTTTGGTATCTCCGTGTTTAATGGGCAACCTTCCATACATGGATGATTTGGGCATTGTAAACATCTCTTAGCTTCTTCAATTGCCTGCTCTTCTGTTAATCCAAGCATAACTTCATTGAAGCTTTTAATTCTCTCCTCCACTGGAAGCTTTCTCATTTCAACCCTCTTCTTAACTGGCATATCCTCACCCTCCCCCCTCAAGGAACCTTTTTAATGCCATTTGCTCTTCAGTTTTATATGCATTTAACCTCATCATTAGCACATCGAAATTCACTTGATGTGCATCGAATTCCGGTCCTTCAATGCATGTAAATCTAGTTTTCCCAGCAACTTCCACTCTACATGCTCCACACATCCCCATTCCACATATCATTATTGGGTTTAAACTTGCAATAGTCTTTATATGGTATAGCTTAGTTACTTCTGTACACATTTTCATAGTCATTGCAGAGCCTACAATTACAATTCTATCAATTTTCAATCCACTTTCAAGGATATCCCTCAACTCATCTGATACAAGCCCCCTCCTCCCCTCCGAACCATCATCCGTCGTTATTCTTAGTTCATCGCTAACCCCCCTCATTTCCTCCATATATATCAGTAGCTCTTTGCTTTTAGCACCAATTATCGATATAACCTTGTTTCCAGCCTTCTTCAGTTCTCTAGCTACTGGATATATTGCAGATATTCTTACACCCTCACCCACACATATCACTGTTCCGAATAGGCTTATCTCTGAGGGGTTTCCAAGAGGCCCTACAACATCCATTATCAAATCTCCAATTCCAAGCTTTCCAAGTTTATGTGTTGATACCCCCACCTCTTGGAATACTATTTTCAATGTCCCCCTCCCCCCATCCCAATCCACCACATTTAGTGGTATCCTCTCCCCCTCTTCGCAAACCCTTACAACTATGAATTGTCCAGCCTTAACCTTCGAAGCTATATTTGGATTATAAATCACCATCTCCTTTATTCCAGGTGCAAGTTCCCTCTTATCCAATATCTGGTTCATCTTAATCATTCACCATTCACCATGCATAATTTGTTTCACTTAAACGTTTTCAGTAATGTATATTAAATTTTCCATGGTATAGTTAGCAAACCACTTATATACTTGTGCCACACTATATGTTTGGGGATTGTTTTGGAAGTTAAGTTTAAAGCTTCTGTGGCTGGGAAGAATGTTGTTAGAGCTCCTAATGGTGAGAAGATGTTTAGGATTGATTTAGTGGAGGAGCAGGAGTCGCCTCCACCAGTATTCTATTCTTCTCAGGATTCTGATTTGGCTAAGGATGTTCTTCCAATTATGCAGCAGGTTTTGAGGATGATGCCAATTCCACTTTCAACATCCTTTCAGCTTCCACGTTTAACTATATGGCTTACTGAGGATGAATGGGATAGACTTGAGCCTAAACCTGAGTTGGGTGATATTTTAACAGTCATTATTTCTGGTGGTGAAATTAGGATTTCTAGGGAGAATTAGTGATCTACCTCATATATGTTAGCCTCTGCCTCTGCTCCTCCTCTTCCTCCCCCTCTTCCAATGGTATTGGCGGTATGATTTTACCTTGCTCCAAAACCTTCTTTAAATGTTCCCCGTATTTCGCGGTGTGTTGTATGTCGAATTCAGTTAGCTCTTTCATTATTGCCCAAAGTTTCTCTTGAACTTCCTTTATCATTTCAGGTGGCATTAGCCCTATTATTAGTGGGTTTTGAAGCCATGCATCAAACCCCTTTATCGTTCTTGATATCTGTGCACATGCTGCCCTTGAGGCTATTACCAGTGATAGTCTATCTGCATTTTCAAGTTCCTTTTCACTTTTACTTACATATTCTAGGAACTTCTTTTGTGCATCAACCCAGGATTCTATGTTTTGTATTATTGCGGGTTTACCCCTATACATTCTCCACTTCCTCAACTCACTAATAGTGTTAGCCCCCTATATATGTGTTTGTTTACGCATTAATTTCATAATCCCCCTTAAACTCATTAAATTATTTAATGCTTCAACATCCCCCTTGTAAATGTTTTTTGAAATCCTCTTTGAAACTTCCCTTGGAATCCCGTATTCTTCAAGTTTTCTACTTAGCTTCCACTCATATATTTTTGTTTTAAATTTTATTTTCAATTTTGCTTCATAGAGTTCCATAAACATTATCGTTACGTTTAACATCAACTTTATTATCATGTATACTAGTGTTAATGTTATTCCAATTCTCGCTAGGATTTTATTCATAATTCATTACTCCACATTCTTCACGTTAACTTTTCTCAGTTTCCTCTCCTCTCCTCTTCTCCTTTGATTCTTCCAATCTCCTCTTCCTCAATTCTTCTAATTCTTCCTTCAAACCTCTACCTCCACCGAATCTTGATATTAGTTCTCCGAGTATCTTCATTGGTGTTTGTGCTTCCCTTGCGTATGCTTCTGTGAGTTTTATTGCCACATCATCTGGTATTCCGCTTTCCTTCAACTTCTTGTAGTATTCTCCAACGCTTTTACCAAGCTTTTCACCTATATCTGCTGCGTATAGTGCTGATATTAATTCGTTTAGTATTTTTGGGAGTTTATCTATGAATTCTGATATTACGTTTAATACTTCCCTCAATTCAGCCACATCTTCAGATACTTCCCCCTCCTTAGCCAATTATTTCACCTCCAAATACATTTCCAATGTTTAATGTGATTAAGTTTTCCATGTTGGATTGATCATTTTCTAATATTTTATTGGACTTTTCCCATGTTATTCTAGGTTTATTTTCTCAAGATTCTGTTTTGTAGTGGTAGAGCTTCTCCCTCCCCCTAGCTTCCTCAGTTACAATACCAATTTCCATAAGCTTCTTTAGCTTTTGGGTTACTGTGAGTCTTGAAGCTTTCCCCCTCCTCCTCTTTAGCTCCATGGTTATTTGTGTTATATTCATTGGACCTGTATAAGCTAGGATTCTCAGTATTTCCTTTGATATATTGTCCATTTTCATGTTTCTAATCATCTTCTCAAAGCTTATTATCCTCTTGTATTCTGATGTTGCAGTTTTGTACGTTTCTATTCCACCTTCCAGAATTGTGAATATCCCTCCACCAATCCCCAAAACCCTCTTTATCGTTTCAATCTCCCTAGATAAGTATTCCAGTAAGTATTCTATTCGCTCCAATTTCTCCATTAAATCTCTTTTAACCATTTAACTTTCATTAAATCCTTTTGAGTAATCTACATTTAAGGGTTTACGTATAACCTCCATGTGAATTATCTTTATATCCCACATATTCTTACTTTATGTTTTGGTGGTTTGGACGTATCATTATGATGTCCCCTTCGTTTCAACCCCTGAGAATGTGGTTAGGAGGATGCTTCAGCTCTGTAATGTTAAGCCTGATGAACTTGTCTATGATCTTGGTGCAGGGGATGGTAGGATACTTTTCATTGCTGCTAAGGAGTTTAAGGCTAGGGCTGTGGGTATTGAGATTAGGCCTCAACTTGTTAAGCAGATTGAGGATAGGATTATTGCTGAGAATCTTCAGGGTAGGGTTAGGGTTATTCATGGAAACTTCTTCGATGTTAATATAAGTGATGCTGATGTTGTTACATTATACCTATTGACAAGTGTTAATGAACGTTTAAGACCTAAGCTTGAGAGGGAGCTTAGACCTGGAACTAGGGTTGTATCACATGATTTTGAGATTCCAGGGTGGAGGCCTGTCAAGGTTGAAGTTATTCATGATGAGTGGAGCAGTCATAAAATCTACTTATATTATAGGTGAATTTCCATTTTTTTATGTAAGTATTTTCCTAGTCAAGTACATCCATATTACAATTATAATTATCATTGCAATCATCATGAGTAATGTGAATAGTATTGCCGTTGCCCCCTCCAATTTCTGGAAGAATATTATTGGTATGAATGGGAATATTATTATCCCTCCAAAAGCTCCTCCAATCATTATTTGCGATAGCATTATTAGAATTATTCCAATTAGGATTACTATGAATCCTATTGTGAATGTCTTCATTAATGTGTCAGCCACCCTCCACCCCTCAACGTATGTGGGGTAGCTTTTACCCATGCATTCCCTACACATCCAGAATTGTATGTTGAAGCATTCCCCGCATACTCTCCTCCCACATTTACTGCAAACATATTTTGCATCCCCAATTCCACATATTTCGCATTTCACCATAATTTCACCCATAACATCATGAGTGCTATTATGAATACCATCATTATTATCGTCACTATCAGCATTACCTTAATAACCCTGCTACTTGTCCCAATTACTATTGGGATTGGGCCTATTAGCACCACCCCTCCTCCCTCCACTCCCCCACCCCTCCCCCTTAAGATCGTCAGCATCATTCCAATCACTATTATGATTATACCCAACATTATTAGTGCTATTCCAGCATAGTATAGTTCTGGCATCATCAAATCATAAGATGATTTGTGGGGTTATATTTGTTTCCTCCTCTTTGAAATGATTATGTATATGCATGATGCTATGGCCACTATGGTTGCTACATGTATTACTAGGGTTTCGAAGGATATTTCAAATACTGGTTTTCCAATAATTCTGAGGGTTATGAGCGTCATTGATATTGCAATTAGAATTATTGTTGAGATTACGATTTCCCAGTCATCCCCCCAACCCATATCTATATCACACAATTTCGCTGAATCCATTTTTGGAGGAAATAAATAAATATTAATATACTTCAAAACTATTTTTAATTCTTTGATTTGCTTGGGGTGTGGTGTGGCGTTGTTTTCTGTTTGCGATTCTCAACCGTCTTTCAGTGATGTTCAAAGCTCTACCCCAAAGATATTTGTGGGCCCCCCAAGGTTGACTTCATATGAGAAGGCTAGGATCATTGGGGCTAGGGCTTTACAGATAGCTTTGGGGGCTCCAATACTCATAAATGTTGAGGGTGGGAAGTTTTCATCAATAGATATTGCAATAATGGAGTTGGAGAGGGGGGTTTTACCGCTGACTATTAGGAGGGTTAAGCCTGATGGGTCTTGGCAGGATATCCCATTATCATGGCTTATGGGTGGCAAAAATAAAAAGGTTTAAATATTAAATGTGTATTGCACTTTTATCTGAAGATAGGGAAATGGTGGAAAAGGCTAAGGTGATAATTGGAAAGCATGTCTACGGCAATTTATACGATTGCGATGTCAATGTTCTATCTGATGAGAAGTTTTTGAGGGATGTGGCTGTTGAAGCTGCGAAGATGGCGAATATGACTGTTTGGGATGTTAAGTCTTGGAAGTTTGGTGGAGAGAAGGGTGGAGTTTCAGTTATAGTTTTGGTTGTGGAAAGCCATATAGCCATACATACTTGGACTGAATATTCATATGCAACGCTGGATGTTTACACTTGTGGTGAGAAGAGTGATCCGGAAGTTGCATTCAATTATATTGCTTCAAAATTGAAGCCTAAGTATGTTAAGAAGTATTATGCTGATAGAAGTTCAATATCCGCTGATTAACCAGTGAAGCAGAATCATCTTAATGGAAACTTTTTTCTATTTTACCCACTCCACATTTATGTTTGGGTTTGATGGTTATGGTTGTATTGGTAACTGGGTTTGAGCCTTATGGTAAGGAGAATTATAATCCATCTGGTGAGATAGCTAAGGTTATGGATGGATTGAAGATTATGGGTGAAGATGTTGTGGGCGTGGTTCTTCCAGTATCATATGTTAGGGTTAAGGGTTTATTGGAAGGTTATGTTTCGAGGTTTAAGCCTAGGGTTTTGCTCAGTTTAGGACTTGCACCAAGATCATCATTTATACGTGTGGAGAGGGTTGCATTGAACGTTATGGATTCAGGTCCAGATAATGATGGTTTCAATCCTGTGGATGAACCCATAATTCCAGGGGGGCCTGCGGCATACTTCTCAACTCTCCCCATTAAGGCTATTGTTAAGCGTCTCTTGGAATCTGGGATTCCGGCTGCAGTATCCAATACTGCGGGGACATATCTATGTAATTGTGTTATGTATCTTGGGCTTCATTTCATGAAAGTTTTCGAAGTTGATGGTAGGGCAGGGTTTATGCATATTCCATATACCTTGGAGCAAGCTGCTGGTAAGGTTATTGGTGATGTTAGGGGTGAACCTCCACCATCCATGGCTTTCAATGAGGTTCTTAGAGCTGTTAGATTGGCTTTGGAAGTTTCATTATCATAGTGGTCTAGCCATTACATATGCATCTTCTCCATCAGCATAGTATCCATGAATCCTATTCACTATTACATAGTTTAGTTTCTCATATAGGTGTATGGCTGGATAATTGCTAACCCTAACTTCCAAATATACTTCTGTAGCTCCATACTCCTTCAATGCCTCCATCCCCTTAACCATTAAGTTGTATCCTATCCCCATCCTCCTATACTCTGGTAGTACTGCTATGGATATTACATGCCCCTTCTTTGTCAATGTGAATTTGAAGTTTGAAATTCCATGCTCCACCCTACACATTATGTATCCCACAACCCTCCCCTCAACTTCAGCCACAAGGAATGCTTTTGGAAACTTCTTGTAGTGTTGTATGAAGAAGGATTGCGTGTAGTTTTCTGGTAGGCACTTCATATTTATATCCATGACCACTGGTATATCTTTCAATTCAACCATCCTTATGGTGTACTTTGCTTTAGACAATAGTATTCCCTAAGACCAATTTATTATGGAAATATTTTTAGGTTTTACTGTTCATGATTGTAGTTGATGGTTTATGGCAGAATCCATGGTTGATGTAACTTCCATTGAAGCTCTAGTTAGGAGGTTTTTCAACGTTGAAGATTTCTCTATACAATTCGGGGTTCCCACGTTCATAATATCTCCAACCCCAGATCTTAAGTTGAAGTTTAAATCTCTATATGATTGCATGAAGGGTTCCGGCTATCTTCCAACATTGAGGAAGCATGATGGTAAAATCTTCCTTAGAGTGTTCAGGTTTGAGGGTGGGTTTGGTGGGAGCAATAGAATTGCCGCCATAGTATTGTTTTTGGCAACTCTAGCCACCATAACTTACAGTGGATACCTACAAGTTACAAGCTTATCATTTGATATTGTGGATCCGAAGCGCAATGTACCTCTAAACATAGCTCTATATGTCCTATGCCTTTTAGCTGTAGCTGGACTTCATGAGTTTGGACATAAAATTGCATCTAAGATACATGATGTTGAGACAAGCTTCCCATACTTCATTCCAGGACCCCCTGAGATAGGTGGAACTATGGGGGCGATAATAGTTCAGAGGTCTCCCATGGTTAATAGGGATCAACTTTTCGATGTTGGTTTAAGCGGCCCCCTAATTGGTTTCTCGGCTGCAGTGCTTGTATCGATTCTTGGGCTTAGATTATCCTACATTATCCCGAAGGGTATGATTTATGGTGTTTATATTCCCGTACCAGCCATCTTCGATTTCCTTGTTCAAGTTTTCAGGCCATCTGATTTCGCTAAGTACGATCTATTGTTGCATCCCGTTGCATTTGCAGGTTGGATAGGCTTCCTCGTTACATTCATAAATTTAATGCCAATTTCACAGCTTGATGGTGGTCACGTTTCCAGAGCCATATTTGGTGAGAAGTATTATAAGGTTATTGCATATATTGGTGTGCTCATCCTCATGTTTTCAGGTTTCCTATTGATGGCTTTGCTGGCTCTTTTCATGCAGATATATAGGGGGCATCCAGGTCCATTGGATGATGTTTCACCACTTAGTTTCAAGCGTAGGGTTTTGGGTTTAATCCTAGTTCCAGCAATAATACTCCTATGCTTCACATCCTTCTACTATTAGCCTTGAATCCATATTTTCATGGAAACCTTTAAATCCCCCTTCCATTAGAATTTTTGAGGGTTTTATTGGATTGGGCTTCTTTGAAGAGGGGGTTGGCTGAGGATATTGTTAAGAGGCTTTTTAAGCTTAATGCAATACTTTTCGGCGAATTCACATTAACTTCCGGTTTGAAGAGTCCATACTACATTGATTTGAGGGTTATCCCATCATATCCAGATGATTTCATAAGGGTTTGTGATGCATATTATGAAATTTTAGCCAATGAGGTTGGATCCTTTGATAGGATTGCAGGGGTCCCCACAGCAGGCATCCCCTTTGCAACTATGCTTGCATATAGGTTTAGGAAGCCATTGATATATGTGAGGAAGGAGGTTGAGAGGGGGCATGGTAGGGGTAGGATTGTTGAGGGGGTTTTGAATGTCAATGATAGGGTTGTAATGATAGATGATGTTGCCACAACTGGTGAGAGCCTTATGCTTACAGCTCAATCCATAATATCCATGGGTGGTAGGGTTGAGGATGCTGTGGTTTTGGTGGATAGGGAGCAGGGGGCTGAAGCCAAATTGATGAAGATGGGGATTAAGCTCCATAGCCTCATCAAGATTTCAGATGCTGCTAGAATCCTCCTCGATCACGGCTTAATTAGCGGTGAATTGTACAATAAAATATTGAGTTATGTTAGGGGGGTTGGCTAGTAGGTTAACTTCAATTCGATGAGTTTTTCTGTAACCTTCTTCACTGCTTCGTAGACTTGCTCCTCCTTCTTTGCTCCAGTGCATACCATCTTCCCGGAACTGAATAGTAGTAGCACAACTTTAGGTTCATTCAACCTGTATATTAGGCCTGGGAATTGCTCCGGCTCATACATTACGTTTTCAAGGGTTAATGCTGCCTTCTCTAGGTTTATGTTCATCTTTATATTGGCTGATGCAACTATGTTCTGTATTGTTATCTTTGGTTTTCCAACAATGTTTATCCCCTTAGCTTTAAGTGTTGCTATTATCTTCTTTATAGCCTTCTTAACATCCTTCTCCGATTTAGCCCCTGTGCATACCATCTTCCCGGAACTGAATATGAGGGTTGCAGTTTTAGGTTTATCCAATCTGAAAACTAGTCCTGGGAATTGTTCTGGATTGTAGTCCACTGATGGAATATTCTTCGTTATTGCTTCCAAGTCTATGTATTGGTTTAATATGACTGATGCAACTACGTTCTCTATTCTAACGATGGGTTTGCTACTCATCTCAAATTTGCACCATGATATATCTAGTGGAGCAATTTATATATTTTATTAATTCACCTATTTCCTTCCACTCTCTGAAATAATCTTCAATACAATTATTATTGCAATTATCACCATTGCTGGTATAAGCCATTGCCATAGGTTTAGTGATATGAGGCCTAGGTATGGTATTCTACCTATCATTACGCCAACTATATTGCTCTTGGTTAATGTGAATGGGTCTGGATATGCATTGGCATCCCCCCTCGTTTTAAAGTATATTTCATTGCCAACCTTCTGTATGCTTATTATCCTATGAACCCATGGGACTCCATTATAGTATGGTTGTGGCGGGTTGAATACTATTATGTCCCCAACCTTCAAGTCTTCTGGATTCACCCCCCTAATGATTATTATATCTCCAACTTTTAATGTTGGTTCCATGCTTCCAGAAGCCACTACGAGGAATGGTGTGGGAACGTTTAGAATGAATCCTGCAGCGTAATATATCCCTCTCGAGATTATGATTGCCAATGCTATTAGCGCTATGTATCCAATTATATCCCTCTTACTTATCCCCCTTCTATCCTTAGCCCCCATTTAGATTCCACTCCTCCACCTTATCATTATCTCCCTAATTAACTTAGCTACTTCATATGCATGTTTCTCCAAGTTTTCTCCATATGGTTGAACCATTAGTTTGATTTTAACTTCCCCTCCCTCCACATATATCTTTATGTGGTTTATTGATCCAGAGGACCCTATGGTTCCCTGACCAATCCTATAACTGAACTTTATATTCCACCCCTCTTCCCTCCTAAGCCTCTCAACTCCAGTTGTCTCTTTGAGTTTTCTCATGGTGTATTCGATCATTGATTCCACTTCAGTTTCCATTACCCTTACTGGTATCATGAATTCCCATGGTTTCTCAATGCCTTCAGGTTTGTAGTCAGCCTTCCACCTCATTAATTTTGATGGTGTAACTATTATGGAGGATTTTAATGCTGGTATGGCTCCTATGACTGCAGTTGCCCCAGCCACTATTATTGTGGCTATAGCCCAGTTTGATGAAATTTTTGGGTATACTTCTATTGTTAGGTTTAATGTTTGTGAGAGCTTGTAGAATGATAATCCAATCATGTATCCCAATCCACCTGCAATCAACCCCATTATTGCCGCTTCAAAGGCGAATATTGCTGTTATGTGGCTTGGATTTAAGCCTATGGCTGAGAGTATGGTGACTTCATTCCTCCTCTCATAAACTGATGCAAGCATAACTATACCCACATTTGATATTGATATTGCTAGGGTTAACATGGCTTCAAACCCCCTTATATCCATGTAGCTCTTGTATTGCATGGTGTAAACTCTTCCAGAGGTTACGGTTTTAACTATATAGTCTCCTGATAGTGCTATGCGTTTTGATAGTGATATTGCTTCCTCGCTATCCTTGATCTTCACGTATAGTCTTGCGGGTAGTAATGTGAATGTTTTTGCATCTTCCGCTGAGACCATCACTATTTCTGATGATTCACAATCCATGAGTTCTATTCTAACCTCCTCTCCACCTGTTATCATGACGAGTTTTCCAGGTGTGAGTGTTCTGTCATCATAATCCACTATGGATTTGAATTCATTGTTGAGTATGCCAGTTACCGTCATGGTTTTCCCACTATTAATTAGGATTATCTTCCCGCCGATATCTACGTTCAATGTTTTTGCTGCATCCATTGTTAACGCTATTTCCCCACTCTTTGATGGTAGTTTCCCCTTTAGGTTTTTGAGTATCTCCCCTATTATTGGGTCTGATGGGTTTGTGAAGGCTATTGCACCATATATGCTTAGTTTTTGTGGTGTGTATGGGTTTATTGCTACTTCTATTGGGTTTAATTTAGCTTGACTTTCAAGTTTGAATGAGTATTCATTGCTCTTCAAATTTATTGAGTATGATTCTATAATCCCCTCACTTATGGCTGAGAATTTGCTGTATTTAAGGTCGCCAACCCCTCTATACACTATTATCCCCTCCGGCTCATTCCCCGCAATTCTTGATGATATTGTTAGGCTTTCCGATGTTGAAACTGATGTTAAGGCTATGAATCCACCTACAATGATCATTATGGATATTATTGTTAATGTGCTTCTAAGCTTCCTCCTCTTAAGATTCCTCTTTGCTATTGAAGCTATTGATGATATTAGGCTTATTAGGGATGCCCCCTCCCCCTCCCTTGTATGTCTTGGTAGTGTCATTATGGCTGTTACCGCTATGTATGAGATTGCCATGTACATGTTTAATGTATTCTGGTTTAATGCATTTATTCCAGGGTATAGTAGTTTGAATATGTATGTTAATGCCATGTATGATGCTACTGAGGCTATTATGCTGTAAACCTCTTTATCAAAAATCACTAATCCAATTATTGTGGATGCAAATGCCAGTAGAATTATTATTAGTATTGCTGAGCCTGTTGCTTCAGTATATAATTGTGCTATTCCACTGTTTATGTTTTCCATTGTTAGTATTGCTTCCCTAAGGTTTGAGTAGCATTCATCATATCTCTTAGCTTTCAGTGATACTTCTCCATTGATTATTAACCCCTCTATGTATGGGATCTTCGATCTATATATTGATAGGTAGAATCCATCTGCCTCCGCCTTCTCTATGTTCTTTACAGTTTTATTTAATGCATCCTTTACCTCGATTAGGCTTTCACTTAAACTTACATTTTGAAGTTCTATGATTAGCTTATCCCCTGCATTAAGCTTTATTGACCCTCCAGTTAAGTTATATTTCTTGGTGTATACATATCTTCCAGCACCAGCTGAGTATGAGACTTCTGTCACCACGTTTACATACATGTTTGCTGGTACTAGTATTAGGTTGCTATCTATTTCTAGGGGTATGGATCCAGCCCCCTCCCCGAAACTGTCAAGAATTCTTGTTCCATTTATTTCAATTCCAGTTACTGATGGGACGCTGTATATGCTTATTCTCCCTTTCGAATCGCTTTTCGCATCTAGGCATTCACCGTAAACCCTTATTTCTGCTGCATCGATTAGGGTTATTGTTAATTCAGTGTTTCCATGAACATCTAGGCTTCTATATCCTATGACGTAATCTATTGTTGGGGTTTCAGGTTTATCTGCCTTTGCATATATCGTGTATGATCCTTGAGGTAATGTCACCTCTTTTGATCCAGATTCCAGGGTCAGTTTCTGGTAGAAGCTGAGTGTTTTCTGTGTTGTAATCTTGTATATGTATATTTTTGCATTTCCTATTGGTTCCCCCCTACTATCCACCACCTTAATTGAGACTTTGAAGTTTTCTTCAGCCTTCACATTGCTTATGGCGTTTATTATGGCCGTTAATGCCATTAACATTATCAATATTGTGATCAGCTTCTCCGTAGCTTTCCCCATTTCAATCCATCCACAATTTTACTGCACTCTACTTATAACCTTTAATTATTTTCACGTTTCATTGTTTGTTTTCTCATGGCATTCTTTAATGCCAGTTTTATGTGGCTTTTCGCTTCTTTAAGTAATATTTCGCCGTGTCCTGGGAGCATTGCATTTATGTTTAATGTGAGTATCTTTTCTAGGCTTTTAACCAGTTCCCTGTGGTTTCCTGTGGGTAGGTCTGTTCTCCCATATTCTCCATTTGCGAATACTAGGTCTCCTGTGAATAGGGTTTCATGGTATTGGAAGCATATGCTTCCTGAGGTGTGTCCAGGGGTGTGTATAACTTTGATTTTTGCTTTCCCCACATTTACTTCTTCATCTCCATATAATGTGTATACCCTGTCTTTTCCTATCTTTAGGCTTTCCACCACTATGTCCCTATCATTCTTATGTATGTATATCTTTACGTCATCGTTTCCCTCCATTAACCTCTTTATGTCTCTTGTGTGGTCTCTATGTCTATGTGTTATTAGCACCTTCCCAACATTTTCGGTGGATATTTTAAGTTCCTTTAAGGTTTCAATTATGTTTGAGTGTGGGGGTCCATATCCAACGTCTATTATTGCTGTTTCCTCATGGCTTTCTATTATGTATGTGTTGGAGCTTAGCCCATAGCTTATTACTGCATATATCTTTGCATCTTCTGTGCATTTAGCTTGGATATATGGGTACATCTCTACTTCTAAATATAATTACCCCTCTTTAACTAATAAATGATGTTGTTTTGATGATATTGGGTAAGTAAAATTTTTATAAGTATTCTCACTTAACCTATTGAGGTGTGTTTGTGGTGGCTGAGCGACATAAACTTTATACATTTGATTACAAGACTGGTAAGATAAGCTTCATTGGTAGGACTTGCCCTAAGTGTGGTAAGGTTATGGCTAAACATAGTGATAGATTTGCTTGTGGATATTGTGGTTACACCATTTTTGTTAAGGGGAAGTAGGGTTCACATAAATTTATAATGGTTTTGATGGTTATGGCTGAGCTTAAGGGGGCATTCAATCTACTGGCTTTACCCGTTAGGAGGGCTTTGGAGAAGAGGGGGTTTACATCCCCCACTGAACCTCAGGAGAAGGCTATACCATTGATACTTGAGGGTAGGAATGTCCTCCTAATAGCCCCAACGGCTTCAGGTAAAACTGAGGCTGCAATGCTACCCATATTTAGTATGATGTGTGGTTTGCAGGGTCAAGGTGTTAAGGCTTTATACATAACCCCCCTTAGGGCTCTTAATAGGGATTTACTTGAGAGGTTGGAGTGGTGGGGTAGGGAGCTTGGTTTTAGAGTTGCTGTTAGGCATGGTGATACTGAGCAGTCTGAGAGGGTTGCTCAAGCTAGGATGCCCCCAGACCTATTGATCACAACCCCTGAAACTCTACAGATAATTTTGGCTGGGAGGGTTCTCCGTAGGGGTTTATCGACATTGAGATGGGTTGTTGTGGATGAAGTTCATGAGCTTGCTGAAGATAAGCGTGGAGTTCAGCTTTCAGTGGCTTTGGAGCGTTTGAGGAAGCTTATAGGGCATGACTTCCAAATTGTTGGTTTATCTGCAACTATAGGTAGCCCTGAAATTGTGGGGAGGTTTCTTGTGGGTAATGGTAGGGGGGTGGAGATCGTTAAGATTTCAGCGGTTAAGCTTATGAAGCTTAAAGTTGTCTTCCCAGAACCTTCACAGGAGGATTATGAGTTAGCCGCGAAACTTTATACTCATCCAGATGTATCTGCTAGGTTGAGGTTTATAAGGAGGCTTATTGAGAATTACAATTCAGTTCTATTATTCGTTAATACTAGAGCTATTGCTGAGGTTTTGGCTTCTAGGTTTAAGGTTTGGGATATAGATTTTCCAATTGGCGTTCATCATGGATCGCTATCTAAACCATCTAGGGTTGCAGCTGAGAGGGGGCTTAAGAATGGGGATTTGAAGGGGCTTGTATGCACATCATCCCTTGAACTTGGAATAGATGTGGGTAGGATAGATCTAGTCATACAGTACATGTCTCCTAGGCAAGTTACTAGGTTGATTCAGAGGGTTGGTAGAGCTGGTCATGGTGTTGGTAGAGTTTCCAATGGGGTTATAGTTACAGCTGACCCTGAAGACACCCTTGAAGCTATGGTTATATGTAGAGCTGCATTGAATGAAGAGCTTGAGCCAGTTAAGGTTCCTGAGAAATCCTTCGATGTCCTATGTCATCAAATAGCTTCATTATTAATGTATAGGAAGAGGTGGAGTTTCGATGAAATTCTAGATGTACTTAAAGGTTCATACCCATACTCCAATATATGTAGGGATGATCTCATATCAGTTTTAAATTATATGCATAATAGGTATCCTAGACTTGCATGGGTTTCCTTCGAAGATGGCGTTGTACTTGCACCTAGGAATAGTAGGAGTGTATATGAATACTTCTTCGAAAATCTATCCATGATACCTGATGAGAAGAAGTATTTGGTTGTGAATGTTGAGGATAATGTGCCCATAGGTTTCCTAGATGAGGTTTTCGTTTCAGAGTATGGTGATCCAGGGAGGAAGATAGTTTTCAGGGGGAGTTTATGGAAGATTAAGGAGGTTGTTGGTGATAGGATATATGTGGCTCCAGATAGTGATCCAACTGGCGCTATTCCAAGTTGGGTTGGGGAGGAGATTCCAGTCCCCTATGCTGTGGCTCAAGAAGTTGGTAGGGTTAGGGGTTACGTTGAATCTAGACTTCGCTCTGGAGCTTCATTGGATGATGTTGTAATGGAGTTGGCTGGGAAGTATCCTGTGGAGCTGGAGTCTCTTAAGAGGGCTTTAAATCATGTTTTTGAGCAAGTTAAGAGGGGGCTTCCAGTTCCAAGCGATAGGGTTGTAACTTTGGAGAAGTGGGGTGAACTCATAATTTTAACAACTCATCTAGGCCATCTAGCCAATAGGGCTTTATCAAGGGTTTTGGGGGATGCATTATCTGAGCTTTTAGGGCATTCTGTGGAGATTCAGGAGGATCCATATAGGATTGTGGTTAAAGCTTCTGAGGATGTGAAAGTTGAGGATGTTAGGGATTTAATAATTAGGTTGAGTGAATCTGACGTTAGGGAGAGGTCTATTAGGCTGGCTGAGAGGTCTGGCTTATTCAAGTATAGGCTTATGCATGTTGCGAGGAGGTTTGGAGCTATATCGAAGGATATGGATGCAGCCAGTATTGGTATGCGTAGACTTGTGGAGTTGTTTAAGGGGTCAGTTATATATGAGGAGGCTTTGAAAGAGTATTTGTCCATGGATATAGATGTGAATACTGCTCAATCATTCCTTAAGGATCTATCTTCAGGGGTTAGGGAGCTTAAATGCTTCGAGGTTGAAGATTTATCGCCCACATCTAGAATTGGATTGGAGAAGATATCCATGAGAAGTGAGATAATCCCACCTGAAAGGTTGAGGAGAGTTCTAATTGAAGCCACTAAGGCAAGATTGCTAAATGAAGTTAGATTCTTCGTTTGTGTTGAGAATTGGGATTGGTGGAAGCCTATTAGGATAAATGATTTGGATGTAGAAGTTAAATGTGAAGTTTGTGGTTCAAAGCTCATTGCACCACTTGATGTTGATGAAGATATTGTAAAGAGTATTGTGGGTAAACGTGGATCTAAACTTAACTCCGAGGAGAGGAGGATCGTTGAAGAAGCAATTGAGAATGCTAAGCTAATATCCGAGTATGGGAAGTTGGCTGCAATAGCCCTTGCCGGTAGAGGACTTAACGCTAGAACAGTTAAACCAATACTTGAATCCTTCAAGGAAGCTTCAGATGCATTTTATGAGAAGATTATGGAAGCTGAGAGGAAGGCTCTTAGAAGGGGGTTCTAGGGGGCTTTGGAAACATTTAATTATATGCAAATCCAAATGATGTGTTGGTGCATATTTCTTGAGTGGGAATGAAATTTTGGTGTCTGCAATTATGGATAAGCTTAAGGAGGTTATAGATCCAGAAGTTGGATTGAGCGTTGTGGATATGGGGCTTATAAAGGATGTATCCATAATCTCTGAGGGTAAAGTTAAAATAAAGATGAGTTTAACAGTTCCATCCTTCATGTGTCCACTTGCAAGATACTTGATTCTAAGCGTTAAGAAGGCTGCTGAATCAGTTCCAGGAGTTAAAGAAGCTGAAATAGAGATAATTGAGCCATACTAAGTTTAATATAAACTGGGTATTCTGTGATGGCGTATGGCCAGTTAATTTCAAAATATTCTCTAACTTCACATTGAAAGATGCTTATAATCTGAAATCATGAAGTTACATTGAAACTTATTTCTAGAAGCTTCTTTGAAGGTCTAAATCTCGCATCTTCTATCTTTATGTAACCAATTTCCCCTGTGGTTTTTGTATGCATCTTGTTGCATGCATTTATATTCCAATCTTCTATTATGACTATGGATAAGGTCTTCACATCTTCTGGTACTGGGAATAGATCGTACATTTCATCTCCAAAAACTCTTTCCGCTTCACCTCTATCCATTTCAATAACCTTCACTGGCACATTCTCCAAAACCTTCTTGTTTGCTAATTCCTCTATCCTCTTCAATTCTTCTTGTGTTGGTTTCCTATCATATTGAACTGTTAATCTTCCATGATTCCCTTTAACGTATACGCTTGCAGTCCATTTAGCTCCCAAAACCTTTCTAACAGCTCCCTTCAATACGTGTAGTGCTGTGTGGGTTTTAACTTCCACTTCTTCTTGCAATTCTATTCATCTCCCTAGCTGAAGATTTTGTTTAGAATTCTCTTTAAATCTTCTTCGCTTTCAATTCCTCTAATAAGTATTTTCCCCGTTCTGAATATGTTTAGTTCAGTTCCATTGAATTTCCCCTTAATGTATAGTCCTCCGAAATCCATTGCCTCCTTTAGTTCATTCTTCAATTTCTCCATGGCTTCCATCGTTTTGTCCATTTTCAATACAACTATGTAGTCTGCTTCCTTTCCACATGCCTTTATGATTTGTTTAACGTACTTCTCCATTCCTCTTCATCTCCACCATCTCCCTAATTACATTGAGCATTTCTTCCACTTCTGGTTTTGTGTTGTATATGTAGTAGCTTGCCCTTACACTCCCCTCCTCTGCTCCAATTATTTGGTGTATTGGTTCTGCGCAGTGGAATCCGCTTCTCACTGCTATTCCATATTGGTCTAGTATTAGTGCTGTTTGATGTGGGTTTAATCCATTGATGTTGAATGCCACTATACCAACCCTTTCATTTGGATTTTTCGGTCCATAAATTTTGACATCCCCTATTTCCATCAACCCTTTCATGGTTTCTTCCACCAGCATCCTCTCATGTCTCTCAACTTCCTCCAACCCTATCTTCATTAGGTATTTGGCTGCTTCACCAAGCCCTATTACTCCAGCTATGTTTGGTGTTCCAGCTTCCAGCTTTTCAGGCCCCTCCCCCCAATCTATTTTGCATGTCCCCATTTCCGGAATCCATTTAACATTCTTTATTGTCCCTCCACCACTAACTGTTGGTTCAATTTCCTTGAGTATTTCGCTTTTAATGTATAGGACTCCTGTTCCTGATGGTCCAAGCATTTTGTGTCCGCTGAAGGCTAGGAATTCGCAATCCATATTCTTCACGTTTATTGGTATGTGTGGTGCTGATTGTGCCGCATCCACTGCTACTGGAATTCCATTTTCATGTGCTATCTTCACTATCCCTTTCACGTCGTTTATTGTTCCGAGGACGTTGGAGGCATGTGTTATCGTTATTAGCTTTGTCCTTTTGTTTATTAGTTTTGGTATATCTTCCATCTTTAGTTTTCCATCTGCATTTACCCCTATGAACTTCACTTTCACCCCTATTAATTGTGATAGTGTTATCCATGGTGTTATGTTGCTATGATGCTCCATTAATGATGTTATTATTTCATCTCCACTCTTCAACTTTCTCAAAGCCCATGTATATGCTATTATGTTTATGGCTTCAGTGGTATTCTTTGTGAATACTATCTCCCTTGGATCTGCATTTATCATCTTTGCAATCGTTTCTCTAGCTTCCTCGTATAGTTGTGATGCTTCTTGACTTAATGTATGTATACCTCTATGTATGTTTGCATGGTTTTTCATGTAGAATTCCATAATCCTATTTATCACTTGTACTGGTTTCTGTGTTGTGGCTGCATTGTCGAAGTATATTAGCCTCTTACCATTAATCTCCCTTGAGAGTATTGGGAAGTCTTTCCTTATCTCCTCTACATTCAACATTTATACTCATCTCTAAATAATGTTTGGTAACATTTTTATTTAATTATTACTATTGTTATTTGGTATGTGTTTATGGGTAGTGAAATTAAACGTGATGCTGAGGATTTAATTAAGCTTCATGGGATTCCACCTAGGGAGGTTTATTTGGATTCTGAGAATTCTGGGTTAATATTTCCCGAGGCTCTTAAAGCTATGGTTGATTGTTATGTTTCTTATGGTTATGGTCATCCATCTATAACGCATAAGGTTGGTTGGGAGTCTTATGAAGTTCTAGTTAAATCCTCAGAGGTTATATCTAGGGCTTTAGGATGCAATTCAGATGAAATAGTTTACCTCCATAGTGGAACTGAAGCCAATAATTTGGCTGTCTTAGGTTTTGCAAAGGCTCATGGAGATTCTTCTAGGAGGAAGATTCTCGTTTCAAGTATTGAGCATTTAAGTGTAATTCATGCAGCTGAGAGTTTGGCTAAATATGGTTTTGAAGTGGTTAAGATACCTGTGGATGGTGAGGGGTTTGTGGATTTAGATGCTTTATCCTCGCTTATAGATTCCAATACTCTTATGGTTAGTGTGGGGATGGTTAATCATGAGATTGGCGTTATACAGGATTTGAGGGGGATTGTTGAGGTTGTTAAGGATCGTGATGAGAATATAGTTTTACACACGGATGCTGTGGATGCTCTTGGTAGAGTTAAATTTAACTTAAAGGATTTGGGTGTGGATTTAGCTAGTTTCAGTAGTCATAAGGTTTTCGGCCCTAAGGGGGCTGCATGCCTATATGTTAGGGATGGATTGAACCTTGAACCAATACTTTATGGTCAGTTAAGTACGCAGAGGCTTTGGCCTGGATTGGAGAATGTTCCAGCAATATGTGGTTTCGCTAAGGCTGTGGAGGTTATGATGAATAATTTTAGTGAATTTAATTCTAAGATGATGGGGTTTAGGGATATGCTCATAGATGGAATTCTAAACTCGGTGGATCACTCCATACTTAATGGTCCTAGAGGGGGGCGTAGGGTTTCAGATAATGTTAACATAAGCTTCATATATTGTGAAGGTGAAGCTTTAACTGTGGAGCTTAGTTTGAGGGGGATATACGTTTCAAGTGGTAGTGCATGTACCAGTAGGATTCTTCAGCCAAGCCACGTCCTAATAGCCATTGGTAGGAGGTTTGAAGAGGCTCATGGAAGTATATTGATGAAGGTTACGCCAATGCATAGTTCTGATGACATAAAATACGTTTTGGAGAATATCCCTAAAGCTGTGGGTAGGGTTAGATCTATTAGCCCATTTAAATCGGGGTGATGGAGTTTGTCCAGTAGAATACCATTAATATATTCCCCAAAGGTTTTGGAGTTATTTAGGAATCCTAAGAATCTTGGGGCAATACCGGATGCAGAGATACATGGAACTGCGGGTAGCTTGGCTTGTGGAGATATGATTGCAATATACATTAAACTTTCAAGTGATGGTAAAACCATTGAGAAGGCTAGTTTCGAGAGTTATGGTTGTGCAGCTAACATTGCTGCTGCAAGCATAATGACTGAGATGATTAAGGGTAAGAGTCTTGAAGAGGCTTGGAATATTGATTGGAAAACTATAACTGAAGAGTTGGGAGGACTACCAAGCGTTAAATATCATTGTGGAGTTCTGGCTGTGGGTGCTTTGAGGAGAGCTATTAGAAAGTATTTTGAGGGTAGGAAGGATAAGCCAAGCTGGCTTCCAGAGGATTTAACCCTTGAAGAGAGGCATGCCATTGAGGAAGAGAAGCTTATGGAGCAATTGTCCAAGAGGGTTCAATCGCTTAAGTAGTTTTTGATTTAATCTTCTCTAGAGCTTTCTCCGCCCATTTTGGATCTTCAAGCATGGCTCTTCCAACTGCAACTAAATCCACTCTTCCACTTTTAATTAAGTTGTTGGCGTAATCTGGATCTCTTATCCCCCCAACCCCTATTACTGGTATTTTAACCTTAGATTTTATCTTTTCAGCTAGGGGGATGAAGTATCCTTGACCTGTTAGATTTTGGGGTCTGGAACCGCATAACCCCCCTGAAACATTTATAACGTCAACCCCGCATTCTTCAAGTTTCACTGCAAATTTCATGGATTCCTCTATGGTTACTCCCCCCGGCATCATGTCATCAGCTCCAATCCTATATGATAGTATCCTCCCCCCTCCAATAACCCTCCTAACCTCCTCCACTATTTCCAATGGGAATTTAATCCTCTTTTCGAAGGTTCCTCCATATGCGTCTAGGCGTCTATTGGTTATTGGTGATGTGAATTGGTTTAGTAGGAATCCATGTGCTCCATGTATTTCAACTCCATGGAATCCCGCCTTCACAGCTATATCTGCAGCTCTTTTGAATGCTTCTTTAACTTCAATGAAGTCTTTTAGGGTCATCTCCCTAGGTTCTTCAGTCCACCCCTCAAGTTTTATTGCTGATGGTGCTATGGGTTTCTCTCCAGTTATCTTTGATGATGATCTTCCACCTCCATGATTTAATTGTATTATTGCTATAGCTCCATTCCCCCTTATTGTCTCTGCAAGTCTTCTAAGCCCCTCAACTAGTTTTTCGCTGTATATTCCAAGTTGTCTTTGGCTAACCTTCCCATTCAACGCCACGTAGGAGTGTTCCACTATAACTATTCCAGGCCCCCTACTCCTCTCATCATAATGTTTTATGATATCCTCAGTTACTTCACCATTGACTGTTGCCAGTTCTGTGGCCATGGGTGGCAGTACAATCCTATTCCTAACCTTAACCCCCCTAATCTCTATTGGTGTCCCAAGATCCATTTCCATACCCATTTAACTTTGTTGTTTCATCATCTATATTAGCATTAGGGTTAGGGCTACAGCTACTATTCCAGTTAGGTATATTCCATCGAATGTTCCAGCTCCACCTATACTAACCATGCTTGCACCTAGCTCCGGTATCCTATTCATGTTCATTAGGTCTGCACCTATGAGTGTTCCAAGCGTCCCACTTATATAGGCTATGAATGCTGGGTTGCATTTTGGTGGAATCATTGATATGGCTATTGATGTTAGTGCGGTTATTAGTGGTGGTATGAATCCTGGGACTGCTATGCCAAATCCAGGTATAATCCTAGATAGCTTGTTGACGGTTATGGATATTATTATTGTGGCTATGGCTATCTTCATGTAAACGTTTACTGTTTGGGGTAGCCGTGTTAGAATGTATGTGGATATGGCTAATGGTATTATTGCTCCACCAAGATTTATCGCTATTAGTGTTTTCCTCTCCCTAAGGCCGATGGATGGTAGAAACCATCTTATGCCAAAAATGTTTATTTCTTGATAGCATAATCCATATTCCACTGTTTTTATGTATGTTAGTGGTATGTTTATGGCGCTGCCCAGTAGGGATATGTAGAATGCAATTATGGCTATTTGTGGTGGCATCATCAACCCCTCTGTGAAGACTTGTATTGAGCTTAGTGAGATTATGGTTAAAGTTATGGTTATGAGTAGTAGTGTTGCTATGTAACTCCATGTTGTAGGCCTGTAGACTACACTTACACCCATCCCAAATTTCCTCTCCATTCTATGAGTCTACTTCATTTAGATAATTCTTTCCATTCATGTTGTGAAAGTGTTAAATTAAACTTTCCCCATAATAGTTTTTAGTGGTCTTTGTTGGTTGAGCGTAAACCTATTGGCATAGTTGTTGGTTCACCATCCACATCTGAATTTGAATTTAAATGTATTGGGACTGTTAGGAATAATGATTTTGTGGAGGTTTACCATGATGATCGTTGGCATGTCTTCTTCGTTAAGAGTCTTAGGCGTGAGGGTGAAACCCTCTATGCTTCATGTACATGTCTTGGTAGACCTCCAGATACTCCGCTTAAGGTTGGCTTAGAGGTTTACGCGGCTTCTGAAGATAATATACGTGTAACTCTTGGTTTAACGGCAGATTACTCCAAATCCGTATATCTTGGTATGTTGAGGAATTATAATGTTAAAGTTTATATTCCAGTGGATCGTTTGAATAGGATTTTCGTTGTGGGTAAGCCTGGCTCCGGGAAATCCTATACTGCTGGCGTTTTGATTGAGGAGCTTTTGAAGAAGGACATCCCAATAATAATAATTGATGTTCATGGGGAATACTCCAGTTTAAAGGTTGCAGCCAAATCTGGATGCATGGAATTCGGTGTTAACCCAGTTAGCTATGTGGATAGGATAATAGAGTTCGGTGATAAGAAGTTTAATGCGGCTGCAAATATCGATATATCATATTTAGGTGAGGTTTCCGCTGAGGATCTAGTGCTCACTGGTAAGTGTGTTATAATCAATTTGAGGGGGCTGGATTCAGATGATCAAGTGTCCATAGTGGCATCGGTGGTTAATAAACTTCTGGATGCAGCTATAGCTAGGAGGATTCCACCATTCTACTTGGTTTTGGATGAAGCCCATAGGTTTGTTGGTAGGGAGAAGTCTGAATCCCAAATAGTTTTGAGGAGGTTCTCGCAGGAGGGGAGGAAGTTTGGTGCAAATCTCATAGTAATATCTCAGAGACCTCAACTCCTCGACACCACAGTTCGAAGTTTAAGTGGAACTTGGATTATACATAGACTCTCAGACCCCAACGATATATCCATAGCTGTGGAGAGTGGAGGTCTTGGTAGGGGTTGGGAGGATAGCATAGTTTGGCTTGGAATTGGTGAGTGCATAGTTACTGGTGAAGCTGTGGATAAAGTGCCATACATTGTTAGGGTTAGGTGTAGGGAGACTATTCATGGTGGAGCAGGCTTCAACCCCCTCGACTATATTTCGGAGGATTCTTTGAGGAATGCTGAGGTTAAGTGGAGGGGGTTAATGAAGCTTGGTGCAATTCCAAAAGCCGTTGAGGTTGTAGCTAAACCGAAGGTTTCACCACTCATAAATCAATATCATCTACCAGTTAAGTTTGATTTGAAGTTCGTATCATCAAATCTGTACAGTAGATTTCCATTTAAATTCGATTTTAATGGTGTTATTTTGAACTATTATCCAGCTTTGGATATTAAGGCCATTGTTAATGTTAAGCGTTCTAAACCCAATGTGGAGTTTAGCGATGAGTATAGGGCTTTCATACCATTATCAAATGTTTCTGGGGAATTGGATTACAATTCCAGTAGGGCTTATGACGTTGAATCCTTCGATGAAAGTGAATTATCTGTATCGCCATCAAATTTTGATAAGATCAATTATCGTAATCCGGACATCGATTTATCGAGTTTAAATTCGTATGAGAAGATTGTAAAGGATTTTAAGAAGTTTCTATCATTAAAATTATCTTACAAGCTACATTACTCCACAAAATTCAAAGTTTACTCTAAGTGTAATGAAGATTTGGAGGAGTTTAAGAGTAGGCTTAGGGAGGCTGGTAAAGAGATTTTCGATTCCAAGTGTAGGAAGGTTGTGGAGAAGTATGAGGCTAAGATATCCAAACATAACGCCATAATAAAGTCGCTTAGGGATGACATTAAGGTTAAGGTTCAATCTGCGAAGAGGCTTATCTCCACAATTAATGATTTGAAGAGTAAGTTGAGGGGTCTTGATCCATCTTCAAGGGAGTATATTTCCATTTCATCAAAGATTCAGAGTTTGGAGGATAAGCTTTCAAAGTTGAATAAGATGGTTTCTGAATCTAACTCTGAATTGGAGTATAGGGAGAAGGTTGTTGAGGATCTTAAGAGGGAGATGAATGATGAGTTGAGGAGGTTGAAGAGTGAATTTGAAGATTTGGGTGAATTTAAAACTGTAGTCATAAATTTGGGTGGGAAGGATGTGGATGTGGAGTATGTTAGGCTCATATGGGTTCCCATATTTGATGGAACTGTTAAGATTTCCCTTAAGGATTTAGAGAGGAATTTGAGTTTACATTGGAATGGGTATAATAGTGTTGGGGTTTATGGGAAATGTGATGTATGCGGCTCTCAAATAACCAACCTAAATTCACTTGAATTTTGCAATATATGTTTATCACCATTGTGCAGTGGGCATTCATTGAAGTGTAGTGCTTGCGAGGCCACAATATGTCCTGAACATTCATTTAAATGTGATGTTTGTGGAAGAATTTTCTGCGTTAATGAGAAATCATATACATGCTCCATATGTGGGAAGAAGCTTTGTTCTGATTGTGTTAAGCATTGTGTGAAATGCGTTTCTGAAGTTGCATATTGCAGTGAGCATATACATGTATGTGATGATTGCAGTAAATCGTATTGTGAAATCCACTACCTTGAGCATCTCTCCAAATGTGGTGATTGTGGGAGGGAAGTTTGTGGTGAAAGCATAGTTCACTGTGAAATTTGTGGTAAACCATTATGTAGAGACTGCATCCACAAATGTAGTGTTTGCGGTAGGGTTGTTTGTAAAGATCATGTTTGGAAGTGCAGTATATGTGGTGCAGAATTCTGTACTGATGAGGAGAAGCATGTTTGCAGTATTTGTGGTAGGATTATATGTGATAAGCATGTATATAAATGTCCATCGTGTGGTAGAGAGGTTTGCACTAACCATGTTAAGGTATGCCCAAATTGTGGTAGAAGGGTTTGTGAATCATGTATAATTACAGTTAAACGTCTATTCAGATATAAGACTGGATGTAAACTTTGCCTTAAGCCCTAATTTCACTATCCCTCAAAACCTCTGAAGCCATCCTTATACAATTGGAGGGTATCCCCCTCCTCTTCAAAGCCTTAATATACCCACTACTCGATGGGCAATGTATCGCCTTAATCCTATAGTAAACGTTTGGTTCATCCATTTTCGCATAAACCCACTTTATAATCCTCCCCCTATCCAATTTAACTTCATATTTTATGAAGAATTCCCTATCATCATCTTCAAAAACCATTTCCAATCCAAATCCTTCAACGATTAGGTATGACCCCTCAATTCTATATACAATTTTGTTTTCATGTAGCATTCTAAGCATATCAGCCTTCCTCCTCTCATCCTCTGTGGGTAGTTCGACGATTAGCTCCGCCAACTCTTCAACCAAAACTTTCACCAATCTCTCTCTACCAATTTAAATATATAAATCCCACACATATCATCACTAGAGGGATGGGTGAATGTTTCCATGATATTTAAATTGAGCAAAATGCTCATTGTTTAATGAAAAACTTCATATTATAGCTCCAGATACATGTCCTATTGCAATCCTAAACTTAAATTGTTTGGAGGGGTGGTGCGTATTGTATTATAGGGATCTCCTAGTAGCATTAAATGACCTTAGAAGTGTGAAATGTGAGAAGTGTGGTTCCCCATTGGAGCTATACAGATTTAGCGTTGCCAATTTGAAAAGTAAGAAAGATGTTAATGTCAATGTTTTGATGGTGTGCTTTAAATGTAGATTAATGTATGATTTAATAGTTATGGGTAGGGGTGTGATTGGCATTAAGGATGTTAAAACTGTTAATGCATCCTCTTGGAGTGAATTATTTGAGTCAAGTGGGGGGTTTCCATGAAAAAGGTTAGGCCTGCAGTATTGATTCATGGGGGTGCTGGAAGCTATAGGGGGTTAAGTGATGAGGTATTGTCCATGAGGCTTGAACATTTAAGTAGAGCTGTAATGGAGGGGTATAATGCAATTTCCAAGGGGGCTCTTGACGCCGTTGAGGCAGCTGTGAGATATATGGAGTCATGTGGATTCTTTAATGCTGGTTTAGGCTCCGTTCTAACAATTAACGGCATTGTGGAGATGGATGCTGGAATAATGGATGGTAGGGATCTCCGTGTTGGAGCCACAGCCCTTCTTAGGAGAGTTAAGAATCCAGTTTCATTGGCTAGGAAGATCATGGAGAATACGGATCACATATTTATTGCTGGAGAGTGGGCTGAGAAACTTGCAGAACTCTATGGATTGGAGCTCCTAGATAATATTGTGAGTGAGGAGAAGTTGAAGCGTTTTAAGGAGATGTATGAGAGTTGGATTAGAGGTGAAGGGTCTCGGATGAGTAAACTTAGAGAAATGATATTGAAGGGGAGGGGTATCTTTGATTTGCATGATACTGTTGGTGCTGTGGCAATAGATTCTGAGGGGAATGTGGCTTCAGCGGTATCCACGGGGGGTTACTGGCTTAAGTTTCCAGGTAGGATAGGGGATGTACCCCTCGTGGGATGCGGTTTTTATGCGGATAACGATGCAGGAGCTTCTGCAGCTACCGGGACTGGAGAGTTCATTGCCAGATTAAATTTGTCTAGGCTTTGTTGTGATTTGATGAGAATGGGTTTTCAAGCTCAAGATGCATGTAAATTAGCTATTAAACGCATCACAGATAAATTTGGGCCTGGTACTGCTGGAATAATAGCTGTTGACAAGAATGGTGGATTAGGCTTTGACTTTAACACTAATGGGATGGGTAGAGCTTTGATGTATGAAGGTCTAGATAAACCCATAGCAGCAATATTCCGTGAAGAGAAGAATTAATCTATCCCAATCCACAATATATTTTTGGTAGATTCCTCTTCAATGTGTTAAACTATGGTTACAAATCTTCCACCACAAGCAAAGGCTTTGATGAGGGAGTATCAGGAAGCTAAGAGCATACCTGAGAAGATAGCTAAACTTGAAGCTTTAATATCAGCGATCCCAGAGCATAAGGGTACTGAGAAGCTTAGGAGGAACTTGAAGAGGACTCTAGCTAAGCTTAAGAGGGAGTTGGAGGAGAGGGAGAGGAAGCGTGCAAAATCCTCTAGTGGAATTAGATTTTCAGTTAAGAGGGAAGGGGCTGGGCAAATAGTCCTCGTTGGCGATACCCTTACCGGTAAAAGCTCTCTACTCTCCCTACTAACAAATGCTAAACCCACCATTGGTTCAACACCATTTACAACTAGGAATCCCATTCCTGGGATGATGGAATATTTGGATGTTCAAGTTCAGTTGGTGGAGGTTCCAGCAATATCCGTTGGTGTTCCATGGTTAAATCCTGCCTTAAGCTTATGTAGAAATGCTGATGGAATAGTGTTCGTTGTGGATTTATCTAGAGATCCCATTGAGAGTTTAAAGTTCATTTTCGAGAAGATTAAGGGTGCCAAGATAACTTTGAAGAAACCCAATGTTAGGATTGAAGTTGAGAAGAGGCCTTCTGGTGGTATACAGGTTTTTTGTAGTGGAATTTTGAAGGATTGCGATGTTAAGGATATAGTTGAACTATTTAAATCCTATGGGTTTAATAATGCATTTGTGAAAATTTGGGGTGATGTTAGTTTAAGTGATGTGGAGCGTTACATGGATTCCAGCATAGTATACAAGCCTTCCATAGTAATAGCCAATAAGATTGATGTTGAGGGTTCGATGGATAACTTGGTTAAACTTGAGAAGTCTTTGGGGGGTTTGGTTAAGGTTATCCCATTTTCATGTGTAAATCCTCCATTAGACCTCTTGAAATTGAAGTCTGAGATTTATGGTATGCTTAACGTCATTAGGGTTTATACTAAGGAGGTTGGTGGCAGCCCATCTAAGAAGCCTCTTGTTGTTCCGAAGGGGTTTAGGGTTATTGATGTGGCTAGGATAATCCACAGCCAATTATATAATAATTTTAGTTATGCAAGGGTTTGGGGTTCCTCTGTTAAGTTTGATGGGGAGAGGGTTGGCCCTGATCATGTTTTAAATGATGGTGATGTTGTGGAGATAAGGACTAGATGAGTTCATCTACCCCTTCTTCCTTGTTTGTATGTGGAGTATTATTGATCCAGCCCCTATCACTATTAGGTCTATTATTAGCATCTCCATATCACCAACTATGTTCCTAGAATTCAATATGTATATGAGGAATGGTGTTAGGGATATTGCTAGTGCTGTGAATGGTGTTATGAGTTCTTTTAATGCTGGCATGGGTTTCACCTACCTATATAGTGTTGGTGGGGGTTCCCCGCCACTCTTACTTATCTTCTTTTCCTCAATCTTCTTAGGCTCCCCCCACTTTATGTTTGGAATGTATATTAGCGTGTATTTTTGTGCTTCGGCATCTATTACGTATATGTAGAGCGTAGTATCCTTTTGTATGTC
>Ga0326760_1000168_pt1 | contig 38034 bp, 39 predicted proteins | sample GCREP_S_FD_207668 | JGI IMG/M metagenome (GOLD analysis project Ga0326760, IMG submission 207668) | Hot spring sediment microbial communities from Geyser Creek Basin, Yellowstone National Park, WY, United States - GCR.EP_S | ecosystem: Environmental > Aquatic > Thermal springs > Near-boiling... | reverse complement strand
AAAGCGCCGTGAGAAGGTCGAGGCCCATGACTCCCAGCCCCCCCCCCAAAGTCGAAATCCACGCTGCCTCCGGCCCAGCACGCCACCAACATCGCCGACACAGCCCAGTAAAGGAGCCGCCCCACCTCTATACACTTCAGACCCGCGGCCGCCACAGCCCCGGTATATGGAGATTTTGGACTACTGCACGCCGTAAAGCGCGACCTCCCCGGCGGCCGCGAAATGGGAAACTGGATAAAACGGCAGAGTAGCCGGCCTGCGGCATCGCCGCGTAGCGGTCGGTCAACGCCCAGCTGGACGCGTACGCCTTCAGCCCGGGCGCCGGGATGCGTATGAATCAGGTCACACGACGTCTCGCCGGAGGGGGCGGCGCGAGCTCCCCGCGGACGGCGTGAGGCGCCGCCGATGGGCTACGCGCCGGCAGATCGCGAAACGCAGATCGGCCATAATAATTCAGGGAATCGAAATAGAATATTGCGCCCGCCAGCGGGCTGTAAGGCCGGAGACCGCTAGCACGGTCAGCGGGTCGAGGGAGAGGGGCCCCATCCGTAGAGGCCCGAGGGGCTGAGGGACAGCGATATTATGACTAAGTTATAAGTATGGGCAGGAGCTGGACCGCTATTACGTACATCTCGAACAGCACGGCCAGGGACCGCGCGAGGGACGCCGCTCTTATCTGCTTCTGCCTTAACATCCAGTCGAGCCTGGCCATAAGCACGGCGTCGGGCCTCTCGGCGATCCGCGAGGATCCGGCCAAGAGGTTGACAGTCTCTCTGTAGTCCTCCTCAGTCTCGGCGACTCTCGCCGCGGCTCTGCCGAGGGGAGCCCCCGCGGTGAGGGGCGGCAGAAGAACGCCTCAGCGTGTGAGTACGCAGCGATCGTGAGGGGGCGGAACCGGATGGTCAAGAGCGGGCTGGCGGGAGCCGTCGCTCCACAGGCGTCTCGGGTTCGTAATGAGTGCAGGCGGGGAGTAGAAAAAAGTGCGGGTTTGCCCGCGCCCTTTGGCTATCTCCCGCCTTCCCTCCTAAGCAGACGCGGCAGGGCTCTCGCGTACTGCCCGTCCCGCGCCGCGACAATTGACGGCACGGCCGGCATGAGCAGTGTCGCGATCCACCAGAGCAGCCCTAGCAGCACCACCGCGAGTATCAGCGAGACTGCAATGAGCTTCGTCTCTGCCGGGAGCCAGGGCTGGTGCTCGCCGCTCATGTCCTCTCGATGAACAGCCAGTGCACCTCGTGGAAGAACAGCCAGCTTATGAACAGGCCTATCCATATGATGAAGCCGAAGAGCGCCAGGAAGTAGACGAGCGCCATCTTGCCGTAGCCCTCCTGCCTCAGGACTCTGAAGTCCGAAACCAGCCCGATCGAGAAGAACGTCAGCGCGAAGAAGAACTTCCTCAGGAACCCGTCGGTCTCCTTGGCCAGGCCGCCGTCCATCACTGCACTTGCCTTCTTAACGGCGTCAACGGCCGACAGGCCTGCCGCCTGAAACTGCGAGACGAGCCAGGAGCCGACGGCCATTGCTATGAGGAACGTGGCAAAGTACCCCAGCACGAACTTCGGGAACCTGAACCAGATCTCCAGCTTCCTCACCCTCTCGCCGGGCCTTCTCTCGATGCTGGTGACCCAGATCACTGCCAGTAAGAATGCCCAGACGCCTATGAAGATATCGATGAATATTTTTGTAACGACGCCCGCGTTCAGAATCCAGCCCTTGAGGTACGGCGCCCACTCCGGGTGCTTCGCGAAGATCAGAGTCTCGGTCATAGCCGCAGAGGCTGCGGCAGCGCCGTCAGTCTTGACCGCCAGGCCCATCCACGCGCCCGCCACGAGCGGCTGCTCTCCCATCACCCACGTGGCAAACCACGGCAGTATTAACAGCTCGACCACCGCGAACACTATGACGAGGGACGAGACCATGATGGGTATTCTCGGGTGCGCCTTTATTGCGGCCGCGGTGGCTATGGCGGCGGAGACGCCGCAGACGGAGATGCCGGACGCCAGAGGCGCCGCCCACTCTCTCGTGAACTTGAAGAGCCTCCTCGCGAAGACGTAAACCAGCGCCCAGTAGATTAAGTACGCCTCGACGATCGCGCACAGGCCTCTGAAGAGATAATTCGCCAGAATTCTGGGGTCTATCATTATTGCCTTGACGCCAATCAGCGTGCCCAGTAGGACTATTGCCGTCTTTATGTACCACTCGGGGCGCGCCGCCTCCTTTATCCTCTCTGTGAACCCCCTGGCGAAATTGCCGATGAGGAGACCCAGTATCAGCGCGAAGATGAAGCCCGCCTCGGGCGTCAGCGAGAGCGCCCAGGGGATCTTCAGCTTGGGCCAATCAGGCGGCGTGGCGGCAACGTAGGCCCAAGAGCCCACCCACCAGCAGAGAAACGTGACCCAGTAGATGAACGTGAAGCCCGCGATGTATTTCTTTACGTTGAGCCCCATCGCCGCCGCTCCTATTGTGAATATCGCGAGGATGAACAGATACGTCAAGATGACGGACGCTGCTGGGTGCAGCCACGAGTACTGCTTTGTGGTAACAGTGACAGACTTGGCGGGATCAAGCCAGTTCCCCGCCACGAGGTTAACCCAGCCCATTAAGTCAGCACCGCCGACCACGCCAAGGCACAGGAAAAATACTAGGAGGCCTATCCACAGAGCCCACCAGTCCTCCTTCTTGTACATCGAGGACCAGTCGATCTTCTGCTGAGACACGTTCCGCCCTCCCGAGCGTCTCTAATAAACGTTCTTCCTCGCCTGCGTGGAACAGCGTTTAAAAGCACGAATACAAAGCTGACGATGGCGCACGGCCACGCCGTTCCCGAATTCAGGCCGGGCGACACGTCAAACATCAAGCCGATTAAGGCGCCCGAGAGCCTGCTGCTGAAGGTACACAAAGCAGCGGGCTTGGGCGGCATACCGGCTGACAGGTACGGGTACGTCGAGAGGAGGCTCAGGGAGGAATACGCGCGCAACAGAAACATAAGAATTGCCGTCGACACGTGCGTCCACTGCGGCGCGTGCATCGATGCGTGCCCGACATATCTGGCGACGCGGGACGTGAGGAACTCCCCAGTCGGGCGCGCCGAGCTGCTGCGTGACGTGATCAAGCGCAGGAAGCGGGCGGACGAGAGGGCGCTCGACCTGCTCTACACCTACTACTGGCAGTGCCTGACGTGCAGGCGCTGCGGCTACGTCTGTCCCTTCGGCGTGGACCAGGCGGACATCACGAGGGCGGTCCGCGGGGTGCTGCTGGAGGCAGGGCTGGCGAGCAGGTGGGCCCTCATGTCCATCGACGGGTTCATCGAGACGGGCAACCTGATGAGGATAACGCCGGCAGCCGTCGAGAACATCATAACGTACTTCGTGAAGGAAATAGAGAGCGAGAAGGGCGTGTCGCCGGAGTTCTGCATTTACAGGCACGACAAGAAGAAAATGATATTATTCAAGGGGAGCAAGCCAGTCCGCGAGCTCTCGCCGGGAGACCCCGACTGGCCGGAGGCCATTCTCTGGCCCTCCTCGGCGGACTTATTCCTGAACACCGAGACTCTGAAGGGCTACATCATGTTCCTGCACGAGTACGGCGTCAAGTTCGCCGTAAACACGTACAACACTGAGGTCGCGAACTTCGGGGTCTGGAGCCACGAGAGGATCCTGAGGCACTGCGCGCAGAGGTACATCGAGGCGGCAGAGATGCTGGGCGTCAAGGTTGGAATATTCGGCGAGTGCGGCCACGGGTGGAGGGCGTGGAAGAACGTCGTCGCGCCGGAGCTTGAGAGGCGCGGCATAAGGACATACCACATACACCACCTGGTCGTCAAGGCGATAAAGGAGAACGCAATAGCGCTGGACCCCTCGCAGAACCCCGACAAGGTTTACATGTACCAGGACCCGTGCCAGTACAGCAGGGGCGGGGACCTCTACGAGGAGCCCAGGTTCATCATGAACCACGTCGTCAAGAGGTGGGCCGAGTGCCCGCAGAACCGCCAGCTGAACTGGTGCTGCGGCGGGCAGGCGGGAATGCTGGCAGACGAAATGAAGCCGCTCAGGCTGCAGTACGCCAGGCTGTGGTACGAGTGCGCTCTGAAGGTGGGCGCGGAGCACGTCGTCAGGCCCTGCTCAATGTGCAAGGGCACGCTAAACAGCATAATGATGGACCTCAACAAGATGTACGGCAAGAACATAACATTCGGGGGGCTGATGGACCTAGTTTACAGGGCGATAGTCCCCAAGAGGAAGTAAAGCCGGTTCTTGCGCGCCATAAGGCCTCCCGAAGTCCCGGCCGTTTTAAGCGTGACGAAACCTCAGGAGGGGTTGAAAGAAGGTAAAGATAATCACACCCCGTAGAGCCTGTAGCACGTCAGGCATGCGCGAGGGGGCTCCGCCGGGTTCCCGACATCCAGGTTGTATCTCCTATATTCGAACCTCCGCGCGAACTCTCTCGCCCTCTTGAGCACCTCCCTCAGCGGCCTCTCGCCAACCTTGCCGAGGACGACCTTCTCGACTGTCACCTCCCTCCCGTTAAAGACGCGCCTTATGGTGCCGCTGCGCGTCGGGAGGTTCAGGTAAACGCACGGCGAGACCTCGCCCCGCACGCCGATAAATATGGCATTCGTCGGCCGCTCGGGGCACTCGGCGAGCTCGCTCGGCACGACGAGATCAGACCTGAACGAGAGCCCCAGCCTCTCCGCTCTCCCCGCGGCCTCCTCCAGCGCCCTCTCGACGTCGCGCCTCGGGGGCTCAAATAGGTCGGAGAACGCCCTCATCGCGGCGACCTCGGCTGTCGGCAGGTAGTTCACGTTGCTTGCCTTCACCTCGTCGAAGCCGAGCTCGGCTGCCAGGCTGACAAACTCCGGGAGCTCCCTGTAGTTGTCGCCGAGGAGCATGTAAACTGCCACCATCCTGCCGCGCCTCCTCCTTGCCAGCAGTCTAACATTGCTCACAACTCTGTCGAAGTCGCAGCCCGGCCTGTAGAAATTGTGAGTCCCCGGCCTCGCGCCGGCGAAAGTCACGGCGACTAGGTCCAGCCCCGAGACCGCGTCGAGGTGCCTGTCGATAAGCGTTGCATTGGTGGTCACGCCGGCCCTGGACACCTCCAGTGCCATCTCGGCAAAGGAGTCGAACTCCGGATGGAGCAGTGGCTCGCCCCACCCCTGGAGGTGCACGTACTCAGGCTGCAGGCCATGTAGCTCCCGCACCAGCACGCTGAAGAGGTGCTCGCTCATCAGCTGGGGCACCCACTCGCCGCGCAGCACGGCCGCGGGGCAGTACGCGCAGCGCGCGTTGCACGCGCTGGAGATCTCGACCTGAACTATCACAGGAAAAAGGGAGCAGGGTTTGCGGGGGCGCCTAGTGGAACTCGCTGTAGTCGATGTAGGGCTTCGGCAGGTCTGCCATCGCGTTTACCATGAGCTCGACGAGCCCGCCGTAGTTTATCCTGTAGCGCTCCCAGAGGCCGTAGTGCCTTATGGCGTCCCTGATCGCGCCCTTGCAGTTGCTGCACGGGGCGCAGACGTACTTGAAGGGGTAGCGCGACGGGTCGAGCACGTCGCGGAAGGCGTTGAGTATCTGCCTCACCTTCATTCTGGCCGACACCTTGTTCCTCCACTGGTCGAAGTTGTACGAGTGCATTATGGCAAAGCCACTGCCGCCGCCGCAGCAGTAGTTATACACGCCGTGCGGCTCCATCTCCCTGAACTGCGGAGCTATTGCCCTGAGGACCCTGCGCTGCGGCTCGACTATGCCGGAGAGCCTTACCACGTTGCACGGGTCGTGAAGGGTCACGGGGAAGTTGTTGCGCGTTGGATCAAGGTTGAGCTTCTTTCTCTCGACGATCTCCGCCAGCAGCGGCAGCGCAGACTCTCTCGGGATGTTGAGCTCCTTCGGCAGTACTCTGTCGGCCACGACGATCAGAGCCTTTGTTGCGTGGCCGCACTCGCCTATGACGATCTTCTTCACCTCGAGCTTCCTCGCGACCTCTACCTGCCTCAGCACTATCTTAGCCAGCTGCACGTCGTCATACCACGCCCCGTAGTTGACGATGTCATAGCCTAAGGGCTCGCTCGACATTGTCCAGCTCATACCGGCCTCCTCGAATATTATGGCAAACGCCGCGGGGTTCTCGGGCCACGAGAGGAACTCGCCGGCGTTGTGCACCAGTAGTATGTCGGCGCCCTTCTCGTCCACCGGAATCTTTATGCTCTTGCCCGTCTTCTCGCGGATGTACTCCTCGAGGAACTTCACGGTCTTTAGCAAGCCCTTGGGCGTCATGCCGGTTGACGAGCCGACCTTGAGGTGCTGGACGGTGCCCTTCTCGTGAACCTCCTTGGGGGCGTAGCCTAGCTCCTGGCTCGCAATTTTCCTGATCTCCCTGCTTATGAGGCCGTTGTCCACGCTCATGGGGCACGCCTGCGCGCACCTCCTGCACAGCGTGCACCTGTAGGCCAGCTCGATCAGCCTGTAGACGAGCGTCCAGTTCACCTCTACGTCGCCCGAGGCAAACTTGCCGAAGAGCCTCCCCGGCCTCGTGAAGTACCTCTTGTAAATCCTCCTGAGGACCTCGGCCCGCACTATCGGCTTGTAGACCTCCTGCCTGCCGCTGGCCAGGTAAATGGGGCAGGCCTCGGCGCACGCCTGGCACTTGGCGCAGAACTCGAGCGTTAGCAGCAGCGGCTGGAGGAACGTCCAGTTGTCGCCTCTCGTTATCAGCTTCCTGAGGCCCTCGAGGAACCCCTGGACAAGCTTCCTCTTCTCCTCCTCTGTCTTGGGCCTGGGTATTCCCACCGCGACGTGGCCGTCGAGGCTGAAGTCATAAAGCTCGGCGAGCTTAGCCGGCGGCTCCTCAATCGGAGGCTCGTCTGGCAGCGGGTCGAGCGGGAGCAGCTTTGACACGTCAAGCTTAACGACCTGCTTGACGTCCTCGCGGCTGAGCAGCCTAATCACGCTCTCGGCGCTCATGCCCCCACCTCCGCCCACTTCCTGCCGCGGGGTATGTGCGGCGCGCTCCACGTGATCTCGTGGCGGCTCAGCGCTTCTAATATTTTCCTATTTAAGTGCTCGTTCACGGCACCTCCAATTCTCAGAGGCTCTGAGTCCCACAGCACCTTGTGGTACGTGAAGTACTTGCCTATGAAGTGAGCGATTTTCGTATACGGGATGTATATTACCAGCAGCCCGAGCAGTATCACGTGCGCCGCCACCAGGGGCGGCAGCTCGGGGGCGGGGCCTCCGAGCATGTGCCTCACGAAGGCGACAGCCGTTGAGAACGACGGGTCCTGCGACGCCGCGAGAAAGCCGGACACGAGAACTACGAGTATGAAAGTGTTGTTGAAGTACTCGAGGGGCGTTGTGTACATTCTCATTGTTCTCGTCAGCCTCAACGCGGTCAGGCCGGCTATGCCGAACGTTGCGGCGGCGGCGCCCAGGTATCCGAGCGCCAGCGACGCGGCGCTCACCGCGGAGTGTAGATCTGCCGGGATGAGGGCGCCGGAGACAGCAAGCAGTACCAGCGACGCGCCCCAGAGCAGCAGCAGGTAGACCCCGCCGTGAAATGGAAAGCTGAAGCACCAGACAGTGCGCCTGCCCCTGTACAGCCTGACTATAAATAGCAGCTCCTTGAGAAGCTCCGAGATCTCCGCCAGTCTGTTTTTGGGGAATTTCCTATTCCACCACTCGACGTATTCAAGATACGAGCCGCCGTGCTCGTGGCCAACCTCGTGCGGCACGGGGTACAGCTCCCACCTTAAGTGCATGGGCATCGTGGCATACCTGCGCGCCATTCTGGCAATGCCTGCAATGAAAAGCGCCACTGCCACGTACATGAAAACGGCCAGGGGACACATGGACACGACGTCCTGGGGGCACATTTTAAAAAAGCTGTTTCTTAGTTGCGAGGAATGCCGCCTAGCGGAGCCCGTGTGTCACAATGGCGTTCTCCGCTGCCCTGATGATGGGATACGCTATCGGGCTGGCGGTGACCCACGGCTGAGTTGCGAACTGCCCGAGGTACACCTCCCTCGCCGTGGCCCTCCTGCGGACGAGCGCGGCGAGAATGTTGATAATCTCGCCGCCGTGCTTCCCAGCGGCGACCTCCGCGCCGATGAGCCCCCCGTCGCTTGCATTAAATATCAGCTTCGCGAGGATATTTCTCGCGCCGGGGAGCTCCGGCGGGTGCTTGTCGACCGCAGACGCCTTGCCGACAGCAACCTTAATGCCGGCCTGTCTGGCCTCCTCCTCCGTCACGCCGACGCGGCCGAGTGCAATATCGCCGACAACCGTTATCAGCGCGCAGAGCGCGCCCCCGCCCTCCCACTCCAGCCCAAGTATACTGCCGGCGGCAATTCTGGCCTCGTGCGCCGCGAGAGACGACGAGCCGAACCACACGGGCCTCCCCGTTATGAAATGAGCCTTCTCGGCGCAGTCTCCCACGGCGTACACGCCGGAATGCGACGTCTCCATCCGCCTGTCAACGGCAATCGCGCCCGTCGGGCCAAGCTTAATGCCGGCGGCGGCTGCCAGCGCGGTGTCTGGTCTCATGCCGGCTGCCCATAGAACGGCGTCTACGGGAATCCTCTGCCCGTCGCCCAGCTCCACTGCCTCCACTCTGCCCTCGCCGAGGGCCCTGACGACAGCCGTGCCGAGACGCACGTCCACGTCGAGCTCGACGAGCTGCGCCCTTGCGAGCTCCCCAAATTCGGGGTCGAAGGCCGTCGGGAGCAGGCGCGGCATCAGCTCGATCAGCACGACCTCCCTCTCCATTCTCCTGAGCTCGTCGGCAAATTCAATGCCCACAGGCCCGCCGCCCACAACAGCCACGCGGCGGGCCTGCCTAATGTAATTCCACATTCGCCTCAAGTACTCGAGATCCTTGACAACTTTGAAAATTCCTGCCCTGTCGCTCCCCTCAAATCTCGGCTCCGTGCTGACGGAGCCCGTGGCGAGCACTAAGTGCCTGTACTTGTAGGTCGTGCCCCCCGCCGTCCGCGCAACTCCTCTATCTGGATCCACCTCCGTCACGACATCGATTGCAGCCCTGATCCCGAGCCTCGCGTCGGGAATCACGTTACGATCCAGCGGGACTGACACGCCGGTGTACGGTATGCCGCACGGGACTATCGATTTCTCCTCCCTGCGCACGAGCTCAATTTTCAGGCTCTTGTTCCTGCGGAGCGCGGCGAGCGCGCGGTATGTTTCAACTCCCGCGGGGCCCCCGCCAATAATTAACACGTCAACTTCCCGCAGCATGCCGCGCGCGGCTCAGGAGTTTTAGTTTTTCCCTCTCAGCTGGCAGCCCGCAAATTACTACACTCAGCATAATAATATATATCAAGCCGTCAGGGAAACACGTTCTTATGCTGCTGGATCTCGCGCTATTTTGTGCGCTCGGGCTCATCGCGCTCGCGGTAATGGTGGTGGGCATTGTATACAGGATAATAACGTGGGTGTCCCCCGGCGGCCTGACCAGCCTGGCCTCCGTCTCCGTTATTTCATACCACTGGGGAATTGCCAGCAGAGCCGTCGAGGTCGTGAGGCGCATTATTACCTTCTACACGCTCATGTATGCCAGCAGGTCGCTCTTCTGGGGCGCGTTCCTGTTCCACTGGGGAATCTTCCTGACGCTGTTTCTAGGGCACACAGCTCTATTCATCACGCCGGAGCAGCTGGAGGCCATGGGCGTGCCGTACGAGCTGCGCAAGGAGCTGGCCGTTTACATGGGCGCGGCGTTCAGCCTCATAATACTCGCGGGGCTTGCAATTCTCTGGGCGAGGAGGCTCGGCAGGAGAGATGTTAGGGCTATTTCGTACCTCGATGACTGGTTCGCACTCACGCTGATTACAATAATTGTCATAATAGGCACGATAAACACAACGGTGATACACCCGGACTACGTTCACACTGTGACGCCGTGGCTTGTAAACCTCCTCAGCGGCAATATAATGGAGGCAGCCAGGTACATCTCCGAGGCGCACGTAATGGTTAAGGTGCACGTGCTGCTTGCCGAGATTCTCATGCTCTACGTGCCGTTCGGCAAGATGGTACACCCATTCGCTATATTCTTCGAGCCCACAATTACAATGGCGCCATACAAAATCACAGGGTCGAGGGAGGCCGGGTTACGCTCTTAAATGTAATATAATTTTTAATATCTCCCTGCACTTGTAACCATGGCGTATCCCCCAAAGCGTGGGGTTCCGCCGCCCGACAAGCTGAAGGAGCTGGCCGAGCAGTACTTGAAGGAGCTTGAGAAGGGTCCGTGGCCCAGTCACGTCACGGAGCTGAGAAAGACCGGCTATCCGCTGCACGTTTACGGCGCCGGTCTCGTGGTGGGCAAGAGCCCGTGGGCACCAAGCGCCGTCAGGACGAGGTACCTGACGGGGACAATGGCCAGAATTGCAAGGCCGTGGCTCGGCCTGCCGGGCGAGGAGATACACCTGAGAGTCTTCCACACGCCGGGCAGATTCCTCAAGACGGACTGGTTCCGCAAGCTGCTCGACGCAATTAGAGAGTACGCAATTGGCCTGCTGGAGGTGGTAGGGCAGACAGGCAACATGATCATAAATATCACGAAGAAGGAGTACGCCGAGGTAGTGGCTGACAAGCTGCGCGAGCTTGGCACCGACGTCGGCGGGAGCGCCGACGCCATTAGGGCACTGGCCGCGTGCGTGGGCCCCGCGCTCTGCGAGTTTGCGTGTTACGATACGCTGAAGTTGTGGTGCGACCTACACCTCGACCCGAGAGTTCACGAGAACATAAGGGCGCCTAACTTCCACTACAAGTTCAAGCCTAAGCTATCGGGCTGCCCGTTTGACTGCGCCAGAGCCAACAGAGGAGATCTCGGGCTGCTGGGCACGTGGAAGGGCGCGCCGGAGGTCGATCAGGAGCTGCTTAGGGAGAAGGTCAAGCGCGGCGAGGTTGACCCGCGCGAGCTGGAGAGAGGGTGCGTGAGCGGCGCAATATCCTGGGATCCCGTCAGGCAGGAGCTGAGAATTAACGAGAAGAGGTGCGTGAAGTGCATGGAGTGCATAAGGCTCGCTCACCCTGCAATAAAGCCCGGAAGAGAGAAGAGAATTGCCGTGCTCCTCGGCGGGAACAACAAGGGGTACTACGGCGTGAAGCTAGGCTGGTTCGTCGGCTACCTGCCCCCAGACGTGAGCGCCAAGCGCGTAGTTGACATGATGGAGAAGATATGGGAGGTCTGGGACAAGTACGGGATGCCGAAGCAGCGCATCGCCGATGTAATAATATACCTGGGCATACAGAGGTTCGTAAAGGAGGCAGAGCTTGACAAGTTCCTGATAGAGATGCCGGCATTCTATGAAAAGATGCCAGACGATGTGCCGTACAGGATACTGCCGCCGGAGGAGCGCCAGGTTTACGCCGAGTATGCTAAAAAAGTCAAGCAAGAGCTAGGGATATGAGCGCCCCGCCAGCTGGCAGGGGGGCAATAGAGCTGGTATTCCCGGCGCACAAGGGCCTGGAGTACTGGCTGCCAGATGTAATCAGGCGCAACTATGGCAAGTGGAAGGAGAGGAGGTTCCACGGCTACGGCATAATCGAGCACATATCGGAGACCGGAGAGAGGGTATTCACTATCAAGGTCTCCGGCACGCCAAACGCTAGGTTCAGCGCTGACACCCTGCTGAAGTTCTGCGACATTGCCGACAAGTACGGCATCGGGGCGTTAAGGATCACCACGGCGGCTAACGTCGAGTTCATCACGGACTCGCTCGACAAGGCGCTCAAAATAAAGGAGGAAGTGGAGAAGCTCGGCTTCCTCGTCGGCGGATGGAGGAACACACTGTGGGGCATCAACGCGTGTACGGCATTCCTCACGTGCCAGATTGGAGTTACCGATGCGGTATCATTGGCGAAGGCCATTGGCGACCAGCTCAAGCCGTACTTCACCGGCGAGATCCCGCTGCCGGCAAAGCTCAGAGTCTTCGTGTCGGGCTGCCCGAACGCCTGCGCTGGCGGCACGGCAATGGATATATCAATTATAGGCGTGTGGGGCGCCGCGCCGATAATCCGAGAGGACATACTGCCGGTGTGCATACCGCCGCCGAAGGCTCTCGCCAGGATACCGGAGTCGAAGGTGTTCATGGTGCAAGTATGCCCCGTGGGTGCTCTCAGGGTTAAGAGAGTTGGCGAGAAGTTTACGCTCGAGCTTATAGAGGCCCGGTGCATCAACTGCGTCAGGTGCAAGGACAACTGCGACGCCTTCGACTACGAGCCGGAGGAGGTGGGCTGGGGCATAATCGTCGGGGGCAGGCTGTCGAACACAGGGAGCGGGCCCAGAGTTGGGCGCATGCTGATTCCGTGGCTGCCGTCCAACCCGCCGAGATACCCCGAGGTGGTTGCCGTGGTCAAGAAAATAGTGGAGGTCTGGCGCCAGAACGCAAGGCCGGGCGAGAGAATAGGCGACTTAATAGACAGAATAAGCTGGGCGAGATTCACCGAGCTGCTCGGGCTCCCGAGGCTCCCGGCCGACTACATGTACATGCCGGAGCACGCGCGCACGTTCATGGCGTACAGGTGGCGCGGCGAGTGGGTCTGGAGGCGCGTCAGGGATGCTATTTAGAGTCGTCAGGCCGGGAACCCTGAAGTTTTTTCCTCGCCCAGCAGACTTCCGAGGAGGACTACTTCTTCGTCCCTGACTACCGCCTGCTGGTGCTCTCGAGACTCCTTGAGGACGGCTACCTCCTCCTGTTCGTCCTCGACAGAAAGGTCAGAGTGAGCGGCCGCTGCGAGGAGCTCTCGAGCGCTGGCATTCCCGTCACTAAGAGGAACTTCCCGTGGGCCGGCATGACAACAACGCTCGTGATCGGGCTGGCGCCCTTTGACTGCTCGAAAAACCTCGCGCTGCCGTCGCTGGAGATCAAGCTGCGCGTCAGCGACATAGCGCTCGACTGGGACAGGATAATTGCCAGGGTGTTTGAGGAGGAGCTGCCAGGGCTGCTCAGCCGCCTGAGGGAGAAATACGGCGTGGAGTGCCAGCTATTGCGCTGACTCGTCGCAATAACTCTTTTATCCTACCGAACAAGGGGGTCACATGCCAATAAAGTGCCCGGGAGAGTACAAGGTCGACGACACAACCGTTGTGCTTGACGAGGAGTGCTTCATGCAGAATCCAGAGAACTGGAACGAGAAGGTCGCCGAGTGGATGGCCCGCGAGATAGAGGGCATACAGCAGATGACGCCGGATCACTGGAAGGTCGTTAAGTACCTGAGGGAGTACTGGGAGACCTACGGCGTGTGCCCGCCAATTAAAATGTTGCTCAAGGAGACTGGCTTCACGCTGGAGCAGATCTACCAGCTGTTCCCGTCGGGCCCCGCGTCTGGCGCTTGTAAGATTGCCGGCGCGCCTAAGCCCACCGGCTGCGTCTAGTCCGCCAGCTAGTAACAAGCATGTATTAATAACCCTAAATTTTGTTTTTGACGCTTTTCTCCCGCGTGAGTGGCGGGCAGCTTGGGCACGGTTTTGTCTCGGAGCTTCTAGAGACGTGGAGAGCCCTCGTGCCGCCTCTCAGCGACACGCACGCGTGCATTCTCGATTTCTTTGTGAGGAACTACCCACGGGCTTTCACGCCTTACGAGGTCGCTAGGGAGGTGAGGAAATACAGCATGTCAACCGTTTACAAGGCCGTGAAGTATCTGAACGAGAATAGACTTGTACTGCTGGCATCCAGCCGGGGGTACGCGGCCACAGTTAAGGGCCCGCTTTCACTGATGGCGCTCACTAAAAACTTGGAGTACTTGAACCGCGTAAAGAGTATCTGGTCCCTAAATGTCGACAGCGAGATGCTTGTAGCGTACTTGATACTGCTCGGCCGGGCTATTAGACACTTCGGGTTTAATATACGCGAGGCGTTCATTTGCAGCCCCGCGGCCTCGACCTCCTACGTTCTGACGTATCTCGTAGATAAAGGGACAGACCCTGTGGACCAGGCAGTGCTGAGCAACAGCTTGAAATTCCTGTCGCGCTTCAGCGTGTGGAGCATTTATCTTTGCAGTAATGCCGCCGGGTACGCACGCCGCCAGCACTCGCCACGCCCTAGCGTAAAGCAGATCTACAGGCTTTAGACTTTCGACGCGTCGTAGGAAGAAAGTGTATATTCTCATGCAAACCAACTCTCCATGCTCGACGCAATCTCCCTCAGCATCCTCAGAGCCGTGGCGCTTGAAGAGTTCTCTTACGGCGCCGGCCCCTCTCCCTACAAAATAATGAAGGAGATGAGCCTCTACCCGTCGTTTCTTTACAATCTCATAAAGAGGCTTGAAAGCCTCGGCATAATCGAGTGCGAGAGGCACGCGCGCGGCAGCCGGTGCACGCTCACGATTTACGGGCTACTCCTCCTGTACAAACTCGACGGGAGCTCTAAGGTTTACGCTCAGAGATTACTGTCGCGCAAGCTAGGGCTCCGGGAGGAGACTCTAAGGCCGGTACTGGACGCCATTATAAGCGGGGGCAAGCTCCCCCGCAGTCTGATGGAATTCGTGGGGTGGTGCGTTTTGAACAGCCACATCCCCGAGGTCAAGGCCCTGCTTCACGAGCTATCGCCAGCTCGGGCTTACATTTGCGCCTGAGCCCGACCTGCACCCGCGGACTATGACCAAGAGGGGCCTCTTGTTTTTGTAATTGAGGAGCTCGCTTGGCGCGACCCGGCGGCACTCACCGCCGAGAGATACCGCGTAGCAGACGAACACCTCGGCCTCGCTGCTGCAGCCCTGCTCTACTGCGCGTCTCACGACGTCCAGTCTATTGCCCATCATGTGCACGACCACGGTATCCGTCGCCGCGCTTCTGAGAGTCTCCGCGCTGAAGTGGGGGAAGGAGTACAGCGAGACGTGCCTTAAAGTCTTGCCGTTTGTGAGCTCTATTTTAAAGAGCGCGGCGGCTGCGGCAAACGCCGGGACTCCCGGCACGATCTCGCACGGAACTCCCCTGCTCTCGGCCCTCGCGCATATCTGCACGCCGCGGCCGAACACTGCTGGATCGCCGTTTTTCAGCACCACGACATTGAGACCCCGCCCGGCCTCCTCAATAAGGGCGTCAATTACAGCATCGTGCTCGGCCCTTCTGTGGCCCAGTTTAACGACGCGCGCCCGCGGCGCGTAGAGCCTGACAATCTCATCGGGGACCAGCTCGCCGAAGGCGACTATGTCAGCCTGCTGTAGCAGCTCGACGGCCCTCAGCGTGAGCAGCCTGGGGTCGCCGGGCCCGGCGCCAACTACATAGACCGGCATAGCGCCCCGAGAGCGCTGTAGGTCTCCGGGTGTATGTGAAGGTACTGCGCGTGCATGTTGCCCTTGACAATGCCGTCCCACCCGCCGCCGATGCCCACGCCGCGCTCAAGCCTTATTGCCAGCGCCGGCCTCTCCCGCAGTATTACTTTCGAGTAGTGGAACTCGTGCCCCCGCAGCTCGGTGCCGGGCGGCGCGATTGGCGTCCTGGCGACGACTCTGCCCCACGCGTAACCCCTGCCAACAGGCTTCCTCAAGACAACCGTGACCGCATCCACAGCGCCGACCATCTCGTACTCAGACCCGTCGACTATTATGGATGACGTCATGTACATCAAGCCGCCGCACTCAGCGTAAAGCCTCCCGCCCCCCTCCACGTAACGAAGGACGGACCTTCTAAACGACCTGTTCTTCTCCAGCCCCTCCGCCATGACCTCGGGGAACCCGCCGCCAATCATTAAAACATCAACGTGCGGCAGCTCGGGATCCTTGAGCGAGTTTACAAAAACGGGCTCGCCGAGCCTGCAGGCCTCCTCTATCACCTCAGGGTAGTAGAACGTGAATGCCCTGTCCATCACGATGCCGACCCTGCAGCGGCCCCCCGCGCGCTCACTGCCGCTCTCGCCGCAATCGCCGGGGCACTCAAGGTCTCCGGCCTCTCTCGCTATGGCCACCACTCTATCTGTGTCAATATTCGGCGCGATGTAGCTCTCTATCACGTTGAAAAGTCCCGCGCCGTTCTCTCTCTCGCCGAAGGGCACGAGGCCTAGATGCCGGTAGCCGAACGCGCTGCTCACGGCCCCCGACCTCGGAATTGTGCCGAGCACCTCTACCCCCTCCTCGGACAGCCCCCGTTTTAATTTCTCAGCCTGCCCTGGAACTACATCAGTTAGAATCACGCCCCTTATTTCAACATGCGCGTCGAATGACTTAAGCCCTCTCACAACGGCACGCAGCGTCCTGTTTACTCTCTCCCCGCTGAGGACTAGAATTACGGGGGCCTTGAGCAGCTTAGCCACCTGGGCCGTCGAGCCGAGCTCTGACACTCCGTCGATCGAGTCGTAGAGGCCCATCACGCCCTCTATGATAGCCACGTCGGCGCCCCGCGAGTATTTCACAAACCGCATCACGACGCCTCGCTCTCCCATCAGCACGACGTCTAAGTTCCTGCTGTAGACGCCAGACACCGCGCGGTGGTACGTCGGGTCGATATAGTCGGGCCCCACCTTAAACGGCGCGACTCTAAGCCCGCGCCTCACAAGCCCGTAGATGATGCCGAGCGTGGCGATGGTCTTGCCGGACATGCCCCTGACGGCCGAGATTACAACGCGCGGTACCACCGCGTGGGAGTCAAAACTCCTGCTTTTTAAGCAGGTGCCAGGGGCTGCTGCCAGCGAAACTCCTCACGCCCTCGGCCAACTTCGCCGCGCATCACGCCATTAAACCACACTCAAGCCTGCCTCTTGTACACTTGAAGACGTAGACGTAACCGCTAGATGTAAGAATAATAGTAGGCCTCCCTTGCCGAGGCCGCGAGGGGGAGGCCCCTCGCAGCTCTGCTGTACCGCTCGAACTCGCGCCGCAGCTCGGGGAATACCCTCATACGATATCGAAACTTGGCGAGAGCCCGCTGCCCACCTCAAGCAGAGAGTTTACCGCGCCTCTGCCCCCGCGCGCGGCCCTGAGAGGCTTAACACGCTTACATCTGCAATCTTCAGGAGCTCTGCGTACCTCACTCTGTCGAGCAACGAGCGCGCAAATGCCGCTATTTCAAGCTCTGACGCGTAGTGTACCGCGTATCGCTGGCACATCACGGCGAGACCCACGGCATCCGCGGGAACGAACGCACGTTCTGCTTTTTCCCTCTCGGCGATTGGCAGCCTCTCGAACACGTCGCAGGCCTCCTCCTTATGAGCCGCCTGGTGATCCCGCTCACGGGCCCGGGCCGCCGCGCGCCTCTTACTAGCGCAGGATCGCAACGCTGAGAGCGTACCTCCTCCTGATTTCATGAATTATGCGTGGGGTGTCTATGCCCATTGGGCACACCTCCCTGCAGTTGCCCGCGTGAGTGCACCTGAATGCGTGAGGCCCCGCCGCCTCAATGCCGCGTGTTATTGCGGTCCACATCACGCCCATGGGCCCGGTATAGGGGGGCCTGCCGAACTCCCTCCCCACTGCGCGGTAGACCGGGCAGTGGAAATGGCACCTGCCGCACCTTATGCAGAGCAGCGCCTCCCAGAGCGCGGGATCTCTCGCCGCGCGGCGCCTCCCGCCGTCTACCAGCACGACGTGGTACTCCCTGGGTCCCTGTGCCGGCGAGACTCGCTGCTTCTCTATGTCCGCCGTCGAGCTCGGGCCTGCCGTCACGTTTATGTACGTCGGGGGGTAGGCGCCGGCGTAAGCCGCCTGGACGCACGCAACGTAGAGCGCGTGCACGAGCGTCGGGACGATTTTCTCCACGCCGTCGTAGACTATGTGCACGGGCGGGATCGCAGTCACCATTCTTATGTTGCCCTCGTTCTCCACCAGCACGACGGCGCCTGTGTCGGCCGCGATAGCGTTTGCCCCCGTTATGCCGACGTCAGCCTTAACTATCTTCTCGCGCAAGAACTCCCTAGCCCTCTGCGCTACAGCCGCCGGGTCTGGGGGGACGTCAACGCCCAGACGCCTCTTTAATACCTCTGCCGCCGTCTCTCTAGTCATGTGAAGCGCTGGCGATATTAAGTAGCTCGGCTCGTCGCCGCTTAGCTGCAACAAAAACATTCCCAGGTCGGTCTCCCACACCTCATTGCCCTCCTGCTCCAGCCTCCTCCTAAGCCCCGTCTCCACCGCAACGTTGTTCTTCCCCATCACAACCAGCTTCCCCCTGCCTACGATCCGGGCCGCGGTCTCCACGGCCTCCTCTGCAGTCTCCGCGAGATAGAACCTGCCCCCTGCCCTCTCGACGGACTTCCTCAGCTCCTCGATGTACCGGTCGAGATTTTTCACGACTCCCTCCCTAACCTTCCTGATCTCCCGCGCCAGCTCCTGTACGTACGGGTAGCGCGACAGTAGCTCGTAAGTCCTCGGCACGACGTTTAGAAACGCCCTTTCAATTGCCTCTCGCCAGCTCATAGCTCAAGAAGCTCGGAGAGGTCTCTCACTTCAACGAGCCCCGATCCCGCCCTCCCTAGGCTGGCCAGGCATATCGGGCACATAACGACGACCGTGCGCGAGAGCCTTGAGAGCCTCTCCACGCGCTCTCTTGCGATTTTTGCAGACAGCGCCGGGGCCACGGACTCGATCGGCCCGCCGCAGCAGCCCGAGGACTCCCTGCCCGTCACTAGCGGATCCTCCACGGGGTCCCCGCTGGCCAGCAGCTCCCTCACTCTGGCGTGCCTGTCGAGGAATCTGGCGTATAGGCACGAGTCGTGAATTACAAAATGCCTGGCCCTAACCTTGACGGCGGCCGGGTCAATGAGGTCAATGTAGCTGACAACCTTTATGTCGAACTCGGGAATAAACTGGGGGTAGACCCTCTCGAGCACGTAGTGAGTGTGCGGGTCCACCGTTATGACCTCCCTCACGCCCGCGCGCTTGAAATGCGCGTAGACCTCTCTCGCGTGCCGGGCAAAGTCGTCAACAAAGCCGAGCTCGTAGAGCAGCGCCCCGGAGTAAGGCTCGTCGTCGAGCAGGCCGAACTCAACTCCGCCCCTCCTCAGCAGAGAGTATATACTGCGCAGTATTGCGCCGGTCCTCTCTAGCTCTCTCTCGTCGGGTCTCACGACCAGCCTCCCGAAAATCTTCGCGCCGATTGACGCGAGCGCGGCGCGGAGCCCGCCGCCCGCCGCTCCCGCCCTCTCGATCGCGCCGACAGCCCTGCTGATCGCAGGCGCGAGCTGGTACATGCACGACGTGTAAAGCACGCGGCGCGAGGGCCCGCTCGGCAGCCCCCTCCTCCACTCGGAACACACTCCTTTATCGAGCGGCAGCGGCAGCCCGTACTCCCTCAGCGATGAGAGCACCAGATCCCTCAACGCAGCTATCCACCGGGGGCTCGGCTCCATGCGCGTAGCATCACGCAAGCGGCCTTTAAGTTGTCCCGGCGAGAAGGGCGGTCACGCGCGCCTTGGCCGCCCGCAATATGCTCGCTATCTTAAGCCCGAGGGGGCACCTCGCCTCGCAAGCCCCGCACGCGAGGCACGTCATGATGCTAGCCGCGGCCGTGGAGGTCAGCCGCCCGTCCAGGAGCCTGGCTATCGTGACGCGGCCTCTGGGCCCCATGTGTCTCACTCTCAGTGCTCTGTACGTCGGGCACGCGAACTCGCAGAACCCGCAGAACGCACACTTGCTCGCCTCCTCAAGCGCCTGCTCGATACGCACGCGGCTCAGACCCTCTATGTTAAAAAAATGCGGCATGCTTGAAAAGGTGGGGGGACCCGGTGCCGTGCGCGTGTGCTTCGGTGGCGGCATTTATGTCGCCGGGCGCCGCGCGAGCCTCGCAGTGGACCCGTCCGGCTGGGTGAGCCGCCGCGTTGACTTCGCCCTCGTCACGCACGCGCACAGCGATCACGTCACGCGGGACGCGCTCAGCCTCCCCCTTGTCGCAACGAGGGAGACCGCGGCTGCTATTTCGGTCAGGTTCGGGCGGCCGCCAGCAAGGGTCATCACGGTGAGGGTGGGGGACGTGATTGAGATTGAGGGAGTTCATGTGGCAGTGCTCGAGGCCGGGCACATACCCGGCAGCGCCATGTACCTGGTTGAGATAGACGGCGTGCAGTTGCTGTTCACCGGAGATTTTAACACTGCAGGCAGCATACTCGCAGACGCCGCAGAGCCTGTCGAGAGGCCTGATGCGTTGATAATGGAGGCCACCTACGGCGACCCTGCCTATATCTTCCCGAACAGGGCTGAGGTGTACAGCGAGCTGATGGATCTCGTCGAGGACCGCGCCAGGAACGGCGGCGTGGCCGTGATAGCCTACCCGCTCGGCAAGGCGCAGGAGGTCTTCAGGCTGCTGGGGCCTAATGTGATGACTCACAGCGCAATCTCGCAGTATAACAGGGCGCTCGGATTTCACGCCGGCGGGCGCAGCAACGTAGTGATAGTGCCGGGCGCCCGGCACGCACCCTACGGCTATTTCAGAGTCGCGGTGAGCGGGTGGTACGCCAGCGAGGCTGTCAGGCGGGAGGCCGCAAGACGCGGGATTCACGGAATACCGCTCAGCGATCACAGCGACTTCAGCGGGCTCGTGGAGTTCGCGCTCCGCGCGTTGCCGAAGCGCGTCTACGTTGCGTACGGGCTCAGGGAGAGGTTCGCGCGGTACTTGAGGAGGCTCGGGCTCGATGCCAGCGCGGCAGCCGGCGGCACTTGCGTGCAGCTGAGGGGCTGAGCGCGGGAGCAATGCTTTTAACGGTCTGAGAGGCGCGTGCAATGCACATCCCACGCTTCATGTGCACGCAGCACCCTGACTCGACAACGCGCGTGACAGCTGCAGAGGAGGTCGACGAGGCAGTAATCGGGCACATTGCTTTCGGCTGCGATGAGGTGATGGTGGACTACGAGGGGAAGGCAACTCCCTACTCCCAGCCGCGCGACATAGCGGCTAGGTTCATTTCCCTCGGGCTGCCTCTGGGGAGGAGGTTTTTCATCACGCCGAGAATTCCAAGCCCGAGGCTTGAGGACTTAGAGCGCAGCATGCTGTCCCTTGAGGCCTCCGTGCTCGCGAACGGCTACTCGGCGCGCGTTGCGGGAGTGCACGCAGTCAGGTGGATAGTATTGCCGATGGTAGAGGACTTCGAGACTCTCATGTTCGTCTACAAGGCGCTTGACCTCAAGGTGAGGAGCCTTGCGGAGCTGAAAGCCACGAGCAGGGATGAGCCCGTAGAGCTCGTCCCGCTCATAGAGGATGCATTCGCGCAGCTGCGCGTTAGAGAGTTTGTGGAGGCCGTCGCGTCGGCCTCAGCGCGGTCGGGGCGCCGCGCTGAGCACGTCAGGGTATTTCTGGGCATTTCAGACTCCGCCGTCCGGCACGGGCACATTGCCTCGTCTCTCGCGATAGTCCACGCGCTCCAGCAAATTAATGACATCAACCGGAATTCGGAGTACACCGTGTGGCCAATTCTGGGCTCTGGCTCGCCGCCGTTTAGAGGCGGCATGAATAATTCATATCTCGCCGCCGTGGAGGCGGAGCAATACGCCGGATTTCACACAGTCACCTTGCAGTCGGCCGTCAGATATGATATCTCCCACGCCGAGTTTACAAAGGTGAGGGAGGCTCTCGCGCGGCACGGCGGCCCGCGGAGAGTTGAAATAAAGGTAGAGTTGATAGCTACTGCGTCGGAGCTATACAGGGAGTTCGTCAAGCCGTACCTCGCAAAAATTGCAGAGCTGGCGTCGCTGGTGCCCTCGACGCGGGAGAGAGTCAGCTGGACTCAGTACGGGAGGGACATTGAGGGGCTTCGGGTCCCGCGTGCAATAGTTTACACGGCCGCGTGGTATTTCGCGGGACTCCCACCCACCCTCCTTGACGCGCGCTTTATAGCGTGGGCCTACAAGAGGGATGCGCTGGACGAGGTAGTGAAGGCCCTCCCCGCGCTCGTACGCGAGTGGGAGTACGACTCTGCGTACTACTGCAGAAAGAGAGTTGAGAAATTGTTGGGAGGCTCCGCCATCAGAGAAGTAGAGATGGCATTTGACATTCTCGGCGTGAAGCCCGAGATCAATGAAGTTTACGCGGCGTTGCTATCTAACGCCGAGACTCACGCGCACGTAATAGCGCTCGGCAAGGTGCGCGGCTTTCTGGGCTAGCCGGGGGCACCCCGGAAGGCAGGAGTCTGGAGGCCGGCGCGCTCAATGTATTTAATTCAGAATTCCGCAGAGCTGCAGTGCGGGCGCTTGCGTCAATCGCAGTGCTGGCATCGCACAGCGCGCTCGATGTGCTGGACGGCGCCAAGGAAGAGGGGTTCAGGACTGTGGCAGTGGCGAGGAGGGGGCGTGACAGAGCGTACAGAGAGTTTCCCGTCGTGGACAGGCTGATCGTCCTGGACGATTACAAGGACATACTCGGGGCAGCTGACGTCCTAAGAGCCGAGAACGCGATTTTCGTGCCGAACAGATCATTTGCAGTCTATGTAGGCTACGACGCAATAGAGAAGCACTTCTCCGTGCCTGTGTTCGGCAATAGGTTCATGCTCCGGTGGGAGGAGAGAACAGGCCCGTGCAACTACTACAAGCTTCTCGACGAAGCGGGGATCAGGAGGCCGAGAACTTTTAGGCCCGACGAGGTCGACCGCCCGGTTATAGTCAAGATACCAGAGGCGAGAAGGAGAGCAGAAAGGGGCTTTTTCATTGCGCGGGACCGCGACGATCTCTACAAGAAGGCGAGAGTGCTTGCAGAGCGCGGCGTGATAAAAATGGAGGACCTTGAGAGCGCCTCAGTAGAGGAGCTCGTAATTGGCGCGCACTTCAACGCGAATTACTTCTATTCCGTCATGAGGCGGAGGCTCGAGCTGCACAGCATTGACAGGAGAATTCAGAGCAACCTTGACGGCGTTTACCGCCTGCCGGCGCGCGAGCAGCACGAGCTTGACATTGATGTAAGGTACGTTGAGGTGGGGCACGAGCCCGCGACAATAAGAGAGTCGCTGCTGGAGCAGGTGTTCGACATAGGCCACCGCTTTGTCGATGCAGCGAGAAGGCTCGTGCCGCCCGGAGTGATAGGCCCGTTCACACTGCAGTTCATAGTCACGCCGCAGCTAGAGATCGTGACGTACGACGTGGCGCCGAGAATTGGGGGCGGGACGAATGTCTACTTGGGCATTGGCGGCCAGTACTCAAAGCTTTACTTCGGCAAGCCAATATCGATGGGCAGGCGCATCGCAATAGAAGTCAGGGAGGCCTTAGAGCAGGGGAGGCTCTCCGAGATAGTCACGTGAGCCGGACTAGACGGACTCGGGCCTGAACTCCTTAATTAAGCTCCTCGAGAGCACCTCACGTCTGAGCTGCTCTGCGTACTGCCTCAGCTTGTCTCTCACCCCGGCGTGTCTGATGCCAAGAATTCTGGCGGCCAGCAACGCGGCGTTGGCAGCCCCCCCTATTGCCACCACGGCCACCGGCACCCCGCGCGGCGTTTGCGTCATTGACAGCAAGGAGTCGAGACCGCCTAGGTGGCGGGTCGGAATTGGCACGCCTATCACGGGGAGCGTGGTGTAGGCGGCGACGGCACCGGGGAGGTGGGCCGCGCCGCCGGCCCCGGCTATTATCACGTCGAACTCGCCCTCCGCCCTCTTTGCATACTCCGCGACGAGATCCGGCGTCCTGTGCGCGCTTATTACTCTAGCCTCGTACGGTATCCCGAGGGCCTCCAGCACCTCCATGGCCTCCCTCATCACCTCCAAGTCGCTGAGAGACCCCATCACGACGGCAACGCGCACGTCCACGCGCCGAGCTGTAATTTAAGAGAGTTGCGCCGTAATACTTTAAGCATTCGAGTAGAGATACGGAGGCAGTGTAAATGCTGCCGGCACGCCAATTTAACGTGTCGGTTAAACTTTTTAGTCGCGCCTGGAGCACAGCAGTGTCGCTGTCGTCGCGCGAGCTGGAGCTGATCAAGGCCGGCCTCGGGAGGGAGCCCACGCCTGCCGAGCTTGCACTCTTCACGGCTCACTGGTCGGAGCACTGCTCTTACAAGTCCACTAGGAGGTACCTGCGCGACCTGCCCGGCTCCGCCCCGTGGGTCGTGCGGGGGAGGGGCACCGACGCGCCGCTCGTCGAGGTGGCACGGGGGCTCTACGTGAGCTTTAAGATCGAGTCGCACAACCACCCCAGCGCTGTGGATCCTTACAACGGCGCGGCGACAGGCGTCGGCGGGATAATAAGGGACATACTCACGGTCGGCGCCACGCCCATTGCGCTGCTGGTGAATCTGCACTTTGGCCCCCCCGAGGATCGCCACGCGCGGTGGATATTCACAAATGTCGTCAGGGGAATAGCGGATTACGGCAACAGAGTTGGCGTGCCTGTGGTGGGGGGAGAGACGTGGTTTGACGACGACTTCACTTACACGCCCATCGTGCTCGCAACGTGCATCGGCATTGTCAGGGCAGAGGAGGTGCCGCCCGGCGGCGCCTCGCCGGGAGATCTCATCGTTGTCGCCGGCCTCGGCGCTGACAGAAGCGGGCTCGGCGGCTCTGCGTTCGCGAGCAAAACGCTTGAAGGGGGCGAGGACTTGGGCGCGGTTCAGGTGGCAAACCCCCTCATGGGCAAGAGGCTCATTGACGCGGTGAGGGAGGCGAGGCGCTGTATTAAGTACATAAAGGACCTAGGGGGCGGCGGGCTGGCCACGGCGCTTGCCGAGCTCTCGCACTGGCTCTCCCTGGGCGTGGAGTTCCACCTCGACAAGCTGCACGTGAGCGACCAGGCCGCGGCGCCCGAGGAGCTCCTCATCAGCGAGACTCAGGAGCGTCTCGTGTTTGTCGTGTCCCCCGAGAGCCTAAGGTGCCTGACGTCAGTGCTTGACAAATACGACATTCCCTACTCAGTGCCAGGGCGCTTCGTCGCTGGCGGCAGGATTAGGGTGTACTGGAGGGGCTCCCTCCTCGTCGACGTGCCAGTGGAGCTAGCAGACGGGGCGCCGGACTTTGAGTGGCCTCAGGAGCCCTACGAGCCACCCGCGCTGCTAGAGATTCCAGAGCCGCCGCTGGAGAAGGCGGTAGACGCAGTGCTGTCCTCTCCAAACGTGGCTAAGAAGGAGTCCGTGTATGTGAGATTCGACTACGACGTGGGGGTCAGGACGGTGGTCAAGCCCGGCGAGGGCGACGCCGCGGTGCTGAAGATATATGAATACGGACAGCTTGGAATAGTTGTCAAGGGGGACTCGAATCCCCGCTACACATACCTAGACCCATATCTCGGTGCCGCTAACGCGCTCATCAAGGCATATAGGAATGTGGCAGTCGCCGGCGGGATCCCGCTAGCCGCCGTTGATTCGATAAATCTGGGCAGCCCGCAGAGGCCGCGCGTGTACTGGCAGTTCGTCCAAGCGGTCCGGGGCCTCAGAGATGCCGCAGAGGCGCTCGGCGTGCCCATCGTCGGGGGTAAGGTGAGCCTGTACAACGAGTACACGAACAGACCGGTGAAGCCGACGGCGACCGTCGTGGTGTTGGGTAGGATAGACGACGTCTCCAAGGCAAATAAGGCAGTGTGGCGCGACGGCGACAGCATATTCGTGTGGGGCGTGACGCGCGGGGAGGTGGGCGGCAGCGAGTATCTAAAGCGCGTTCACGGCATTGTCGCAGGGAGGCCTCCTGAGGTTGACTACAGCGCCGAGAGGGAGATCGTGAGCGTCGTGCAGAGGTGGCTCGGGAGACTGAGCGGTGCCACGGACGTGGGCGTGGGCGGTCTCATAACGGCGCTTGCCAAGATGGCCGCCAACAGCGGCGTCGGCTGCGACGTTGACGTGTGCAAGGCCCCCTCCGAGACCTCAAGACTGGACTTCTTGCTCTTCAGCGAGTCGAACGGCAGGTTCGTAGCGGCGGGCGAGGAGGGGCCTGGCGCTCCCATTGGCAGGGCGCAAGGCGACGAGTTCGTGATAAGGTGCGGGAGCGCGGCAGTCTACAGGCGCAGGGTAGAGGAGATTGCCAGAATGATGGCCCTGTAGCCATGTGCGGAATAGGCGGCGCGTGGGGCGAGGGCGCTGGCGGCATCGTTATGAGAATGACTCCGTGGCTTATGCACAGAGGGCAGGAGGGCGTCGGCTACGCGTACCTGAGGGACGGAGCGCTTAGAGTCGGCACGCCGCCCGAAGACGCGCAGGCAGCGCTAGTGCACACAAGGTACTCGACGTCAGGGCCTTACGGCGCCGCACTACAGCCCGTCATTGCTAAATACCGGGACCTGGAGATAGCCCTCGCCTTCAACGGCACGGCGATTAACTACAAGCAACTTGACAGAGATGCAGCGTTTGACGGCGAGGCCCTCGCCAAGTGCCTGGCGAGAGAGATCTGGGAGCTCGGGCTCGAGGACGGCGTGCGTGAGACGTGCGGGAGAATTGTGGGGGCGGCATCGTTCATTGCCATAACGCCGTGGGGGCTCCTCGCAGTTAGAGATCCCAGGGGAGTGAGGCCGCTGGCGGTGAGTCTCGAGGGCGGTGCCTTCAGGGCGGCGTCGGAGACTGTCGCGATACGCGGCGGCACCGAGCTGCCGCCGGGAACGGCGCTACTCTACGGCAGCGCGACAAAAACGTGGCGAGTCGCGCCCGGAGACCTGCAGCTATGTGCGCTTGAGTACGTCTACTTCGCGCACCCAGCGTCGAGACTCTGCGGGCGCCTTGTGGTCGACGTCAGGAGGGCACTGGGCGTGGCGCTTGCTGAGGGCGAGAGAGAGGAGGCAGACGTTGTCGCTTACGTGCCCGAGACCGCCCGCCACATCGCAGCCGGCTTTGCTGAGAGGCTGGGGCTCAAGCTTGCTGACGCTGTGGTTAAGAGCAGGTTCGCCGGGAGGGTCTTCCTGAAGCCACCGTTCCAGCGGGATGCGGAGGATGCATTTCGGGTAGTTGAGGAGTACGTGCGCGGGAGGCGCGTGTTTCTAGTCGACGACTCGCTCATAAGGGGGACGAATCTCAGGGTCGTAGTCAGGCTGCTGAGGGCGGCGGGCGCCAGCAAGGTCCACGTGAGGATAGCGTCGCCGCCAATTAGGTGGCCCTGCTTTTACGGCATGGACTTCCAGAGCAGGAGGGAGCTAGTAGCGTGGAGGAGGAGCGTTGACGAGATTCGGGCCGAGGTGGGCGCTGACACTCTGCGCTACATCTCGCTAGATGCCTTCCGGGCGGTGCTGGGCGGGGGGACGTGTCTCGGCTGCTTCACTGGAGAGTACCCGCAGGAAATTGACGTCGAGTGGGCGGAGCGGCTCGCGGCGCGCTCCATTTAATGGCATACTTAAAAATAATACCGCTGAATTGCGCGAGTAGGCCCAATGCTTATATTCTTTGCTTAATAGAGGGGCACGTGCGCGTTGGAATACTCGCCTCTTGGAGGGGCTCCAACGCAAGGGCCATTCTCGATCATGTGAGGCTTGGCGTGCTGCGCGGCGTCGAGCCCTCCGTGATAATTTACACGGACGAGGGCGCCCCCGTCAGGAAGATAGCTGAGAGCTACGGAATTGACGCCGTGTTTGTACGCCACAGGGGAGTTCTCAGGGCGAGGAGAGAGCTAGAGCTAGCGGAGGTTCTGACCAGTCACGGCGTTGATGTCGTGGCGCTGGCGGGGTATGAGTATATACTGAGCTCGCACTTTATTGACCGCTTCAAGTGGAAGATCCTCAATATTCACCCCTCGCTGCTGCCCTTTGCTGGCGGCAAGGGCATGTACGGCATGAGAGTTCATGCCGAGGTCTACAAGGCCGGCGTCAGGGTGAGCGGCACCACTGTACACCTCGTCGATGAGTCGGTCGACAGCGGTCCCATTGTCGATCAGTGGCCGGTGTACATCGGGGATATTTACAAGATGGACCTGCCGTACGAGCAGAAGCTGCAGATACTGGCCGACAGAGTGCTGGTGTACGAGCACAGGCTCTACTCGCGCGTTCTCCAAGCCGTGGCGGACGGGCTTCTCGAGGTGAGTGTAGAGCGCGTTAGGGTTCCGAGAGTGGCCGAGGAGGGCGGCCGGATCAAGTACGTTGAGGAAGAGCTAGAGGTCACGCGCGCCGTGCTTAGGGTGAGCGACTCGTGGCTGAGGGACTGGAGGGAGAGGCAGAGAGCATACGTAGAGCACCAGCTCAGAGAGTGGGCCGAGTCAGGAAAGCCCATGCACTTGATATGTCCCGATGGTTGTGTTAATTAGGGGGGACAGACTACACGCGGAGACAATAGAGTGGGCCAGGCGCCAGGTTGTAGAGCTCGAGCGGTATGGCATAACGCCAAAGCTCTCAGTGTTACTGCTCAACGACGACCCTGTGGAGCTCGAGACTCAGGCAAAGTTCGTGAGCCTCAAGGCGCGGGACATCAGGGCAGTGGGTGGCGAGATAGAGGTGCACGAACTATACAGGGTACCGCCGGAGAGAAGGGAGGCCGAGGCGCTGAGGCTAGTGAAGAGGCTGGCTGCGCGCGACGACGTCACTGGAATACTCGTGCAGAAGCCACTGCCGCCGTTTATCAACGAGAGCAGGGTAATTGAAACGATACCGCCCGCGAAGGACGTGGACGGGCTCACCACGAGCACTAGGAGGCGGCTGCTGGCGGGCTTCGACCTCAACCGAGACATCCTGCCGTGCACGCCCGCGGGAGTGCTCGAGCTCTTCAGGCTCTACGGCGTGGGCGTCAAAGGGAGGGACGTAGCCATCATCGGCAAGGGCAGTCTCGTCGGGCTGCCGCTGGCAATAATGCTAATGCAGCTTGACGCAACAGTGACAGTCCTTCACATCATGAGCAAGGATAAACTGTACTACATTAAAAATGCTGACATAGTGATATCCGCCGTGGGGAGACCGCCAGAGCTCTACAGAGAGGGCGCGTGGAGACTGACGGGAGACATGATCAAGCCTGGCGCCGTCGTCGTCGGGATCGGCGGCAAGTACGACCCCATCACGAGGAGGTGGTACTTTGATGTCGACGAGAGGACCGTCGCGGAGAGAGCCTCCTATCTCACGCCCAACATCGGCGGCGTGGGGCTCGCCACCAGGGCCCGCCTGGTAAAAAACCTCGTCATTGCAACGCGCGTAATTGCCGCGCGTCTGCTGCCGCCGAGAGCGCTCGCCGAGCTACTGCCTGCCGAGACCCAGGGCCTCTCTGGTCACGCGTAGCAGTTCCTCGTAGCGCTTGAGGAGCCCGCCCGCGTCTCCGGTCTTCCTATAGTACTCCTTGTCGAGGTGCTCCCCGTCACACAGGAGCCTGAATGTGTCGCCGCTTATTTCGTCTATTATCAGCAGCCTCCCTCCGAGCCTCCCCACCTCGAACTTGATATCGATGAGGTCGCATCCCACGCGGCCGTAAAGCTCGCGCAGCGCCCTGGCCGCCGCAACGGCGAGCCTCTCTGCCTCTGCCAGCTCCGCCTCGTTCATGAGCCCGGATTCGAGTATATCGCGCGGCAGGAGTAGGGGGTCGCGAAGCTCGTCGCTCTTGTAGTGAAACTCAACTACCGGCTCCCTGAAGGTTTGCAGCGGCTTGACCAGGGGCATTCTCTTGAGGTAACTGCCGTACGCCTTGAATCTCACGATGACCTCCAGCGGTATTGCATCGGCTCTGCGGGCCTCTATGGCGTTGCCGCCGGGCTGCCTTATGAAGTGATTGTCCACGCCGGCGCCCCTCAGGTACTCAAAGAGCAGCGCAGACAGCGATGCCGCCAGCACTCCCTTGCCAGGCACCACGTCGCGCCTGGCGCCGTCAAATGCCGTTACCTCGTCCTTAAATACTAGCAGCAGGCTGCCCTCCGGCAGTAAGTAAATGACTTTTGACTTCCCCTCGTAGAGGGGCCTCATTGCTGCGAATGCCCTGGCCCTCTTTTAACGCTTTGCTTTAATTTGCGGCCGCAGCGCGGGCTGTATTACGCGCGTGAATTTACGCAAGCTTTTAAAGTGAGCCGGCGCGAGCGCGCCGTGAGACGCGTCTTGGTGATTGGAGACGGCGCTAGGGAGCACGCAATAGCGTGGGCGCTGGAGAGATCCGGCGCCGTGGTCGGGGCGCTGGCATCCCACGTAAATCCAGGTCTGGAGGGCGTCGCGAGGAGAACCGGCGGCAGGCTCTTCCTCGGCAAGGTCACGGACCCCGGGCTTGCGGTTAAGGCGGCGGAGGAGTTCTCACCAGAGCTTGTCATAGTAGGGCCTGAGGAGCCGCTATTCTCGGGCGTTGCCGACGCGCTGCGCGAGAGGGGCTTCAGGGTCATCGGCGCCTCCAAGAGGCTGGCGCTCATTGAAATGCGCAAGGACTTTGCGAGGTCCCTCCAGTGGAAGTACAGAATTCCCGGGAGGCTGATCTACAGGGTGTTCAAGAGCGCGGAGGAGGCGCGGGAGTACAGCAAGTATCTCGGCGCCGTGGCAATAAAGCCCGTCAGACAGGCAGGAGGCAAGGGCGTGAGGGTGCTCCACGGCGATGTTAGATACCTGGATCTGGACGATGCGTACCGCAGGAGTGTTGAAGACGTGCTGAAACACGTACTGCAGTACGGCGACGCCGACGGCGCGGTTCTCGTCGAGGAGGCCGTGTGGGGCGTCGAGTTCACAATTCAAGCGCTTAGCGACGGCGAGACGCTCTTTTTCTTCCCGCCAGTTCAGGACAACCCCCATGCGTACGAGTTCGGCGTGGGGCCCGAGTGCGGCGGCATGGGCTCGATATCCCCGCTCCCCTTCCTAGAGCCGGAGGAGGTCGAGGAGTCGCGGCGCGCGGTGGAGGCCTCGGTCAGGGCCCTGCAGAGCGAGACTGGCGAGAGGTACGTCGGAGTCGTGAGCGGGCAGATGATGCTCACGGCAAGGGGCCCGGTCATTATCGAGTACTACAGCAGGCTGGGAGACCCCGAGGCCGTCAATGCGCTTTACCTGTACGAGGGAGATGCATACGAGCTCTTCAGTCTGGCGGCGGACGGCAAGCTCCACAAGGCGGAGCAGAGGTTCAAGAGCGAGTTCACGATAGTCAAGGCCGTCGCGCCGGTCGGGTACCCCCTCAAGAGAGACCTGGCCCGGGGCAGGCGCGTGCACGTCGACTGGAACGCCGTGAGGAAGGCCGGGTGTCTCGTCTTCTTTGCGTCGGTCGAGGAGCGCGGCGGCGCCTACGTGACCCTCGGCTCCCGCGCGCTGGAGATTCTCGCCGCGGGAGCCTCGCCGCGGGAGGCCTACGAGAGGGTAGAAAGGTGCGTGTCGGCCGTCGACGGGGACGGGGTGTTCTACCGACGCGACATAGGGTCCCCGGAGTACATGCTCGCGATGGCAGCAGCGGCGGAGAAGGCCAGGCGCGTCTACAAGTGGAGGAGGGCGCGCGGCCTCGGCGGCAGGGTGCTGGTGTGGGAGCCGGGAGCGGGCGTGACAGAGTACTCGCTATGAGGTACGCGGTATACCTGAACATCGCCTACAAGCCGGGAATCAGGGATCCCGAGGGAGAGACTATTCAGCAGGAGATATTCGAGAGGCGCGGCATAGGCGTGAAGGTTAGGGCGGGCAAGTGTCTCGTCTTGCTGCTCGAGGCGAGCAGCGAGGAGGAGGCTAAGGAGAGGGCGCTCAAGCTCGCGTGGGACGTGAGACTCGGGAACCCGAACGTGCACGTGATAGAGGTTGTCAGAGTCCAGCATGCATAGGGTGGCAATTTTAAAGTTCCCCGGGACGAACTGCGAGTATGACGTTCTCAGGGCTCTGGAGATAGTCGGCTTGCGCGGCGAGGTCGTGTGGCACAGAGACTACAGAAGCGGGACTTACGACGCGATCGTGATCGCCGGCGGCTTCAGCTACGGTGACTATCTCAGGGCAGGCGCCATCGCGGCACAGACTAGCGCCGTCGGGCACTTGAGGGAGGACGCGGACAGTGGAGTGCCGGTGCTCGGCATATGCAACGGCTTTCAAGTCTTGACGGAGGCTGGCTTGCTGCCCGGCGCGCTCGTGCCCAACGACCCCCCGGGGTTTGTGTGCAAGTGGGTCCGGGTCTCGGTTCTGGACGTAAAGACTCCGTTCACGCACTTGTACGAGCCCGGCGAGGTTGTCTACATGCCTGTGGCCCACGCGGAGGGCCGCTACATTCCGACAGGCCCCTACACGCGCGCGGTGGCCTACATAGACAATCCAAACGGGTCTCACGGCAACACGGCGGGAGTCAGCCGCGGCAACATACTCGGCCTCATGCCGCACCCCGAGCGCGCGGTGGACCGCGACGTCTCGAGAAACGGCACCGGCGGGCTGAAGCTCTGGCTCAGCCTAAAGCTCTGGCTCAAGGAGTGACAATGTCCGCGGGGCTTCTCGCAGTGTACAGCGCGAGCGGGGCCGCCGAGCTCGGTCCATTCGTGCACTACGGCCTTAAGGCAATGTTGAATCGCGGCGAGCGCGCAGAGGCTTACGTTCTTACTAGCTCAGGAGTGAGAGAGGTGAACGTCAGGCTGGCGAGGGAGGCGAGAGTGTCGGCGCGCGGAACTGCCGCAGTCGGCTGCGTGTCTCCTGACGGCGGCTGCTGTGCCGAGAGTCCCGGGGGCGTCAGGTGCGCCGTTGCGGGCAGCGGCACGTACGTGGAGCTCAGGAGAGATGGCGTCGTGATCGCGAGAAGGGGCACGCCGCTGTGGCACCTGGCACTCGGCGCTCACGGATTTGACTTCATAGTCGTCGCCACGGAGAGCGCGGCAATAGAGATTCTCGGCGGGAGCCTCAGGAGGAGTCTCCTGCCGGGCGAGACCGTGGAGATAAGCGAGATGTACGTGAGGTCAAGCCGCGAGGACACCTCGGGGCCTCTCTGCGCGCTCGAGCTGATATACACATCGAGACCCGACAGCAGAATAGACGGCGTGGAGGTGGCAGCCGCCAGGGAGAGGGCAGCCAGACTCCTGGCCAGCAAGATAACATTTGATGTTGACGTGGTCACGGGAATTCCAGAGACGGGGGCGTACTACGCAGCGTCTCTCGCCGCGGCGCTGGGAAAGCCGTACGTGCCTGCCTTTGTAGTAACAGAGCGCGGCAGGAGCGCGCTTCTCGACGAGACGCTGGAGAGGGTGGCGGCGGCGCAGTTGAAGGCTGGTATAATCGAGTCTGCCGTGAGGGACAGGCGCGTGCTGCTAGTCGACGACAGCCTGATAAGCGGCATGACGATCAAGCTCGCATCCCAGCTGCTCCGCCACAAGGCCGGGGCTCTCGAGGTCTATGCGGCAATAGCCGCGCCGCCTCTCAGGAGGAGGTGCCCGCACGGCTTAAAGATGCCGCCAGAGAGCCACATGCTTTTCAACGCAGTAGGCCCCGCCGACGCAATGCACGTGCTCGAGGTTGACGGGCTTGTCTATCTGACGCCCGGCGAGCTCGAGGCGGCGCTCGGAGAGACCGGCCTTCAGGTCTGCACGCTCTGCATGAGGCGGGAGCGATGAGATACAGGGACGCAGGGGTTGACATTGACAGGCACTGGGCGGTCCACCGCGAGATTGCAAGGTTCCTAAGCGGCGAGAGGGGGCTGTACACGCGCTGGATGAGCCTCTCCGGCGCCGAGGTGACGCTGCACGTGGACGGCGTGGGCACTAAGGCAATCCTGGCGCTGGAGGCGGACAGGCTGGAGGTGATTGGCAGGGACTGCATTACCGTGAACGTGAACGATCTCGTGTGCGACGGCTTCAAGCCCGTTGCCGCGGTCGACTACATAGCGGTGGAGCCCCAGCACCTCGAGAAAGTCCCGAGACTCGTGTCGGGCGCGGCATCAAAGGCCGGGGAGCTCGGGATCGCGCTGCTGGGAGGCGAGACCGCGATCCTCCCCGGCGTGATAACCGGGATCGACGTGGTGTGCGCGGTGCTCGGCGTAAGAGCGGCGAGAACGAGGCCCCCGAGACCCGGCGACGCGCTGATAGGCCTGCCGTCGACCGGCCCCCACGCCAACGGCTACAGCCTGCTGAGGCGCCTCTTCAGGCGCGACGAGAGCATCTGCGGCAGCAGCGCCGCGGAGCTCCTCCTGGCTGAGGTCGCGGACTACAGCGCGGTGCTCGGCGCTATGAAGTCCGGCGCGGTGGCAGGCGCCGTTCACGTAACCGGCGGGGGCCTCAGGAAGCTCAAGAAGGCCCTCGGGGAGCTCGGCGCCGAGATTTCGTTCGAGGTTCCGTGCCTGTTCAGGGAGGTCGTCAGGCGCGGCGTTGAGCCCGAGGAGGCCTACCGCGTGTTCAACATGGGGGTCGGAATGGTGGTATACACCGAGAGGGACCGCGTTCAGGAGGCGCTGCGCGAGCTGGAGTCGCTTAGGCCTGCTGTGATTGGCACGGTAATGCGAGAGGGGCCTCTGGTCGTCAACGGGATTGCCGTTGCGTGAAGCCGCCTCTCCTGCGCGAGAGCAGCACCTCGCCCGTCTCAAGCCTTATTTCAACTATCCTGTGGTAGGGGATGTACTTGACGCCGCCCCCGGACGACACGACCACGCCGCCGGCCCCTATCTCAACGATGGCGTCTGTCGGGCACTCGGCCTCCCCGCCCGGGCTGCCCCTGTCGATGTAGCGGAAGTAGCCCCTCCGTCCTGTCCACTTTATCTTGTTAAAGACTTGTTTCATCGGGTTGACCACGCGACCCTACTCCTCTTGAGATTTTACTGCTTGCGGTGGACGGCGCTTCATTAGAAGCCCCTCCATTCAATTATTAAGAGCAGGCCAGACCTCCACCATGGAGGGAGTTGCTGCTGAGGTGGAAGGAGATCCTCTATTGAGCCGCGCCAGGATCGACGACGTGGCGAGGACTGCCTTGCGGGTCAGCTGAGAGTCGCAGAGCACTACACAGGCGAGGTGAAAAACTCTGCTGAATGAGTTCAGAGAGGGGCTAGAGGGGGTTGACGTTAACGACTTTGTGATTCGCGCCGAAGATAACTCCCGCTGCCTAGCCCAGGAAAGAAAGCAGCCTTATGGCTCTCTATGAGGATCCCTACGTGCCGTACGTGGCGTACTCAGGCTGGCTACTGCCTAGTTCTGCGCACGTCTGGTCTCTCGGCTACACGCAGACTCTTGCGGTGGGCAGCACGAAGGGTCCAAACCTCCTGTAGAGCCCCCTCGCGTAGGCCACTGCAGTCAGCGCGGCGGCATGCGCGTCTAGCAGGTCCCTGCTGCTCAGGCCGACGGCCCGCCCGAGCTCCTCCCTCGAGATCCCCATCGCCTTGAGGCTCGTCGTCGGGTGGACCTCTATCACCTCGCACTGCAACCGCCTGCTGAGCCTGATGCCGCGCGCCGCAAGCTCCCTCATCGCGCCCATTAGCGGCGGCAGCAGCCTATAGCCTAGCCTCGCGAGCTCCAGCTCCACGTCCCTCAGCGCCCTGCCCTCCGGCGGGTAGGACAGCGGCGCGTCGATTGCCACTACGGAGGGCCTCAGCAGCGACACGGCGTAGAGTATCTCGTCGTCGCCCCGCGCCAGCCCGAAGTACGCGAGCTCGCAGCCGTCGAGCACTGCAATTGCTGACGGTCTGCGCACGGAGAGGTCGACTCCTGCCACGAGCATTTCACCTCATGTCGCCGCACGTGCACGCCACCTCGTGGATCACGCTGAGGAGGTCGTCGAGCCCCTCCTCGGTGAGCGACGAGACGAAAACAGGCCTCTGCCTCAGCGCGCCGTACTCCCTGATCACCTGCATCAGCCTGTAGGCGAGCTCGCCCTCGACCCCCAGCCCGGAAAAACTCGACACGTCGAACTTGAACACGGAGTCGATGTCGGGAGGCTCTGTCGCGAGGTCGCGCTTGGAGAACACCGTGACGAGCGGTATGTCCAGGCGGTACTTAATGCTGAGAGCCGTCAGCGTCAGGAAGACGGCGTCCCTGGGCGTTTTCAGGACGTCTACGGGCACCAGGAACACCCCGACTCCCGAGCTCGACGCCCCGCGCAGTATTAGCGGGCCCGCGTTATGAAACACGAGCGGCTCTAGCTGGCCCGGCGTGTCCACCAGCACGTACTCGCTGCTCCTCTCGAGCTTGCCGAAGATCTCTCTGACCGCGCCAAGCCTCTCCAGAATGAGTTCGAGGCTCTTGACCATCGCCCCGTTGGGCCCCAGTCCGTACCTCTTCATGATGTCGCTGAGGGTGAACCACCTCCTCACGTCGAAGCTCGCGCTGTAGGGCACCGTCTCCGCGGCGCAGTCCAGGTTCACGTAGCTGACGGCGTATCCCTCACGCTCTAGGTATCTGCCGAAGGCCCAGACTAGAGTCGTCTTGCCGCTCCCTGCAGGCCCGAGAAAGAACAACGTGACCACGCCAGCTAAGAGGCCCCGCGATATAAGTGCAGGCTACTTTTTGACGAGCCCCGAGAGCAGGCGGGAGATGTCAGAGACAAGCGCAGGCAGCATACCGGTGCGCCTCTCCAGCTCCGACCTTAACTCCGCGAGCTGCCTCTGGAGCTCCGCCGCGGCCGCGTCTATTCTCCCGAGTCTCTCGTTGAGCTTGGCCACCTCAGCCCTGAGCGCTTGGGCCTCGCTGAGCAGAGTGCTCAGGTACAGCAGGAACACGTCCTCGCCGCTGAGCTTCTTCCCCCTCAGGGCCTTCTGCAGCGCCTCCTCGGCCGCGCTCCTCAGCATGCCGTAAATTGCTGACGTGAGATCGACGCCCATGACGGGCTCGCGCCCTCTCTATTTACATTTTTGCGCTCCCGTCAACACGCTGCCGGGAGCAGGGGCGAGAGCCTGAAAGGGAGTGAAGGCAGGCGGCAGGTCTCAGGGGAGTGAGCCTACGCCACTAGCTGGACCGCCTTGCACATCTGGACCGCGATCTCGAAGAGCTGCCTGAAGGGGCTGGCCCTCTCCAGCACGCTGCCCTCCCTTGCGTCGTCGTGCAGCGGAATTCCCGCCGCCCTCTTTAACTTGCCGATCTCGCGGCATATCTCCAGCCTCCTCTGGAGCAAGTGCACAAGCGCGGAGTCCACCCAGTCAATCGCCTCCCTCATGGCGTCTAGCCCCTCTCCCTCCGGCGCCACGCCCAGGCCGAGAAGCGCCGCGTAATAGGCCCCGGCAGGAATCTGCCCGGGCGCCGTTGCCTCGTCCAGCGACACGTAAACTATGGGGCTCCCCAGCACCGCCGCGGCGACTCTCGTGTAGACGCCGGCTGGCCCCATGGCGAACGCGACGGTGGGCTTGTCGACAGCGCCTATGATGGACAGCACGCGCAAGCCGTCGCGCGGCTCGCGCGCGTACGTCACTACCTTCACCACGTCCCCGATCTCAGCAGCCTTCCTGGCCCACTCAACCAGCGTCTCGAGGGGCGGCGTACCGCTAAAGTCGTGCTTGCTCGCTATCAGCCTAACGCCGCGCTCCCGCAGACTGGCGACGCGCCTGGCGATGGGCGAGTCGACCTCCACGTCGATGTAGCTGGGCCTGAGCTCCACGAGTCTCGCGTACAGCTCTGCCCGCTCCTCCTCGCTGCCGCGCCACGCACCACCTTCCTCCCTCCGCCTCACCGTGAAGATTACCACTCGCTCGCTCGCGGCCCTCTCGAGGGCCGCCCGGACCTCACTCAAGCCTACCTCAAGGTAGTCCAGCCTCAGCTCGAGACACCGCAAGGGGCTTCTCAGCGCTCTGTAGATCTCGTGCCCCCTCCTCACGGGAACCGCGCCGCAAGCAAGCGGCGCCACGTCAGGCCGGCCGGCCGGGCTTAAAGTACTTCGCGCCCCTTCCAGCCCTTCCTCTTGAGATCCAGGGCCCTCCGGCCGCGCCTCCCGCATCAGGAGCTCTACCGCGGCGCGCCCTCGACAATTGCAGTAGTGCATCTCGGCAGGCTCGCGCCGGCGCCGCCCCTATCAGTGCAAAGCGGGTGCCGCACGACAATTTACAAATGCCGGAATTCGGGCAGAGTTTAAAGGCGCAGGCCGCGGCGGAGGTGATTGAGAACTGGCGGAGGGACAGCGTCAGGGCCTGGGGGCCTCAAAAGAGGAATCGTAAGAGTCTCGCGGCGGGCCAGGAGGGCCAAGCACAATTCCCCCCGCTAGCTCGGTGGCGTGAGGTGCGAGAGGGCGTGTGCCTACGGCGGCGGCACTGTAATTAATGCAATAGCCACGGGGTTCGGCGCGGCGTTTCCAATATCGCTGAGGGTCACGGCCGAGGTCTGCGCCGCTGGAGTAGGAGACATCTCCGTGTTGACATATGCAGACGTCGACGTGACGCCTGTGCGCAGGATAGTAGAGAGGCTCGCGAGGGAGTGGAATCTCG
>Ga0326760_1000161_pt1 | contig 38653 bp, 42 predicted proteins | sample GCREP_S_FD_207668 | JGI IMG/M metagenome (GOLD analysis project Ga0326760, IMG submission 207668) | Hot spring sediment microbial communities from Geyser Creek Basin, Yellowstone National Park, WY, United States - GCR.EP_S | ecosystem: Environmental > Aquatic > Thermal springs > Near-boiling... | reverse complement strand
ATAAAAGTAGCAAGTTTATGCCAGGGGGAGCGGCGAACGTCGCTTTAAACTTGGTTAGACTTGGGTTTGAGGTTTATCTCTTTGGAATAATCGGTGAAGACGAGGATGGGGAGAGGCTTGCAAACCTATGCGAAGATTTGGGGATAAACTTTAGGTTTTACAAGGGTAGCCTTAGGACATTAAAAAAAACCCGCCTCCTTGCAAAACACCACCATGTATTAAGGATAGATTACGAGGAGAGGTTCCCAGAAAGCGATGCTTATGGATTATTGGATCTTATGAATATCAACGTGGATGCGGTGGTGGTGTCAAATTACGATAAGGGGACGGTTATTCCGGAAACTTTAAATTTTGTTAGGAAAAGGTTCCCAGATAAATTAAAGGCGATAGATCCAAAATCTTTAATATGGGAGGCGAGGGGTTTTGATATCGTTAAGCCGAACTTAAGCGAGATTTCCTCAGCATTGCACAGGAAACTCCTAAGCATTGAAGATGTCCTTCAAGCTTCAAGGGAGATCTTTAATACTCTAAAACCAGAAGCCCTTATCTCCACTATGGGGGATAGGGGTATGTGGATAATTACATATGATAGGGAAATTTACGTACCCGCGTACAGGAGGGAGGTTTACGATATTACGGGGGCGGGGGATACGGTTTTGGCTTGGGTTGTTTGGGGTAGATTGCAAAATTTGGATTGGGAGGAGATAGGGAGGTGGTCCGCAAGGGCGGCGGCGGTTTCTGTTTCAAAGCTCGGGGCATATGCACCCACCATTGACGAGGTATTAAAGGAATTTCCGACCCTATAATTTCCATCTGGAGATTTTGAACAAGATACCCGCCAAGAAATACGAAGATTTAATGGAATTTTTGGCGTTTTTAAGCGTTTATGACGATGAGGAGAGGATGAGGAAATATGTGGAGATATTGGAAAGGGAGGAAATCAAGGGGAAGACGGTGGTAGAGCTTGGGGCGGGTTTCGGTTATTTTTCCATTTTGGCGGTTGAGAGGGGGGCGAGAAAGGTATATGCGGTCGAGAGGAATAGGGAGATATTTGAAATTTTGAAGGAAAGGGTAAGGGGTTATAAAAATATCGTTCCTATAAGGATGGATGCCCAAAAGTTTAGACCAAAGGAGGAAATAGACGTTCTTATACACGACTTTTACGGACCCTTACTTTACGACGAATCGCTATATGTTCTTGATCACCTGAAGTTTAAGCCCAAAACCGTTATACCCAACGGTGGAGTCCTCAAGTGTGGGACGGTTAGGTTGGAGGATATAAAGGATCCAACCGTGGACCTTGGGGTTTTGAGGAGGCTTAAGGGTGTTTTGGTTGCGGATCTGTTTGATTTTTATGGGAAGCCCGAGAGGGAGTTTTTAGTGGCGAAATGGGAGTTTGGTAGGGGTTTGGAGGTCTTTGAGGTTGAGGTGCCAAGGGATGGGGAGGTTTTAGTTTTTTGGGTGGAGATCCTTCACGAGGGTAAGAAGCTCTGCTCATCATACGAGTGCAGGAATTGGCCCCTAGTTTTTACTTACAACGTAGGTGGAAGGTTTTCGCTGTCTTTTAGGTGGAGGGGGGATTACTCTTTGGCTTACTTTAGGTGGATAATATGAACGCTTTAATTTCCTTTGTTTACATGGAGCATTTTGCCTGGGCGAGCTTCACAAAGTTTTCCTATAAATACAGGGATAAGAGCGGTGTAGCGGATATAGGGGGATTTATAAAACCCTTCAGGTGGGGGGATTATGGGTTGGCAATAGGGGGGGATTTCATAGTTTGGTTTGGGTACGATGTGGGTCCCATACAACTTGACCCAATTTACGCGGATTACTTCGTTTGGTTCGGGATCTTTAAGGGAAAATTTTACCTCCTGCTTGAACACCCCTGCATGCACTACATAGACAGGCTCGATACCCTACCCCTATACTGGAACTCCCTTAGGCTTATGTACAGGGAGAGGGATTTTGAGGTCTCAACCGCCCTTTACATACACAGCGATAAATATCAGTTTCTCTCAAGGGGAACGGACTGGAGCTCGGATATAAAAATATTTAAGAGGTTCCGGGAGAAAATATCAAGGGAAACCTTCTTGGCGTTTGAAGGCTTTACATTTTTCGCCCTAAGCAGGAACTATAAGGGGGCTTACGCGAGCTTTGATATGAGGGGTGGTTTGGAGTTTTATAACGAAAAAGGGGATCTGGGGATTTTTTTGGGCTTTAGGCCTTACGATAGGACGGGGATAATAAGGGATGCGGAGGGGGTACCTTACTTATCCTTGAGGGTTAGGGGGTTTTGAAATTATTAAAGGAATGCTATAAAATTCTGGGTTATGGTTAGCTTTCTTTTAAGCGCTTGCGGTTGCCCGACCTATAAGGTTAATATAAGCAATAGGTCGGGTGTGGTGGATTACACTTATAACGACGCGAACTATATATCCACCGAGAGGAGTACAAAGAATATAGCGACCTGTAAGGGTAAGGTCCATATCGCCTGGTTCGGTAGGAACTCTTCGGGGCAGACCGCGGTCTTCTATAGGAGAAGTACAAACGGGGGAGTGACATGGGATCCCGCCCTTCAACTTACCCCGTTTGTGGGAAATCTGGGACTTGAGATGTGGGTTCAATGCTACGGGGACACGGTGGTCGTTGCGTACGAGAAGGTTGAATCCGACAACAACATCTATTACAGGTATTCAACCAACGGAGGAAACACATGGAGTTCCGAAGCCTTGCTAAGGGGAGGTTCATACAATCAGGAGGCGCCATCAATATGGATATGGGGAAATAACTTCCACCTTGCCTGGTCGGATAATACCCCACCCGTCCTTGTACCCGTATATTACGTCTGGTATGGTAGGAGTACGACCTTGGGTTCAAGCTGGGTTTCAAGCGGGAGGAGGGATCTCTCGGATTCTCCGATAATAGTTGGGGATCCAACGAATCCCAACAGGCTCCATATAATATTTATGATCTTCAACTCCCTTGAGAGAAAGGCTAGGTATATAAGGAGCACCGATGGGGGATCAACATGGTCCTCCACCTTTGACCTATCAAATGGATTTAACGCGAATGGGAGCGGTTTTTGGGGAAGGCCAATAGGTTCAATAAGCGCATACGGGAATTATGTTCATGCGGTTTTCGTTGATGAGAGGTTCGGGAACAAGGAGGTCCTATACAGGAGATCCACGGATGCGGGAACAACATGGTCTGCCATAACCAACTTAAGCGGAACATCGGACACATCCTGGAGCCCTTATATATTAACGAATAACGCGGGGGAGGTTAGGGTTTATTGGGTGGATAAGAGCGATGGGGATTACGAGGTTCTGTGCAAGATCTCCACAAATAACGGTTCAAGCTGGTCTGCAAACGACAGATTGACAAATAATACCGCAAAGGACGTTATGGTGAGTTTGGATTACGATCCCACAAATTCCAGGTGGCACATAGTTTGGTCATCAAACGAATCGGGGGATTGGGAGGTTTATTACGCATCCGATCCATGTCCCACCTCTTCGGACGATGAGCTGGGTGTAGAGGAAGGGGGAGAGGTTGGGGGTTTTCGGATAGGAAGGGATGGGATAATATTACATAAGGATGCGGAGGTAAGGGTTTTTGATGTCTCGGGAAAACTTTATATCTCGGGGAAGTTTGTAAAGGGAGAAAAGATTCGGCTTAAGAGGGGGGTCTGGTTCATCCTGATAGATGGGAAAATTTACAGGGTTATAATTTAGTGCTATGAGGTAATTTGTTTTTGATAAGCAGGGCAATTTAAAGGGTGCGGAAAGGATAAGGGGCGAATGGGCTCTCGTATATGCTAACTGTGAGGCGGATTATAGGAAGGTTTTGGAGAGGATAGACGCCAAGGTGTTCGGGGCAACGAGCTTTATGGGTGCCTTTTCACCCGAAGGTTTTGTTGATGGCGCAGTACTTCTCGCAGAGGATGGGGACGATATAAAAGCTTCATACAGGCTTGTTGAAACGACGGAAAACAACGCGAGGGAAAGGGCAAGATGTTATAATTATGCACGCAACTCCAGGGTACGAGGAGAGGATCCTTGAGGGGATTTACGATGTGTTTGGTGATAATATAAGGGTTTAAAGAAATAAATGGGGTGTCCTTTTGGTGGGATTTAAAAATCCAAGGGGGATATTCGGGGCTTTTGTGAGCGGTTACTTCCCTACGGAATACAAGGGTAAGATAACGAAGGCGAAGGGGAGGGTAATATATGAGATAGACGGAAGACCAGCTGCGGAGGTTTGATATCGGATTACCTTGATAAGGGAGGGGTAATATTGGCTCAAACCACTTTGTATCCCTTGGCCAGGGTTGTGGGTCAAGCTATGGGAATTCCCCTTTATCTCCTTTCCCATCCGCATATGGTCATAAAGGAAGATAAAGCCATTTCGTTTTTCACAGAATTTGAGGAAGGGGAGGAGGTATTACTTTTGAGGGGGAGCAAGGAGGGCATTGAGGGGACATAGTGGTCCTTTAAAAGGCGGAATATTAATATACTGCGCGGGATGCGTTCTAAACGTTATGGATAGTTTGGGTGAGGTTATAAATGCTTATAAAAGGGCTGTGGGGGATATACCCTTCGTAGGTGCCGCGACTTTTGGGGAGCAGGGGGTGTTTTTCATTGAGAAACGTAAAAACAGACACGGGAACCTTATGTGCGACACCGTGATTTTTGGGTGACGGTTTTCTCCTTTATCATCTGAACCCCCACGCCTCCCCTATAGTACGCGAGAATATGCAAGTTTTGGTAGGCGGTTATAAGGTTTGCCATAAGTTTTCCGTTTCTCGGTATTTTCTCAACCGCACTCATACTGCTTCCCTCGTGATCTTCGGATCCTTGTATATCCTTCCGTACTCAATCTCCGCTTCGCCTCCTCCTTATTCTTGGGTATATTGGAATATCGCCCTCCCGATCCTCAGTATGTTTGCCCCCTCCATAAGGGCATACTGCCAATCCTCGGACATCCCCGCGGAAATATACTTTAAATTGTTCCTCTCCGCAATCTCCCTCAAAAGGGCGAAGGCTTTTCTGCTCCTGTATTCATCCGGAGGATATGGTCCCACCGTCATAACCCCAATAAGTTCCAAGTTTGGGATCTCCCTAATCTGACTTATAAGCTCGTCCGCCATCTCCGGCTTTATCCCATATTTTTGCGGTTCCCCGCTCGTATTCACTTCAACGAAAACTTTAACCTTTTCCTTCGCCCTCTTTGATATATCCCATGCTAAATCTACGGAGTCCAAGGAGTGGAGGACTTTAAATAGCCTTAAAAATTTATTCACCTTGTTCCTTTGCAGGTGCCCCACCATATGCCAAGTAATATCCGGTAGGTTTATTTTTGGGATCTTACCCTCCGCCTCCTGTACCCGATTCTCCCCAAAGTCCCTACAACCTTCCTCATAAACCCTTAGGATCCTTTCAATTTCAACCCCCTTGCTCACCGCAACTATAAGGATCTCATCCTTCCTCCCGATCTTCTCCATAAACTCCCTCACCATTTCAACAAACCTTTTGTACATCCTAAAATTTTAACGCCGCATTTAGAATACAGGCTTAATGGAGAAAAGGATAGTTATTTTGGCATCGGGAAGTGGCACAAACTTTGAGGCTATAGTAAGAAGGGCAAAATATAGCAAATTTCCCCTGAGGGTTTTGGGTCTGATAACGGACAATCCGCGGGCATACGCGATAGAGAGGGCTAAAAATCTCGGAATACCCTATAAGATCGTTTCGGATGTTGGGGAAGAGCTCATAGAGGCAATAAGATCTTTCGGGAATGTGGATGCGGTGGTGATGGCGGGTTTTATGAAGATATTGCCACAGAGGGTAATAGAGGAATTTAGGGGAAAGATTTTGAACATACACCCTTCCTTACTTCCATCGTTCAAGGGTTTGAATGCTATTGAGAGGGCATGGGTAAGCGGTGTGAGGTTTTCCGGTGTAACGGTGCATATTGCGACGGAAAAGGTGGATGAAGGTCCAATATTGGCACAGAGGGTGATCCCAACGTTTGAAGGGGAATCCCTTGAAAGTTTTGAAAGTAGGGTGCATTCGGTGGAACATGCCCTCTATTTTGATACTATCGTGGAATTCCTCTTTAAGGAAAGGCCACCATACGCCTTGATAACCTCTTACGAGAAGACCCCCGAGATCCTAAACTTTGCAAAATTCCTCCTTGAAAGGGGATATACAATAATTTCCACCACCGGAACCGCAAAGTTCCTAAACGAGAATGGGGTTTTAGCCTTTGATGTATCATCAATAACGGGCTTTCCGGAGATCTTGGGGGGTAGGGTTAAAACCCTACACCCTTATGTATTTGCGGGGATCTTGGGGAGGGAAGAGGATGAAAGGATATTAAGCTGGTTGAAGATACCAAAAATAGAAATTGTTTTCGTTCAGCTTTATCCGTTTTCTGAGGTTGCGGAAAAGTCGGATGATCTTGAGGAGATAATTGAGATGATAGACATAGGTGGGGTTAGTTTAATAAGGGCGGGCGCAAAGAATTTTAGGAGGGTTTTGGTATTAACGGACCTTGAAGATATAAAGGCGGTTATGGATGAGATGGAAAGGGGGGAGATTTCGGAGGAGCTCAGAAAAAAGTTGGCTGTGAAGGCCTTCGCAAAGACCGCAAGCTACGATATTAAGATATATGAGGTTTTGGCATCCTTCCTTGATAGGGCAAACTTTCACAAGAATATTTTCATACATATCTCCGAGCCACAACCCTTAAGGTACGGAGAGAATCCACACCAGCTTGCATGGATAAAGAAAAACCCCAATTCCTTTTTATCCGCGGTGGAACAGCTTGGAGGCAAAGAACTATCTTACAACAACATACTGGATTCCTTCTCCGCCTTCTCTTGCGTCTCGGAGTTTGAAAACCACGCATGCGTTATAGTTAAGCATATGACCCCATGTGCGGGTGCGGAGGGTGAATCCCCACTGGAAGCTTACAACAAAACCCTAAATGGGGATATGGAGGCATCCTTTGGTGGGATAATAGCCTTCAACTTTGCGGTTGAAGAAGAGCTTGCCCAACTTCTCGTTGAACACTTTTACGAGGTGGTTATAGCTACGGATTATTCACAAAAAGCCTTAGAGATCCTCTCAAAGAAGAAAAACCTAAGGATCCTACGGGTGGATCCATACAAGTATCAACCTCCGTATCTGAGCATGGTTATGCTTGGGAACGATGTTCTTATACAAACCAACGATTACACCCTTCCCTACGATTACATAGATTACAAGGTTGGGAATGAGGAAGAAGGGGAAAGGGAGGAGATAATTTTCGGTTTAAGGATGGTAAAATGGGCAAAGTCAAACGCCGCGGTGGTAGTTAAGAACAAAACCCTCTTGGGTACGGGTAGCGGTTTGGTGGATAGGGTTTCCGCGGTTAAGGTTGCCCTCGAGAAGGCTGGGGAAAAGGCCAAGGGTGGATTTTTAATATCCGATGGATTTTTCCCATTTGCGGATTCAATTGAGGTAGCCAAAAGTTATGGAATAAAGGTTGTGGTGGAACCAGGGGGCTCAATAAGGGACGAGTTGGTGATAGAAAGGGCAAAGGAATTGGGCTTAAAGCTGGTTTTTACCGGAAAGAGACTCTTTAGACACTAAATCCCAAAACCTTTTAACGTTCTCCTCCCATTTGCACCTCTGTAATATCACCCTTTTATTTTCAACCCTCGCCTTTCTCCACCAATCCCAAGAGAATACCCTTATGAAACTTTCAAAGAGTTTTTCCCCTTTCGGTTCTGATATTATCCCCCTATTCTCATCCACCCATTCCCTGTTTGGCGGAATGTCCGAAACTATCGGTACGCAACCCAAGGCCATCCCCTCAAGTAAGGACACCGATGTGCCATCAAACTTAGGTATGGATACGCAAAAGTGGGAGCTTTCAAGGAGATTAATGTACCTTTCTCTAGGAACCCTACCGAGGTTCTCAAAGTTTAAGCCCATCTCCCTTGCGGTTTTCTCCAATTTTTCCGTTAGTCTTCCCCCGTTTATATAAATCAGCCTTATTTTGAAGCTTTGGGATAACATTTTGGCGAAACGCAAAACCTCAAAGTGGTTAAAGTTTTCCTCATGCCTCCTAAAGGATAGTATCCTTATCTCGTCAAAAGGTAGCTCCTTAAGGGGCCTTTCCCTTATCTCCCTCTCAACTCCAAACGGGATAACGAAAATCCTATCTTCCCTTATCCCGAAATCTTCAACCAAGGTCCTTTTTATTATCCCCGCATCGCATACTATGAGGTCGAATTTTTTCAGTATTATCTTGGCTAAAAAGTTGTGGATTGCGGTTTTCTTCGCCCATACGTTTATATCCGATCCCCAGACCGCTAAAACCTTAAAACCTTTTAAGAAGTACGCGATTAGGCCATAATTTGGGATAAAGTGGGGAAAGAGAACGTCGGGTTTGAGTTCCTTAATTAGACCTTTTAATTTCGGAATTCCGAGAAGATATTTAAATTTTCCGCCCGGCAGTTTTAACCTTAAAACCTTATCATCAAGGCTCTCCTCAAAGGTTATAACATTAACCTCGTTCCCCAACTCCCTCAATATATCCGCCCATTTGTGGATATGGGGTACGGAGGCATCCCCTAAGATTAATACCCTCATCAAGCGGTGAGGGTTCCCCCCTCGTCTATGAAGACCACTATTTTTGTAATTATTATCTCGTCGGATTCCTCGGTGTTTATGGGTAAAAACTTTATATCCCTAGGGATATCCTCACCCAACCCCATCCTTTCCTCCAAGTACCCCCTTAGAGCCCTCTCGCCCTCCTCCAAAATTTCCGGAATAGAAAAGCCCCTTACCCTTATCCCCCTTATTGCGGGGAAATAAAGCTCGTAATTTCCGTCATCAAGGAGTTTTATCACCGCGGTAAATTTAAAAATCATCTCCCCTCCACGGTATAAAAGGCATACAAAATACCCAAAACCAATAGGGCGGTTATACCCGCCTCAAAGTAGGAAGGAACTATTTGGGAAAGGTCAGGCGAAACCCCCTCAACGAAAACATCCTTAACCCTGTTTATTGGCACCCTATCGGAATACTTACCGTACCTATAAATAACGGAGCCGTCGCAGGATCTTATAACCATCTTAACATCCGCGGTTCTCCTGTAATTTATAAGAGAGAAATCGTAATATACCCTCCCGGACAAAAGCCCCACCTTTGTCGTGCAGTTTGGGGAATTTGAAAGGTACTTCATGGAAAGGTAGTTCTCGATTTGTTGGTTCCTTGTTCCGTAAAAGGAAAGGAAACCCTCAAGGGGACAACCCCTTGAACAGGCGGAATCAACCGCATAAAAGAGAACCTCAAGGTCGTTGGGCAGATACATAATAAGAGATATTAATCCCAATCCCCTTGCCCTTCTCCCTCTTCCCAACCCGAGGAGTATTCCCCCGCCTGATCAAGGACGTGGGAGCTTACATAAATGGGCGCATTTGAGAGTAGCGCTATAGCTATGGAATCCGAGGGTCTGGCATCTATGCTGTAAGTTTTTTCCCCGTGATTCAATATTATCCTCGCGTAAAAGGTGCTTTCAATTAGGTCGTTTATCACAACCCTTTCCACCTTCGCGCCAAGGGTTTCAAGGATATTTACAAGGAGGTTGTGGGTTAGGGGCCTTTCAAACTTTTCGCCATCCTTCGCCATCTGTATGGCATTCGCTTCAAAACCCCCTATGTATATGGGTAGGATCCTTGAACCTTCTTTTTCCTTAAGTATAACCGCAAAGGCTTGAGGAATACCCTCCTGCGTACTTATAACAACCACGGACTTGACCTCAACCTCTATAAGGTTCTTCATCTCTCCGGTTCTACGACAATTTTTAGGTTTGCCACCACCTCAGGGTGGAGTTTTATGGGGATCTGGAATGTACCAAATTCGGATATGCTATCAATTTGCACCATAGACCTATCTATGTTGTATCCCTTTTCCTTCAGTTTTTTCACAATATCCGACGAGCTTACGGAACCGTAAGGTTTCCCCTCCTCGTTAACCTTCAGGACAAACAAGAGCTTCTCCTTTGAGAGCTCACCGGCGAGCTTTTCCATCCTCTTCTTCTTTCTCTGTAAAGATATCTCCTTCATCTTTTTGATGTTTTCGTAACTTTTCAACACGGATTCGGTGGCAAGAAGGGCGAAACCCTTCAGGATAAGGTAGTTCTTCGCATAACCCCATCTAACCTTCACCACATCCCCAGCCTTTCCAAGATTTGGGACATCCTTAACCAGCAAAACCTCCACCTGCTTCATACCACGTACTCCCTTACAAACGGAAGTAATGCCATTATGCGCGCCCTCTTTATAGCCTTTGCCAACCTCCTTTGCTCCTTTGCGGATAGTTTGGTGTATCTTCTGGGCAATATCTTGCCCGTAGGGGATATATACTTGCTTAAGGTTTCCACATCCTTGTAATCAAATGTCATGCCTTTCTTCTTTTTTCCCATATTTCACCTCCTTTTAAAATGGTATTTCGTCGTCGGGGGGTAAACCCCCATCCTCGTCAAGATCGGAAAAGGGCTTTTTTGCCCTAACCTCAAGTATATCTATCCTGTTAGCCTTTATATAGTACCTCTCAACCCTCCTCCCATCCCTCTCCGCTTCCCTATAAACCAACCTACCCTCCACGACCACAGGTGTCCCCTTTAAAAGCCTCCCCCTCGTATCGTCCAACTTCACAAGATCCCCGTTTGGGTATATAACATCTATATAAAGGGGCCTGCTCTTCCAAACCCCGTTTTCCATATAAACCTGATCCGACGCCATGCGAAAGGTTAAGAAACCCACACCTTTATCGTTTACCCTCTTTTCCGCATCCCTTACTAATCTCCCACTCAATACCACCACGTTTATCCTAGGAACCCTTATACTCTTATCCTCGTTCATTCATCCCTCCTGACGATCATATACCTCAAAAACTTCCCCATAAGGCGGAGGTGGGTATTTAGCTCGTATGTGGTACTGGGATGTGCCTTAAAACGTATAAAATAGTACCTACCAAACTCCTGCTTCTTAACGGGATACGCGAGCTTCCTTACCCCCCAATCCTCCTCCCCCAATATCTCACCCCCGTTCTTTGTTATAAACTCCCTCACCTCTTCTATGGACCCAGCATCCTCCTGCTGGGGGCTTAACAACAAAGCCATTTCGTATTCCCTCATAGAACCGATATTATAAGGTTGATTTCCGCCTTAAAATTTAGATTATGGGGTATGTATTTTGGTATCTTGGAAATGGCTCGCAAATTGAGATCCTGCCAAGGAGCGCGGGGATATTCCACAGGGAATACATAGCGGGTTTCAGGCTTGAGGAGATATCCCTAAACTTTGATAACCTAATACTGAACATCAAGGGGGGCTATCTAACGGGCATAGAGCTCGTGGATGAGAACGCAAATAGGACGGGAACATATTACGCGGCGTTTACGGGTCTGAACTTTATATACCTTAACTCCCCATTACCGCAGAAAGGTTGGAAGTTTGGGGCCGGTTTGGGTGTTTTAACCTCCAAGATCCACACATATGCGGATTACGCGGGCACCATAAACGGGGCCGTCGTAGGGAATTTGGAAAACGGCGAGGTTCTCCTTTTGATAGAAAATCTGGGTTTTGGGAAAACAATACCTGCACCTTCGGTATATTTTAGGGGGCTTTCCAACTTCCAGAACTTCACACTGGGACCATTCCTCAGGTTTTATGGGGACGTTGACTTGGATGCGGGTTTTGTTTTTATTTCAAGGTACGGACTCTTCAACTTCATCGCTTCTCCTTCCCTAAAGAACGCAATAGTGGGATTCTCAGTAGAGAGCGGGAATTTTAGGTTTAGGTACGATTACGAGTACTATTGGATAGGGTACTCAACGCATAGGTTCGGGTTTAATATACTTTGGGGTAAGCAGAAGGAGTTGGAGGAGAAGATAGAACGTCATGAGGAACTTTTGGCGGAGTACGGTAGGGAGATAAGGGGTTTAAAGGATAGGATATCGAAGCTTGAAAATTCCGCGGTGGATTTTGCAAGGAATCTCCTTGAAAGCGCCAAAAAAGATCCTGATCCGCAGTCCGCATTAACAAAAGTTAGGATAGCTATGGTCTTTGACACAAGCCAAACCGCAAAAGGGATGGAAGACAGTTTGATAAACATAATATCCCAAGCGGATAAGGAGAGTTACATAAAAAGGATCAACGTCTTCTTGAGGAACAAGCTTTATTCGGATGCCCTAGCTGAGGCTTTGGTCTTCCTTGAGAATTATCCACAAGATAGGGACGCCCTTAGGGCTTACAATCAAGTTAAAGGGGAGGTTGAAAAACAAAAGGAGGCAAACAAAATAAAGGAAGAAACCAATAGGAAGTTTGAAAGCGGTAAAATTCAGAGGATTGAGAACTTAATAAGCAAGGGGGATTACGTAAGCGCATCAAAGCTTGTAAGCACTTTACCCGAAGGTCCGGATAAGATAAGATTTTTAAACACTTTGAGGAGAACCGCGGAGGAACATTTAAGAAAGGCGAAGGAGCTTATAGCGAACAAGGATTGGGTCCAGGCAAAATATTATATTGAAAAATCCATGAAAATTTACCCCTTGCCCGAGGCTCCTGGACTTTTAAGCTACGTTGAAAGCAACATAAAGGCGAGCTCTGAAACCTTATACCTAAAGTCCCTTGAGCTTTATCAGAAGGGTGATATCCAGGGAGCGTACGCTTACATAAAGGAAGCCATAAGGCTTGACCCACACAACGAGAAGTACAGGAACGTTTATTACAGGTTGGGTAATGTTTTAAAGGAGGACTAATATGGTTGGGGTTTTGTTTTTGCTTAATCAGTATGTGCATGCGAGGTTGGATAGTGCGGTTTTGGATATGAGGGCAATAAGGTATGGGTCTGGGTACCTCGTGGGAATAATGACCACAAGCGGGTACTACAGGCTCCTACACATAAACAACCTTGGGCAGGTGATTCGGGCGGATTCTTCATCTTTAGCGGATACCCTTTATGGTTTGGTAATTGATAATAGCGGAAACCCTTTGGCTTATGGGGGATCCGGCTCGGCGTTATACATTGACCTAGAATTAGATACAATAAAAACAATCTCTGGTTTCCCACCCTTCTATATAGCGGTTAGAACCTCAAATTACCTCTACTTCGTCTCGTATAGGGCGGGTACGGTATTTTTCTTTAGGAAAGACTCATCAAAATATTGGCGCTTCATATTTCCAGGTAGTCTAAGGGACATAAACGTGGCATATGAAGATGCGGGTAGAAAGATATACCTTTTGGCTTGGAGCTCGACTTCGCTATATGTAGCGAAATTGAATGAGAATTTAGACTCATTATTGGTAAAAAGATTGCCCATCAGTACCTTACACGCCCACATTGATGCTCAGAGGAGATTCGTGGCGGTTGGGTATCGCACAGCAAGCTATACTGGCGTCCTTCTGCTTGATACAGCTTTAAACACGGTTAGACATTTTCAAATAGACTCGTTAATCTTTTTAAGCGGTGTAAGGTTATACGGTGGCAAAATTTACCTTTATGGAACTGAAACAACGGCTAAGCCAGCGATCGCAATATTGGATACTTTAGGGAATCTTTTAAGCTTCGTAAAGGATAATGGCGTAGGAATAGGATATGTAAGATTCTTGGATCCGGAAAACGGCGTTGCTATATACGTAGGAAATTTTCAGGCATTCTTTATGAAGACTAACCCCAATTTCTTGGGAACATGTGGGATGGATAGTGCTACATCTTCTGTTTCCTCCCTTCCAAACCCGTCATATACAACATTAACCCTTACTCCAATTGGTCCAGATACGGTTTCATTAGACACCTCGTCGATATTAAAGTTTTCCTACATACCAGACACAAACACCATATGCTTCTCTGAACCCTTTACGGTTGTTTTCACGGTACCCGATAGTGGGGATATAAATGTATCCCTCTCTGCGAACATTGGTGTATGGTTTTCAAGGGCGGTTGATACTACAAGCGTAAATAACACGAATATTAGCATAACCGGTTGGGATGGGAGTAGTTTCAGGAATTACAGCTTCAACAGGACCTGTCCAATGCCAAACTTCTGCGTCCTTGACCCAATTTTAAACTTCAGACCAAACGAAGAAATAACCGTAAGATTTAACAGCACAATAATGGACACCTCCGGAAACCCTTTAATACCCAAGGTTATAGTATTCAGGACGCAAGGGGTGGATACATTAAACCCCGTTGTGGTATTCACAACACCAGACAGTGGCGCGGTAAATGTTCCCTCAAACACGAAGATAGCGGTTCAGTTCTCAAGGGATATGGATACAACGACGATAAATCTTACGAATGTAAGAATAAGTGGTTCAAGCAGTGGATCTCACACTTTCACCAAAGTTTGCAGGACGTTAAGTTATTGTGAGATAAACATAAGCTCAAGCTTTAATCCCGCGGAGACCGTCACGGTAGAGTTTAGAAGTGGAATAATGGCATTAAACGGCAGGAATTTGGTACCAAGAATAATAACATTCACGACCGGATCATTGGATAACAATTCCCCAAGCATAACCATAATATCCGACCTGCATGACACGGTAAGGCTTTACGACAGGAGAATACCCATAAAGGCTTATGTTTGGGACAATTATGGGATCCAAAAAGTTGAATGGGTGATAAACTCACAAACTTACATATCACCCACCAACTGCAATGGAAGCACATACGGAAATCCCGACACATCCTGCTTTTACATTCCCGACATACAGAGAGGGACATACACAATAATAGCGTACGCGTACGATTATTCCGGGAACGTTGGGATAGACAGCGCCTATTTAAAGTATGAAGACACGGTAAAACCCTACGTAGTATTCACGGATCCGAGGGATAACTCTTATGGGATTTCGCCAACACCCCTTATAACTGTGGTATTCAGCGAGGGTATGGACACGACATCTGGGAGTTTGGAGATAAGGGTTGGAAGCTCAACATATCCATACACGAAATATTGGGAAGACTTAAGAACATTGAAAATTAGGAACACAACACCCCTACCCTACGACTCAACGGTTAAGGTTGTATTAAGGAATTACAGGGACTTAAGCGATAGCGTTATGGTTGGTGATTCCTTCTCCTTCAGATTCACCATAATTTCAAATGCGGAAATTTTCATAAGGATCCTCAATGTAAATCCGAATACAGTTTATAAGGGCTCGCCAGACAGTACATACATCCTTGCGGAGGTTAGCTCAAGGTATAACATAAGGGGAGCTAAAATCGTAATAAACGGTTCTGTTGAGGTTCCTATGTTTGCGAAGGATGGGGGCTTTGATGAACCCGTTGAAACGGTTTATGTGCGTTATAGATTTGGGGAATTGGAAGTTGGGGAGTATAACGTTTCCGTTAAAGCTTGGAACGATTATGTTGAGAGGTCCTCTGAGCCTTTCATAATTAAGGTCAAAAGAATAGGATTTTTGGATAAGGAGAACGTTGTGATTTATCCGAACCCGGCAAAGGGGCAGGCTAAGTTGAGGGTGATATTTGGTGCAAATACCAATGCTGTTATTGAGGTTTTTGACCTGAAGGTGAAAAGGGTTTATTATAGGGAGGGGAGCTTTGATGGGTTTAAGACTTACGAATTCGAGCTTCCAAAACTTCCTATGGGGCTTTACCCCTTGAGGATTAGAGCGGGCGATAAAAAGGTGGAAAAGTGGTTCTCGGTGATTAAATAAGTTTAAGGAAACTCAAAATACCTTTAGATATTGGGCTATCATGCCTTTCTGGGTGCCACTGTACGCCCAAAACCCTATAAGTTTTCGAATGAAATGCTTCAACGAGGTGATCCTCCGAAACCGCAAGGATCTCACCCTTTAACTTTTCCGGAAATCCCTTTAAACCCTGATGGTGATTGCTATTTACGATACCTTCTAATCCAAAATAATTTTCAAAGATATTTTAAATCCCTCTTTCTCCAAATCCTGATATAAAGTTCCCCCAAAGAAAACGGTCAGGAGCTGAAAACCCCTACATATCCCAAAAATAGCCTTCCCCCTTGAAAGGAACCTTTCCACAACCTCAAACTCAAAATCATCCCTTAACCTTTCGATTTCTACGTTTTCGTACCTCACCTCCTCCCCATAAAGCTTAGGGTCTATATCCTCTCCCCCTCCCAAAACCAAAAGGTCGTAATCCCCATCGGGAATTTTTGAATCAGGAGTTATAATCTCTACATCGCCTATATCTTTGAGGTACATTAAATAATTCCCCGCCTTCCCTCTATCTCCAACGCTTAAGAGGATCCGCATTCTTGTATTCTACAACGGTAAAATTCCCGCTTATGGATAAAGAGTATAAACCCCGTGAGGTGGAGGAGAGGTGGCAAAGGTTTTGGGAAGAGATAAAACTATTTAAGGCTCCCGATAAACCCAAAAACAAGTATTATGTTCTTGAGATGTTCCCCTACCCTTCCGGTAGGGATCTGCATATGGGACATTTGAAGAATTACGCTATAGGTGATGCGGTGGCGAGGATAAAGATGATGGAGGGATATGAGGTTTTGCACCCTATGGGTTGGGATTCCTTTGGGCTCCCCGCCGAGAATGCGGCGATACAATACGGGATACATCCTAAGGTTTGGACTTATAATAACATTGAAGGTTTCAGGGAACAGTTGAAAAAGCTTGGGCTTTCTTATGATTGGGATAGGGAGTTTGCGACATCTGATCCCGAATACTATAAATGGACGCAAAAACTGTTTTTAATACTTTATAAGAGGGGTTTGGCTTATAGGAAAGGGGCATGGGTGAATTGGTGCCCAAACTGTAAAACCGTTTTGGCGAACGAACAGGTTGTAGAGGGGAAATGTGAGAGGTGTAAAACTCCGGTTGAAAAGAAAAAGCTAACACAATGGTTCTTTAAGATCACGGATTATGCGGAGAGGTTATTAAAGGATCTTGAGAAGCTGAGGGGACATTGGCCGGAGCATGTGATAAAACAGCAGGAAAACTGGATAGGGAAAAGTGAGGGGACGGAGGTTGTATTCAAGTTGGGTGATTTTCCCATAAGGGTTTTCACTACGAGGGCGGATACATTATTTGGTGTAACCTTCATAAGTGTCGCCCCAGACAGCGAAATAATAGACGAGATTTTAAATTTCCTGTCGGAAGATGCGAAGAAAAGGGTGATTGAATATATTAACAGGTCCTTGATTAAATCTCCGGACGAGAGGCAAAAAGGGAAGACGGGGGTATTTACCGGACTTTACGCAGAGCATCCCTTTACGCGGGAGAAGATCCCGATTTTTGTGGCGGATTACGTTTTGGGTGAGTATGGGACCGGCGCGGTTATGGGGGTTCCCGCCCACGATCAGAGGGACTTTGAATTCGCAAAAGAGCACAACCTACCGATAAAGGTGGTGATATTTCCAGAAAAGAACGACGGGGAAGAGTTTGAGGAGTTTTTGAGGTGTATGTACGTTGAGACGGAGTCCGAAAATTTTTCGGTAGAATACAAAGGGAAAAGGTATATATTTCAGCCACAAAGGGCTTACGAGCTCAAGGGGGTTTTAAAGGCTTCGGGTGAATTTACGGGTCTAAGATCCGATGAAGCTATAAAAAAGATAGAGGAGAGGCTTTCGGAGATGGGTTTGGGGGGTCATAGGGTATCTTATAGGATAAGGGATTGGTTGGTTTCGAGGCAGAGGTATTGGGGGGCACCCATTCCCATAATCCACTGCCCCAATTGTGGGGAGGTACCCGATGAAAACTTACCTGTTCTTTTGCCGGAAACCGAAAAGTTTTTACCTCAGGGAAGGTCTCCCCTTGAGGATGTTCCCGAATTTATAAACACCACCTGTCCCAAATGCGGGGGTCCCGCAAGGAGGGATCCAGATACAATGGATACGTTTGTGGATTCCTCTTGGTACTTCTTGAGATTCACGGATCCGAAGAACGATAAAGAGATGTTTGATGTTGAAAAGGTTAACGTTTGGATGCCCGTGGATCAGTATATAGGTGGGGCGGAGCATGCGACAAAACACCTTATATACGCGAGGTTTATAACCAAGGTCCTTTACGATGAGGGGCTTTTAAAGGAGGATGAACCCTTCAAAAACCTATTTACTCAGGGTTTGGTTTTGAAGAAATTCTGGTGGTCCCCCGTACATTTAAAAAGCTTTCCCAACCCCGAGGATGTTGAATATAGGGATGGGAAACCATATTTAAAGTCCGATGGGACCCCCCTTGAGGAGAGGCTTGAAATGATGTCAAAATCAAGGGGAAACGTTGTTCCCTTGGGATCATTTGTTGATAATTACGGTGCGGATGCGGCGAGGGTAGCGATCCTTTTTGCCGCACCCCCCGATATGGATTTCGAATGGACGGATGCCATAGTAACAGCCGCGATAAGGTTTTTAAACAGAATTTGGAGGGTGTTTTATTCCCTTTATGAGGGGGGGATTAGGGGGGAGGTGGAGCCGGACTTTTCGGATAAGGAGTTTTTGGCAAATTTCAACGATTTAATATCTGGGATTAGGAAGGATTACGAGAAATTTAAGTTCAACACCGCCATAGCAAAGCTTATGGAGGCTTTAAACTTGTTTGAGGATTCAAAAATATCGGATAAGACGAAGGGTTGGTTTGCGAACATATTCATCCGCCTTTTAGCACCCATAGCACCACATATGGCGGAGGAGCTTTTCCATCAGTTTAAACTTGACAATATATTCGGAACTGAGAGCGTTTTTAGGTCTTCCCTTCCGGAACCCTTGGAGGGGATCTCACGGGAACTCATTGAGATAGGGGTACAGATAAACGGGAAGTTTAGGGGAACAATTATGGTTCCTATATCCGCGGATGAGGGCGAAGTTTTGGAGGCTATAAAGAGGGACGAGAAGCTTTCAAGGTACATAACGGGGGAGGTCAAAAAAGTAATATACGTCAGGGGTAGAGTGGTAAATATAGTGCTATGAGGTTTCCGCAAACTCAAAAACCCTCTTTATATCCTCCCTTATAAGATCGGTTAAAGATGGGTTCCTTAAAGCCGCGGCGGGGTGATAAGTAGCAAAGGCGGGAATACCGTACCTTGATATATGCATCTTTCCCCGAACCTCGCTTATCTTTGGCTGATCAAACCTATTCAGGATGTAATACATGCTAAACCTACCGACGCAAAGGATCACCCTTGGAGAGATTATTTTTACCTGAAAGTCAAGGTATGGGACACAGGCTTTTATCTCGTCGGGCATAGGGTCCCTATTGTTCGGGGGCCTACACTTTATTACGTTCGCTATATAAACATCCCTTTCCCTATCCCTTCCGAGCTCCTTGAGAATATCCGTTAAAAGCCTTCCCGCCTTCCCAACAAAGGGATAACCCTTTATATCCTCCTCCATTCCGGGAGCTTCCCCAACAAACATCACCCGGGCGTATGGATTTCCCGTTCCAAAAACGACCTGTTTCCTGCCCGTATGTAGCCTACATTTTTTGCAATCCTTTATACTATCCGCGAATATATCCAAAGCCTTCTTTTTATCCTCGGTTTTTAGTATAAGCTCCCCTATCCCCAAACCCCTAAGGAGTTCCTCCATCCTCAACCCTCCTTACTATACATATGGGCGTTTGTTCCGAGGATTGCCCTATGGGATTATCCCTAAAAACCTTCTTTACGAAATCTTCCTTTATATCATCGTGAGATTTTCCCAAAACGGATACCCCGAGATCGTTAGCATCCACTATCACCACCCTACAGTTTATCTTACTTGATATTTCCTTCGCAACCCTATCGGGATCCTTTGGGGGTAGCTTGGCGTATCTATTGTAGGGAGGGAGGGTATATGGTGTAGGTCCATCAATTGATGCTATATTTTTACCCACTACTTTATAAAATAGGCCCTTTATACCTAAGGGTTTCGTTAGGGCACTTACGAAGGCGCCAAGGAGGATCCTAAAAAGTCCAGCTTCCCTTATGGCAAGCTCCATGGTCCAAGGGCTCCCCAAACCTATCCCATAAGGAGACTTGGTTACGAACTTAGAAAGGAATTTTGCCCAAAAGGAAGGTTTGATTTCTTCTATCGGAAACGCCCTACCCTGGGATATCGCAACCACCTTCTCGCTCACAAAAACGATATCCCCCTCCCTCAAAAGTCCCTTTACATATCTTTCAGCAACCTCCGCTATATTTTCCCCAGGCTTTATTACGTGGGTTTTTATTGGATACCTCGCCCATTTTTCTCCATCTACATCTATAAATAGGTTCTTTCCGGGATTAGGTTTCATTCAAGCGTCTTTAAGAGTTTTTCAAACCTAATTAACGCGGTTTCCACATCCAAAATTCCAAACAAAACCGGCTCCATAACCTCGGTTGAGAAGTACCTCCTCGCCCTCATCCAAACCTCGCTTCTCGGTTCGTAAGTTGCCCTATTCACCTGCCTAAAGGCTTCTTTAAGATCCTCCGGACCCAATTCCGGATCCGTTATGGGAAGATAACCCGTACTTGAGGACCAAAACCTCTGAACCGAATCATCAAGGAAAACCTCAAAGAGCCTAATCACCTCCCTATACTCCTCCTTTGAATGCCCCCTAAATACCATTATGTTCGTCCCCGAGATCACCACGGAGTCGTACCTATCAACGGGTATTGGTGCCGCCCCCATCCTGAAATTTACCTTTGGCTTCATAAATACGTAAGATACCGAAGTTGCCCATATCATAAGAACCTTTTGGTTTGCGAAGTCGTCCTGATGGGAATAAGCGGAACCGACGTAAGCGCAGGAATCTTTCAAAACCAGATCCCTCAAAAATTTTAGGCTCTCTATCCCTTCCTTAGAGTTAAAATCTATATCCCTTCCCCCCTTCTGCTTAAAGATCGCGTAAAAGATCCAGGGGTCCTTTGTGAAGGCAAAGCCCCAGATCCCCTTCTTCTTTGCGGAAACACAAACCTCCTTGAGCTCGTCCCACGTCCTCGGCACCTTTAAATTCAACTTCTCCATCAAATCCGCGTTATAAAATATCACCGGCACGCTTTTATTGAAGGGGATAGAAGATATTTTCCCATCCAATTTAACCTCCTCCAAAAGCTTTGGGTGGATCTTACTTAGAAAATTTTCGGGAAGTATTTCCTCTGCTGGGACAACAAGGTCCTTCTTATAAAACTCCGCGGTCCAGGATGGGAAGGTTTGGGCTATGAGGGGGAAATGACCGGAAAGTCCAAAGGAAACGAGCCTCTGGGATAGGGTACTATAACTTCCCAAATTTACCTCCTTTATGTTTGTCTTGGAAACTATAACACGGAGGGCATCCCCCAAGGGTCCCCCCATCGCATGCCAAAACTGATAATCCGTATCAGCCCTCTTGCAGGAAAGTAGGAGGAATAAGGGTAAAAATTTCCTAAGCATAAAGAATTCTAAAGTAGTTTGCCTTACCGCGGTATAATAAACGGATATGAAGGGAAGGGTTTTTATATTTTTCCTCCTCGCCTACCTTTCTTCCTGCGCAACTACGGGAGAAAAGAAGCCCACTCTTTCACCTTATGAAGCCAGGGACTCCATGAAGGTTTGGTATGCTATAGGGAAAGATTACTTGATAAAGGCGGAGGATGGTAGGGCAAGCTATGAGGACGCTTTAAGGAACTTCAGGAAATCACTATATTATTCCCAATATCTCGGAAACGAGAAGGATACGATTTTAAACCTGCTTCTAGTGGATTTCGCTTACGCCTTCTTGAAAAATAACCAGCTTGATTCCTCCGAGTATTATTACACCAAGCTTACGGAGATGGATCCGAAGGACCCGAGGGGTTGGCAGGGTTTGGGGTTTTTGTACGGTATAGTTAGGAGGGATTACGCAAAAGCTGAAAATTTCTATAAAAAGGCCCTAGAAGTCTCCCCCGACAACCCAGATGTACTTTTTGGACTTGCGAAGGTTTACGAACTTATGGGGAAACACGATATGGCAAAAAAGATATACGAAGATGCGATAAAGGGGGACAGTTTGAACCCAGCCCTCAATAGGTCTTACGGGCTCTTCTTGGTGGAGATAGGGGATTACAAAGGGGCACTTTATTACCTCGAGAGGGCTTACAGGTTCTTGGAAAAGAAGGATGATAAAAAGCTTTTGGAAAACCTCGTTGATGCTTATAGGAAAGCTTGGGAGAAGGACAAGACGGTTAATCTAATGAACTCCCTAAAGTACGCAAACGAGCTTGTAAGTTTAGATACTTCAAATTACACATATTACTTAAAGAGGGCTTCAATTTACGAGAACCTTAGGATGCTCAAGGAGGCTTTATCGGACTATAAGAAGGCTTACTCCTTAAATCCCGATGCCAAGGCACTACTTTTAAAACAGGCGTTTATATATAACGATTTGGGGAATAGGGCTGAGGCGGAGAACCTTGCTAGGGAGGTGGCGGGAAGTAAGGAATTGGATAGTAATATTAGGGCATCCGCCTGGTCCTTAATTGGGGATATAAGGCAGAATAGGGGTTTGGAGCTTTACAAGAACAAGAAGTATGAGGATGCGGTTTCAACCTTCGATAGCGCGTTGGCGGCTTATGAGCAGGCCCAACTTTTGGGCGAAGGAAACATAAAGGAATATGCAAACAGGCAAATTGAAAGGGTCAAGGCCTTTCGACAAAAGGCCTGGCGTAAGTGGAAGAACATCGACTGATGTCCTGGTTTTAAACACCGCATATGAGGCGGTGGGTTTAACTTCAATAAGGAGGGCAATAAATTTGCTCCTGAAGGAAAAGGCGGAAAGCCTGATAAACAAGAATAGGGAAATTAGGGGAGGGAATTTGAGGATCCCCCTTCCAAGCGTTATAAGGTTGAAGTACTATATAAAACCCATATTCAGGGAGGCTTATCCGACAAAGAGAAACGTATTTAGGTGTCAGTACTGCGGTTCCACGAAGGATCTTACGGTGGATCATATAATCCCGAAGGTGAGGGGAGGGAAGGATACATGGACAAATTTAGTGTGCGCATGTAAGAAGTGCAACAATCAAAAGGGTAACAGGACGCCTGAGGAGGCGGGTATGCGACTCCTTTCTAAACCCCGCAAACCCTCGTACTTGGAGCTTATGATCCTTTCAAGGAGGGAGATACCTGAGGAGTGGAAGGAATTTCTTTACTTCAGTTTTTAAGGCTTTTCCTAATTTTCCCATATATCTACGGTTTAGGATATGTTTTAGGTAGGGTGATTTTCGGAAGGGGGGATATCGCCTTTTCCGTTTTCCTTTCCTTGGCGGTTTGGTCGGTTTTGGGGTGGTTTTCTTTTGGATATTTAAAACTTCTATCTTGGTTCCTAACCTTTCTCGGTGCCTTTGGGATGCTCTGGGGTTTTAGGGACCTGATAAAGGAATGGAAGATCTTACTCGGGTTTTTAACTGTTATACTCCTTAGGTTCCTAATAATTTCTCCCCTAACTTTTCCATACGGGAACGATGCAATAATGCACGTTTATACCACCTCAACCATAATAAACCATGGCGGGTTTTACCATATTTTTGAACCCTTCGGTGTTGAGGGTATGGGTTCATTCAATTTAGGCTTTCACTATATATCCGCCAGCTTATCGTATATAACTGGCTTGGATCCTGCAAGCTCCGTGATCCTTACCGCTTACATATTTTGGGGTACATTCTTCTTGGCGGTTAACACTTTCGTTAATTCTCCATTACTTTCCGTCGTTATAACCTTCACGAGCGTTGGTATATCAACCTTTATGGCTTGGGGGGGATTTCCCACCCTCGCATCTTACTCTTTCTCAATATTCGCCTTTTCCTTTAACGGTTACCTGTCCATACCCTTCTGGTTGGGTGCCTTTTCCACCCACTTTATCACATCATCAACCGCATTCCTTTCGTATTTGGTTGCAAACTGGAAAAATCTTGACAGAAAATTCCTTTTAGGTTTGATAATAATAGCCCTTATCCTGTTTCAGCAGTACTTTCGGATCGTATTTTTTGGATCTGAGATGCAACCTTACGAGAACTTTACATTAAACCGCTTCGTTTTGGATACATTTAAAAAGAGCGCTTTATTTTCCGCAATTTATATTATTTTTGCCTTTTGGGGTTATAAAAAATACCCAGAGGTCGCAAAAAAGGTGCCTCCAATTTCCGCCTTTATTCCCCTTATATTTGGGCTCCTTTCCTTCTTTTGGGCTTACTTTGACTTAACACCGCACCAAATAAAAGGATTTTATCTAATAAGGGTCCTTGTTCCCCTCGTAATACCAGCATTTATGGGCATAAAGTGGTTTTTGGAGAATTTTAAAATTTTAGCGATCCCCACATTTTTCTTAGGGTTTTTTACGATCTATATAGCCCACAAAAATTATTCCAAGGATCCCCAAATTTGGGAATTCGTTAAAACCTTTAAAGGGGACGGCTCTTGGGTTTTTGTTAAATATGGAAGTGAGGAAGCTTTCTTACCTATGTTCGGGGTTCCAGCATATTTTTCCCACTACATAATCACGCAACTTCATGAGTTTAAGGAAAGGGCAAAAGAAGAATATTTCGGGTATATTTTCTTGCGGGAAGATGAGAAAAATTCCGCGGTTTTGGAGGTGGTTAAAAAATACGGTGTTTTGATGAAAGATTTTGGGAAGCTCAAGGTTTATAAGTTAAGGGAAAGGGTGAAGGGTTCCTTTTTCATCCGAGGATGATTTTGGCGAGGGAGAAGTATGTAGTGTAGGTTATAACGTCCCCCATGGTGGTTATAAAAGGGACATCCGCGCCGGCGGGGTCTATGTTCATCTTTCTCAATATCATAGGTAAAATTATTCCTACGAGCGCGGCGGTTGTGCAAGAAACCATGGCGGAAAGAGAAACCACGAGGGCCAATTTAACCCAAAAACCCCCCCTTATGAGGGCTATTATGAACATCCCAAAACCCACCGCCAAAGCTAACAACATCACGGTTGAAAGCTCCCTAAAGAAAACCTTAAAAAGCCCCCTAAAGCTCCTCTCAATTTCTCCCGTAGCTATAGCCCTTATCGTAAATACGGAGGATTGAGAGCCTATTATTCCAGTAGTATTCGCAAGGTTTGGTATGAAGAAGACCAATATTGTAATATGAGCGATTACACTTTCAAAGCTGTGTATTACCCAACCCGAGATGTTTCCAAGAATTATCATTACTACTACAGGTACAAACCTCTTCCAGAACCTTTCCCAAAGGGGTTGGACAAAGTATTTCGCCTCGGGGTCTATCATACCTACAATCCTGTAAATATCCTCGCTTGCAGATTCTTGGATTATGTCTATCACATCGTCTGCGGTTATTATCCCCACTAAGCGCCCACCCTTATCCACCACCGGTAATGCAAAGAGGTCATAGTCGGAGATTATCTTTGCGGCAAGTTCCGCACTATCGTAAACAGAAACCGTAGGTGTAGGCTCAACGAGGTTTATGATCTTTTCTTGAGGTTCGTACTTTATGAGCTTTGTGAGGGGAACAAAGCCTTTTAAATTTTGGTTTCTATCCAACACATAGATGTTTAACTTCATCTCGTCGGATATATCCGCTTTCTTCAGATTTTCAAGAACCTCTCCCACCGTATCCGTATCAAGGCAGTAGGCGAAGTCCGTGCTCATCCTCCTACCGCAGGAGTTTTCAGGATAGTTAAGGATCTTTAAGGCAATTTCCCTATCCTCCTTTGGTAGAAGGGAAATTATCGACCTAACCATCTGGGGGGGAAGTTCTTCAAACAAAGCGGTTCTATCGTCCGGATCCATCTCCTCAAATATTTCAGCAAGGTGGGAATCCGAAAACCCCTTCAATATTTTTTCAAGATTTTCCCCTTCAAAACGGGAAAGAACTTCCGCCGCCCTCTCCGTATCCAAAAGCCTTAAAACTATTATTGCCTCATGCGTTTCAAGGTTTTCAATTAGATCCGCTATTTCAGCCGGGTATAGCTCTTTGCTTAGCAACTTGATCCCCTCAAATTCCCTATTCCGTATAAGCTCCTTGATGTCCGGTATTAAAAGATGAACTATGTTCATACCACTTCAAGCTCCGCAAGGAAGTGCCTCAAATAAGGCGGTTCGTATATTATCCTGTATCCCCTAAGGCTTTCCCTCTTTTCGTATATCCTTGAGGCAACATCAATAACATAATCCAAATGGCTTTGCGTGTAAGTCCTCCTGGGTATTGCGAACCTAACAAACTCAAATTTCGCTCTATCCTTAAACATAAGGGAACCTACCTCCACCACCCTAACCGCCCCCTCCCTGTACATCTCCACCGCTAAAGAGTGCGCGGGGAAATTCTCCTTCGGAATATGCTTTAGAGCTCTACTTACCTCCACATATGCGGCGTGTCCTCCGGGTGGAAGCATAACATCCCAACCTATTTCTTTAAGCTTCCTCGTTAAATATTCCACCTGTCCCGTCCTATACTCCAAATATCTTTCATCCCGAGATTCCAAAAGTCCAACAGCGAAGCTTTCAATATCCCTACCCGAAAGACCCCCGTAATGTATGAACCCCTCCCATAGGATCAATAGCTCCTTTGCCCTGAGGTTTTTCTCGGGATCCTTTAGAAACAGGAAACCACCCATATTTGAAAGCCCATCCTTTTTAGCGCTCATAAATGCACCATCGCAATACTTGAAGGATTCCTTAATGATATCCTTAACCTCCCAATTTGAGTATTTAGGATTCCTCTTCTTTACAAGATAAGAGTTCTCAGATATCCTGCAAGCATCTATTATTAAGGGAACGTTGTAACGTTTGCATATCTCGTAGGCGGATATTAGGTTATCAAGATCAACGGGTTGCCCCCCTCCGGTGTTGTTCGTCATAACCATAACAACGAGCGCCACGTTTTCCCTCCTCAAAATATCCTCAAGTTTTTCAAGATCTATGTTCCCCTTAAATGGGTGGTTTTCCTCAAGGGTGTAAGCTTCTTTTATTGGTATATCATAAATTATAGCCCCAACACTTTCAAAGTTTGCCCTTGTAGTGTCAAAAAGGGTATTTGACAAAACCTTTGCCCCCTCGTATAAATATATTGATGCTATTATTTTCTCCGCCGCCCTTCCCTGATGTACGGGTATAGGATCGTCAAACCCAGAAAACTCGTATATTGCATCTTTTAGCTTAAACCAGCTTCTGGGACCCGCGTAAGCCTCATCCGCAACCATAATTGCACCCCACTGTTCTTGAGATAGTGCACCCGTTCCCGAATCCGTTAAAAGGTCTATAAAAACCTTTTCCGAAGGGATCTTAAAAAGGTTGTATTTCGCCTCCCTTAAGATTTTCTCCCTTTCTTCCCTGTCCGGTAATTTTATCCTCTCAACGGTTTTTATCCTAAAAGGTTCCACCGGATGTCTCATAACTTGGAATTTTAACGTGGATGATCCCTAGCGAAATCTCATAAATTACAATTTGCCTTTTGGGGTTTTAAGGTTAAACCCACCTTAAAATTTTCATTCAATGGTAGAGAAGGAACATGTTATAACGGTGGAGGATCTAAGGAAGAATCCGAAGGTGAAAGCTCTCATCCTCAAGGCGGACAAGAATCTGGAAAAGCTAGGATATACGGAACATGGAGAAAGGCACGTATCTTGGGTATCAAAGAACGCGGGAAGGATTATGAGGAAGCTCGGTTATCCGGAGAGGAGGGCCCAGCTTGCGGAAATTGCGGGATATTTGCACGACATAGGAAATGCGGTTAATAGGATAGGCCACGAGAATATAGGCGCCCTCCTTGCGAAGGATATCTTGCTTGAGATGGGAATGCCCTTTGAGGAAGTTTTGGAGGTGATGGCGGCCATAGGGAACCATCACGAGGAAAGCGGTTATCCCGTCTCCGATATAGCGGCTGCTTTGATTTTGGCGGATAAGGCCGATGTGCATAGAACAAGGGTTAGGCCCCAGAATAGGACGCAGTACGCAATAAGTATGGATATACACGATAGGGTTAATTATGCCGCCACATTATCAAGGATAGAGATAGACCCAAACAGTAGGATAATTACGTATAACATAGAGATAGACATAAACATATCGCCGGTTTTTGAGTATTTTGAGATTTTCCTAAATAGGTTGTTGATAGCTAGGAAAGCGGCGGCAGTTTTAAATAGCGAACTTCACCTTTATATAAACGGCTTAAGGATGGCATGATAGACACCCATTGCCACCTCAACGACCCAAAATTTGAAAACGATTTAGATGAGGTGATAAGTAGGGCTCTTGATGTGGGGGTTAGAGCTATGGTGGTTGTGGGGTATGATGTAAGATCATCAATAAGGGCGGTGGAGATCTCGCAAAGGTATGATGGGGTATATGCCACAGTTGGCCTTCACCCTTATGAGGCTGAAAGGTATAAAGATGATGATTTGAGGGAAATTGAAGAACTCCTTAAATACGAAAAGGTTAAAGCATTGGGAGAGGTGGGGTTGGACTATTACAGGGGACCCTCGGACAAAAATCGACAAAAAGAACTCTTTCTATCTCAATTAGAAATTGCAAGGAGATACAAAAAACCCGTTGTCCTTCATATAAGGGAGGCGTTTGATGATGTTTTCAGCATAGTTCAAGAATTTAACGATCTGAAATTTATCTTCCATTCCTTCTCTTTTACGAAAAGGGAAATGGAAAAACTCTTGCCCTTTGAAAACTTTTTCATCTCCTTTTCGGGTATGATAACATTTGTTAAGGAAGTGGAGGAATCTGCAAAGATATCGCCAAGGGATAGAACTTTAACGGAAACGGATAGCCCGTATCTTGCACCTATTCCCATGAGGGGAAAAAGGAATGAACCCGCTTTTGTAAGGTTTGTAGTGGAGAGGTTATCAAAAATTTGGGGTTTGGAATTTGAGGAGTGTAGGGAAATAACGGAGGAAAATGCCCGAAGGGTTATGGGTTTGGGCTAAAATATTAACTTTCATTGTTCTTTTGGCGCTTTCGGGTTTGATATCAGGAAGTGAAATCGCATATTTCTCAAGATATTCCCCTTCAAACCTGGCATACAAGAGAACATTTGCCCTACTTTTAACTATCCTTATTTTAAACAACCTCGTAAATTCACTAATTTCCGCCTTTTCCTCAAAGGCCTTTCCCATATCTGGGATCATACTTTCTTTGATCTTAACCGCTATCATCTCCTTGTTTGGGGAGCTTTTACCAAAGAGGTTCGCCCTCTCCTATCCCAAACCTTTTATTATTCTAACATCTTGGCTTTACGAGATCATAACGATTCCCCTTTCCATCTTTCGTATAAAGGGGTTCGGTGAAAGGCTGAAAACCACAAAAGTTAAGTTCATAGACGCACTATCCGAGATCCTTTATTACTCAAGGATTCCGAAAGAGGAGAAGCTCATTTTGGCGAAGCTGATACACGGTTTGAATGCGAGAGGTTATTCCGTGATGGTTCCTTTAAGCTCGGCGGTGGTCTTAAGGGCGGAAATACCGGTTGCGGAGGCAAGGGAAGCGGTTGAGGATTATGATTACGATTACGTTCCCGTTTATTTCTTCAAGGTGGATGAGATCATAGGATTTGTAAAGGTGGAGGATATAAGGAGGGGGGAAGGGGATATACCCGTTATGGATCTTCCTATGAAAAAAGTGGTGTTCGTTCCGATAATGGCGAGACTTCAATATATTTTGCATAAAATAGAGGAAAACGAGGTTGTGGGTTTGGTGGATGAGTTTGGGACCATAAGGGGTTTTGCATGTAAAAAAAGCGTGGAAAAATGGATATTACACGGTGGGAATATATTACCACTAAACGTTTCCCTTATGGAAGTTTTCCTATTAACGGGTGAAGAGATAGGCCCTATGGACTGGGATCTTGCGGATCTTTTCCAGCATATTTTATCAAGGCCCGCTAAGGATGGAGATAGTATAGAGGTTGGGAAATTAAAATTGACTTACAAAAATGGGTACGTTACCTTTCAACGAAGGTAGCGGTCATAACCGCCGAGGCAACAAGCTCTTTATCCACAAAGATCTCACCCAAGGCTTTGGCGAATCTTCCCCCGAACCTAAGGAGCTTTACGTATATAAACATAGTGTCCCCCGGTTTTATTATCCTTTTGAACTTTACATCTTCTATCCCAACGAATAGGGGTACAAGCCCTTTCCCCTCTAAACGTTTTATCAGAACCGCCCCAGCAACCTGAGCCATACTCTCTATTTGAAGTACGCCGGGCATAATGGGATTTTCGGGAAAATGTCCCTCAAAGAACCACTCGTTTATGGTAACGTTTTTTATCCCAACCGCCCTATCCTCACTGATATGAACGATCTTATCAACAAGGAGGAAAGGGAACCTATGCGGAAGGGAGGAGAAAATTTCTCCTATTTCCATTTCATCACCCCAAATCCCCCTTTCCGCCAAAAGTTTCGCAAAATTCACATGATCAGCGTGAGAACCCACAAGCACAATAAAATGCGCATTTATAAAGATCCCGCTAAGGGATAAATCACCTATGAAATCCAAGACCTTATGCCTTACAGGTTCGTCGGGAAATCTCCAATCTTGACTTTCCCCAATAACCAATACATTCTCAAGATTTCCCCCCTTCCCCAAACCTCCTTTAAGGATCCATTCGATATCTTCCTTAAAGACGAACGTCCTTGCGGGTGCAATCTTATCAATGTAATCCCCTATCGAAAATTCAAAGAACTGGGAGAAACCCTTATCTTCAAACCTGATCGCATATGAGACCTTAAATGTGCTTGAGGGTAAAGCAAGGATCTTTGCCCTTTTCCCTTCATACTCAAGGGGATATTTTAGGTTATAGACCCTCCCTTCCGCCTCTTCGGAGTTTTCAAGGATCCTCTCCACAAAGATCTTACTTGATCCATCTAAGGCGGGAACCTCAGGACCTTCAACTTCTATCCCCGCACCCAAAACCCTCAAACCGTAAAGGGCCGAAAGGAGATGTTCAACCGTCATAACCCTCTCCCCATCCCTTTCAAGGGTTACATTCCTGTTCGTATCCGACACGAAATCGTACCTTGCAGGTATCTCCTTACCATTTTTTACGAAAACATATCCCCTTTCCCTGGGTTTTAACCTTATTTTACAGAATTCACCAGTATGCAAACCCAAACCCTCAAAGATAATTTCACCCTTTAACTTCCTCATATTGGTAAATTCTATGCGCGCAACTCTACTTACGGTGGATCGGGCGTAGGAGAAGCGTTGGACGTGGGATATAAAATTAGGGGGTAAATGGGAATTAAACACCCTTAAAATATTCTCAGCATGAAAAGGGTAATTTTGGTTATTTCAAGCGCTTTTGTTTTGGGTTATTGGTCAAGGGTTTTTGCGGAAAGTTTTGGATGTCCGAGGCTGTATCCTTCGCCTAATCCACTGTCAGCTACGTCTTTCGCAAAAACTTACGGGGGAATAGGTTATGATTTTTCTTATTCCGTTCAACAGACATCAGATGGTGGATATATCGTGGCGGGTGCGACATCTTCCTTCGGTGCGGGCAGTGGTGATATTATCCTCATCAAGACGGATGCGAACGGAAACATAAGCTGGGCTAAAACTTACGGGAGAGCAGGTTGGGATGAAGCTCGTTCCGTTCAACAGACATCAGATGGTGGATATATCGTGGCAGGTAGGACAAATTCCTTCGGTGCGGGTAGTTATGATATTATCCTCATCAAGACGAATGCGAACGGAAACATAAGTTGGGCTAAAACTTATGGGGGAACGGATTATGAGGAAGCTTCCTCCGTTCAACAGACATCAGATGGTGGATATATCGTGGCGGGTAGGACATATTCTTTCGGTGCGGGTGGTTATGACATTATCCTCATCAAGATGAATGCGAACGGAAACATAAGTTGGGCTAAAACTTATGGGGGAACGGATTATGAGGAAGCTTCCTCCGTTCAACAGACATCAGATGGTGGATATATCGTGGCGGGTGCGACATCTTCCTTCGGTGCGGGTGGTTATGATATTATCCTCATCAAGACGGATGCGAACGGAAACATAAGCTGGGCTAAAACTTATGGGGGAACGGATTGGGATTTTGCTTCCTCCGTTCAACAGACATCAGATGGTGGATATATCGTGGCGGGTTATACATATTCCTTCGGTGCGGGTAGTTATGATATTATCCTCATCAAGACGGATGCGAACGGAAACATAAGCTGGGCTAAAACTTACGGGAGAGCAGGTTGGGATGAAGCTCGTTCCGTTCAACAGACATCAGATGGTGGATATATCGTGGCGGGTTATACATATTCCTTCGGTGCGGGTAGTTATGATATTATCCTCATCAAGACGGATGCGAACGGAAACATAAGCTGGGCTAAAACTTATGGGGGAACGGATTGGGATGAAGCTCGTTCCGTTCAACAGATATCAGATGGTGGATATATAGTGGCGGGTAGGACATATTCCTTCAGTGTGGGCTCGGATGATATTTTCCTCATCAAAACGGATGCGAACGGCGACATACGTTCGTGCTCAATAGTTGAAGATGTAAGTCCAACGGTAATAACACCTTCACTAACGGTAGATACACCTTCTCCTTCCGTTCCCTCCGCAAGTCCAACCGTTAATTCCGTATCTCCAACCGTTAGAACTCCAACACCCACCGTTAACGCCCCCTGTCCCATATCCGACGATAATGAGCTTGGAATCTCCGAATCCTGCCACTGTGCAAGGGGTTTTATAACACCATATAAAGGCGGTATAAAGGTTATCGGATCTGGAGAATTTGAGGTGAAGGTTTATAATGTAAGTGGGGGCGTAGTTAAGTCCGTAAAGGGTAAGAACGAGGTTAAGCTTGAGCTTTCAAGGGGCGTTTATTTCGTGGAGGTTGTCTCGAGTGGTAGAACGATAAGGGAAAAGGTGGTAATTAGGTAATAAAACCTTAAGGGAAAACCTTGTCGGGATTAAATAGATTTTTTGGATCAAATACCCTGGCTTCCCCTTGCTCCAAAAGTAAGTGTTTCTTCTTTATTAATCCTATTCCATGCTCGCCGGACGCGGTATCCACCGCCCTTTCCATAATCTCCTTTTGATCCTCCTTGTATATGTTTCCGTCGGCAGCATGCCCAAAGCTTGCCACTTTTAATCCCGTCTTCCTTTCAATTTCTTCCGTATAAGCGATAAGGTCGGGGATTTTTGATCTTGGAACTACTACATCCTCGTGCCTTATGAGCTTTCCCAAAGACTCAAGGGAGGGTAAAACCCCCCTCCTTGCGGACCAAAGCCTCGATCTTGTCCCCTCATCCTCCGCAACGAACACTTCCCACGCGGAGTTTTTTTGGAAGATTTCGTAAGCGATCTCAACTTGTCTTTCAAACTCCGGTCCAAACCCATCAAACTCAACCAAGAGAAAAGCTTCGGTATCTTTGGGTAAAAACGGGGCTATCTTTTCTCCAACCGCGGAGATACATTTACCATCAACAAACTCTATTGCGGTAGGGAAAAGGGAACTTTTTATCATTTCGGATACCGCTTTTCCAGCTTTTACTCCATCCCCAAAAGCAACAAGCAGGGTGTAGAACCTTGGGGGTTTTGGTATGAGCCTTAAAGTTCTTCACTTCCAACGAAGAGGGAGGGAAGATCATATCCCACCACCCACTTTTTCGTTTTCTTCCCTATATAGTTCTTTGTTGTCCCATACTTAAAAGCCCTCGGACCTCCCGCACTCTCCGCAACATTTCCCCCAATGGTGCAACTTTGCAAGCTTGCAGGATCGGGAGGATAAAGGTTATTACGCCGGGTTCAACCGTAGCGGTTAAATTTTCCTCGTCAATTTCCTTTATTTTATTCATCCTCTCAAGGGAGATAACCGCCCCACCTTCGGATGGGATAGAACCTCCCGTTAAGGATGTACCGGAACCCCTTGGAGTTATTGAGATCCTTTCCGAATAAAGGATCTCAACCGCCCTTATCACATCATTTAAATTCCTCGGGAGTATAACAACGGAAGGGTTTCCTCGTCATCCTTCACCACGTCCTCCCCCAAGGAAAGTTTTAATTTTTCTTTAAAGTTCATATCCTAGATGATAAATAATACCCAGCCAGAAACCCAACCCCCGCCCCAAATATAACATCAGAAAGCCAATGTTTATCAAGATATACCCTCGCTCCCGCAACGGACAAGCCGTAAATAAGGGAAGATATTCTCAAATATGGACTTTTACTTTTTCCCCACACTACCCCAACAACTGAAAATGCTACCGAGGTATGACCGGAGGGCAAGGATTGGTATTTATCATCCAAGTTTAAGGGTTTAAAGATTGTTGGATTTCCGCTAACGTAAGGTCTCTCCCTGCCTATTAGGACTTTCAAAATATATGTGGATGAGCCCGCCATCAAAAAGCTCAAAAACCCATCCCTCCCCCATCCTAAAATCCCGCTATCATTCGAAATTTTCCCATAACCCCAAACCAAAGCCCACGCTGTGCCCACTATCAAACCATCACCACCATAATTTACGGTTTTGAAGTAAGCATCCGCATAAGGATTTCTATTTTCCAAAACGAACTCTTTTACCTTTAGATCCAATAGGGCGGGAAAGTACCACATTCAAACCTCCAGTTTTACCTTTATCTCGTTAAAATCCATACTCTCAAAGGAAATCTTCGGATTTTCAACCTTATAAAACTTAAGGAGCTCCTCCGAAAAACCCTTTGCGCTCTTCCAGAAAGCGCGGTATGGGGTAAGGGCATAGGGACTCTTGATAGTTATAAGGTAAGATTTCCCCTTTTCCAATGTCTCAATATTCCATTTTAGCCCATCCACCATATAAGAGGAAATTTTATTGGCGTTCATTACAAGGTCTATGTATGAGTTTATCTCTCTGTCAAGAACATCAAAAAGCATATCCTTAATGTATCTAAACATCCTCCTGCCTATCTCCTCATAATCCATACCAAAAGTATTGCTTATTACATTTAAAGCCTCCTCGTAAAAGCTTATCAAGTAAAGGTGGGTTAATACTGGCTTTTCAAAGGCATCCCTTGAGGCTTTTTTTAATCTCTTTGACACCTCATGCTCCCCCCTATTTCCGAAGTTTTCTTTAACCAAAGTGTTCAAAGCCTTGAATAATATCCCCTTTACCTTTAACACTTTAAAATTATAAAGCGGTTTCGTCCCTCAAAACGTTTGGAGTGCGAGAAAGGGCGTATAGGTAGAGTTGGGCAAGGGCCGCGTATTCACCATACCTCCTCCTAAAGAAATCCCCTATTTCATCGTAAGATCCCTCAAGGCTGTAAAGTTCCCTTGAGATCCTCAATATATGGGTATCAACGGGAACAGCCCTACCATCCCCAAGACCGTAAGCCAAAACGCAATCCGCTATTTTATTTCCAACACCCGGAAGTTTGGTTAAATATTTCCTCCTACCGTAATAATCTTCAGGTAATTTCTTCCAAAATTCCGGATCTTCTGATATTATCCTTGCGGTTTCTTTCAATCTCAAAGCCTGAGCCTTATACTTCATAGGGAGGCTTTCCAAAAATTTCTCATCCGCATCCTTTAGAACCTCAGGCTTTGGTATCTTTGGGATCCCATCCTCAACCTCTCCATACTCCTTGCTTATCATCCAAACCGCCTTTGCTATATTCTCTACCCTATTTTGGGCGGATAGGATAAAAGATACTAATGTCTCCCAAGGGTCCTGCTTCATCAACCTTAAACCCTTAAAGCTTTCAAGTGCCCTTATCAGGTGGGTATCCGAGTATTTTCTCGCAAGCTCGTAAAGCTCCTCAAGTCTGTCAAAGATCCCAAAGAGTTCAAAGAAAAGGTTATAATCCCCCTTTTGTAAAATGATCTTGTTTCCATCTTGCTTTATTACCCAAACGGAACCTCGGGAAACCCCCCACCAGAAACCCCTACCGTCCGGTTTTCCGAAATTAAAACTCCCGTTCTCAAAATTGCCCCAATAAAAGGTTTGACCGCTTGTTAGGGTCAAACCCAGATCAAATGAACTCCTCAACCGGATGGTAGTCAAGGCCAAAAGCCTCCGCTACCGCCTTATGGGTTATAAAACCCTTAACCAAATTTACACCGCGGGCAAGGCTCTTGTCCGATCTAACCGCATCCTTCCAACCCATATCCGCGAGCTTTATTACGTACTTCAATGTGGAATTGGTTAAGGCGAAGGTTGAGGTTCTTGGAACCGCCCCAGGCATATTTGCCACGCAATAATGCACGACACCTTCCGCTACAAATACGGGATCTTTATGGGTTGTTGGTCTTGAAAATTCCGAGATCCCACCCTGATCTATTGAAACATCAACCAAAACCGCCCCTTCCTTCATCTCCCTTAATATATCCCTTGTTAGGATCTTTGGTGCCTTTGCGCCAGTTATCAAAACCGCCCCTATCACCAGATCCGCGTTCTTTACAGCCTCCCTAATGGTATAATCCGTTGAAAATAACGTTTTTACATTGGCAGGGATGATCTCCTCCGCCCTCCTTAACCTCTCAACGTTTATATCCATGAGGGTGACGTCCGCCCCCATACCCGCCGCCACCATAGTAGCGTTCATACCCACCGTCCCCGCCCCTATTACCACCACCTTCGCGGGTGGAACACCTGGAACCCCACCCAAAAGCACGCCGAGTCCCCCTTGGGGTTTCTCAAGGTACTTTGCCCCCTCTTGGGGTGCCATCTTACCCGCTATCTCGCTCATTGGAGCAAGAAGGGGTAAGTATCCGTCGTCGGTTTCCACAGTTTCGTAAGCTATTCCAACAATTTTCCTTTCCATTAAAGCCCTCGTTAAATTCTCATCCGCGGCAAGATGTAAGTAAGTGAAAAGAATATGCCCCTCGTGCAACAATTTATATTCTTCGGGTTGGGGTTCCTTAACCTTAACTATAAGTTCCGCCTTATCATAAACCTCCTCAAGGGTTTTAACTATTTCGGCACCCACCCCTTTGTAATCCTCATCCTTAAAACCGGCACCCAATCCCGCCCCCTCCTGAACTATAACCTTATGTCCCCTCTTTATCAACTCCTTTACCCCCGCGGGTGTCATAGAAACCCTATATTCTTCGGTCTTTATCTCCTTTGGGACACCAACGATCATATCGGGAATTTTACGGATGATTTTACAACATTTAAGAACTTTTCCCTGAAAACATCCGCACCAAAATTCAGGGAATGCATCCTTATTCTCTCCCTATCAAACTTATCTTCTACCTTCAAAAACTTTAAAACTGCCTCTTTTAATGCTTTTGGACTTTGCTCGTAAAAGAAAATACCAGTTTCGCCATCCACAACGGTTTCCGAAACCCCACCGTACCCATAAGATATCACCGGCAAACCCGATGCCATAGCCTCAATCGGAGAAATTCCAAAATCCTCGTAAGCGCAATAAACGAAAGCCCTTGCGTTTGAAAGGATCTCAACCAAAGTTTTATCCTCCACCCAACCCAAAATCTCAACGTTCTTACCCGCAATTTTCTTTATCCTACTCATTTCCGGACCGTCACCGACAACTAATAGCTTTAAACCCAACTCGTTAAAAGCGGAAACTATAACATCCACTTTTTTGTAAGGTACGAGCCTTGAAACGGTAATAAAATAATCTCCCCCCTTACCAACCTTGAATTTTTCCACTTCAACCGGTGGGTAAATTACCACCGCATCCCTGTTGTAATACCTTTTTATCCTCTTGGCAACGATTTTGGAATTGGCGATAAATACATCAACCCTGCTTGAAGATACATAGTCCCAAACCCTTATGTCGTGCAAAATCTTGTGTGCAAAAATCTTAAAGATTGGGGGCAATGTTTTTAAGTACTCGTGTGTAAGGTCCCAAGCGTACCGCATGGGTGTATGGCAGTAGCATATATGGGTTTGGTGGGGTAAGGTTATTACGTTCTTTGCAACGGAGTGGCTTGAGGATATAACAAGGTCGTACCTCCTAAGGTCAAACCATTCTATTGCTAAGGGCATAAAAGGTAAAAGGGATCGGTAGTACTTATGGACAAAGGGTAAGCGGTTGAGGAAGGATGGAGTTATTTTGAATTGGGAGATGGGCGAGTTTTTGAAGCTTTCCCTTTTATAAAACAGGGTAAATATTTCATCCGCCTTTACGGTTTTTACCATTTCCTCAAGAACCTTCTCCGCCCCCGCCCGCGTTATTAACCAGTCGTGGACGTAAGCTACCTTCAACCTTTACAGTTAAAGATTGAAAGGTGAAGGAGCGCAAGTAAGAATAGGGCGAAGAGGACGAACACTAAGGGGTTTTCCTTATTGTTCTTTCCCAAGTTTTCAAGCCTTAAATATATCTCATCCGCAATACCCAAACCGAGCCTTGGGGGGTATATGGATAGGATAAGGGCATTAATAAGGGTAGATTTGGGGTATTTCTTTAAAACCTTCCTATCGTTCAGGATCTCAAGATGCGCCTTTAAAAGGGTGAGCTCTTTCCTTGATGGGAATAGGAGGAAAAATAGGAAGACCTTAAGGTTATCAAAGGATTTGATGTGGTTTATCTCGTGGGATATTATGAGATTTTTTAGATCCCTTTCAAGCTTGAGGACGCCCTCGGACAAAAATAATCTGGGTCTAAGGATTCCTAAGGTAAAGGCTATCGGCTTTTCCGTTTTTAAAACCCTAACCCTCCTAAATCTCCTGTGCGGTAAAGAAAGGAGATTTCTTTCAATCTCACAAATTTCTCCAAAGATCTTGAACGACCTGTAAA
>Ga0326760_1000160_pt1 | contig 38862 bp, 39 predicted proteins | sample GCREP_S_FD_207668 | JGI IMG/M metagenome (GOLD analysis project Ga0326760, IMG submission 207668) | Hot spring sediment microbial communities from Geyser Creek Basin, Yellowstone National Park, WY, United States - GCR.EP_S | ecosystem: Environmental > Aquatic > Thermal springs > Near-boiling... | reverse complement strand
GCACCAGCACCAGTGGGGCCCGTCATCGAGAGACCGCCAACGGTTAAGGTCGAGATCCCCGGGATACCACCGGTGGAGGTAGTACCACCACCAACAATATCACTAGCGGCACCTAAGGTTGAGGTAGCGACACCGAGGGTAGACATAGCGTCGACAGACGCGGCAACAAAGGCCGTTGAGGCAGTTAAGGGAGCTGCAGTACCGACGGCATCCTACGCAGCAGTAGCACTAGGGGTAGTAGCACTGGGAGTAGCGGTAGCGGTAAGGAGGAAGTAAGACCTTTTAACCTATAATCCCTATTTTCCTTAGTTCCCTTTCCTAAAGATTTATTAAGTTTAGCACCCAGTCCTTTAGGGCAGTCCTGTGGGTGCTGGCACGTTCATAGCTAAGACGGGGGTTAGACTACTGGTAACGTACCTAGTGGTTCTAATGTCGTACTTCATAGTAGTTAGGGTACTGCCGGTAGTGGCTGCGGGGGGTAACGTAGCTGCAGACCCCCTACTGGCAGCACTTAGGAGGACCGCTGAGGACCCTAGGTTTAGTCTGTGGATAGATGAGACTATAAAGAGGTTCGGCCTGCTGAGACCCCTAATACCGGACCAGCTACTCCTCTACCTAGGTAACGTACTTACCTTCAACTACGGTATCTCCATATACACCCAGAAGCCGGTCATAAATGAGATAGCCGTTAGACTACCCTACACCCTCTCCTTCTACACGATCACTACGATAGTACCTATCGTAATAGGCTTCTACCTAGGTATAATAGCCGCTAAGAACAGGGGTAAGTCTCTGGATACAGCAATAATCCAGACAGCCATATTTTTCAACATGCTACCCGGGTGGCTAGTACTCCTAATAGTCTACTACACACTAGCCTACCTACCTAAGGTGCTGTGGAACACATACGTGTTTCCACTACCTATCAGACCCCCGGAGATCGGTATTAGGGATTGGGAGCAGTTTAGGTACCTACTCTGGTACATGTCCCCGATGCTCCTGGCAGCGCTGATCGCATGGTCTGGTGGTTGGGTATACTACATAAGGCAGCTCGTCGTATCTGAGATGGGTCAGGACTACTACATGACAGCACTAGCCAAGGGGCTGGATGAGAGGGTAGCGTTGAGTAAGCACGTAATACCGAACGTAAGGCCTCCGCTAGTAATGTCGCTAGCCTACGCAATACCCGGGATCTTCGGTGGTGCGATAATCTTTGAGATAATATCGAACTGGCCCGGTGTAGCGTACTTCAGCTACCAGGCACTACTAAACTGGGACTTCCCGGTGATGTCGGCGTTCTTCTCCATCTCAGCCCTACTCACCGTGGTATCCCTATTCATAGCAGAGGTGGTCCTAGTAGCTATAGACCCGAGGGTTAGGACGGGTGGTTAGCCATGGCCCGCACACCCAGGGGTAACAGATCTGGGGAGGCTACCGCTAGAGCTAGGACGCGCCTAACACCGAGGCTCCTGACACTCAGCGAGACCCTGAAGCTAGTGTTTAGGAAGAGGACGGCGGTAGTAGGTATATCCCTCATAATACTACTGGCAGTACTGGGGGGTCTAGCACCGGTTCTAACACCCTACAGCCCTAGGATGAGGGATGTAGTCGCCGGGGACTTCGCCACGCCGGACTGGGCGGCGCCACCAGACGTAGCGAGGAACGTGATCAAGACCCTGACCAGCTTTAGGGTACAGGATCGTAGGGTCTCGGGGGATGTGAAGGTAGACCTCCAACCACTACCTGAGGGAGGGTTCCGGGTGGTAATTACCGGTACGGGTACGGCGAGCGTACTGGTGGTAAGTGATGAGATGGTAGAGTACCCGTATAGACCGGCCAGGTCCCTGGACGTCAGGATAGCGTTTAACACGAGCTACCTCGAGGGTAGGGGGCAGGCCTGGTACAACGTAGATACCCTAATGATCAACAAGGACCTGGTGGAGAGGGGTGAGAAGCTCGTCCTAGAGGTCCCAGGTCCCAACGGGAGTGTGCTAAAGTACGAGGTACCTAGGGGGTTCTACTCCCTCTACGACATAGTTACGACAAGGGTCGGGTGGGTGTTCGACTACTACAGGGGAGCTATACAGGTATCGGCACCCGCGGTACTACCGAACTCCATGAGGAACTTCCAGCAACCCTACATACGTAGCATAAGGGATCCGGAGACTAGGAACAGGGTAGCCGAGGAGTTCGGGAAGGTGAACGCTGCTAGAGAGCTACTGCTGGAGAGGGGTACGAGGCTGTACATAGCCGTTAACATAACCTACTACTGCAACCCGGCGGACTTCATGATGAACTGTAGGGACGGTTCCCTAGTAGTTAGCTACGCACCGGTTAGGGTATTCATAAAGGGCGACGCCTTCGGGATCCTCGGGACTACCGCCTACGGTAACTGCGTGTGGACTCAGTGGCTCTACGGAGCTAGGACAGCTATAGCTCTAGGACTGGGTGTAGCTGCTGTAACAACCCTAGTGGCCCTAATAGTAGGGCTAGCAGCTGGCTACAGAGCAGGTAGTACTACCGACATGGCCCTAACGTTCCTAACCGACGTAATGTACTTCATACCACTAATACCCTTGGTGATGGTTGTAGGACTGGTCTTCGGTAGGACCCTCTTCAATATCTACGCGGTAATAATAGCCCTCTCGTGGCAGGGGGGTGCTAGGATAATAAGGCAGTGGACCATAACGTTAAGGTCCAGCCTCTACGTAGAGGCAGCTAAGGCCCTAGGAGCTAGTGAGTGGAGGATAATGATGAAGCACATAGCCCCGCAGCTAGTACCCTACCTAGTCTACAGGATCGTCATGACGGTACCGGGTATGGTGTTCCTAGAGGCAGGTATACAGCTACTAGGCTTCGGAGACCCCGAGGCCCCTACCTGGGGTAGGATGATAAACGAGATGTTCTACCAGGGCGCGTTCATCATGAACGCCTGGTGGTGGATAATACCGCCGATAGCCGGTCTCATAATGCTAGCAGCGGGCTTCATACTGTTCGGTATGGCTCTGGACGAGATAGTTAACCCGAGGCTTAGAAGGTGAGGACGTCTTTTCAATACCTACCCCTAAACCACACCTCAGCTAACCCCTCGGGTGTAGCTTAGTGCAGGACATCATAGTACTAGTAGCTATAGTAGCTGCAGCCCTAGTGGTAGCCTACCTATATGAGGTACTCAGACCCCTCGTAATCGGGCTACTCCTAGCCTACCTAGCCTTCCCCATATACTGGCTCATAGCTAGTCTAGATATAGACCCCCTACTGAGGATATTCCTCCAGATACTGGTCTTCACAGCTATGTACAGTCTCGTACTCTACATGGTCGTAACCTACCTGTACAAACACAGGGTGAGGGCCCGTGCGGTTAAGGGATAGAGCGGTGGTACTAGCCACCTGCTCCACGGTCCTAGCCCTAGCAACCATACTGATAAGCCACGTAATCGAGGAGAGGGTCTACGCACCCGCCTACGCGGGGGCCCTAACAGGGCTCCTACTAACCTACATGGTGGTTAAGCTAGGCGGGGGCTTCGTAGATCTAGCTACCCTAGGCTCCCTAGCCTCAGTCGTAGGCTCAGCTGCGTACACCACGGTATACTACCTCGCCGTAGGCCTCCAGTGGGAGACTCTAGGGCACTACACGGCTGTGGAGTACCTAGCTATGATGGTGAGGTCCGGAGTGTTCCTCATCACGTTCATCACGAGCCTGGTAATGAGTATCGCGGCACTACTAACGGTGTCAGCACTACTCGCAGCGCTCTTCATAGGTGAGTAGCTACCGGGCCTAGCCCCAGACCCCTAGGTCGACCCCACACTCCTCCCTCGGGATAGGCTTCGTGGAGCCGTCTGGGAGTAGGGTGGTGCAGGGCGGTACGTCCTCGTAAACCGACACTCCTGGGAAGACCCTGGAGTAGGCCCCCACCTTAACCCCCGGGTTTACCGAGACATTTACACCGAGCCTAGCGTAACCTCCTATAAAGCCCCCGAGCTTCCTCCTACCGGTGGGTACCCTAACCCCCTTAACACCCACCCTAACCTCCCTACCGTCTAGCCTCAGGTTAGCTAGTACTGTCCCAGCACCTAGGTTAGCGTACTCGCAGACTACCGAGTCCCCTATGTACGCTAGGTGGGCCGCCGCAGCCCCCTCCATCACAACGCTCTCCTTAACCTCAACCGAGAAGCCGATCCTAACCCCATCTAGTAGTACGGTACCCGGTCTTAGGTAGGCGTTAGGACCTACAACAGCGTTCCTACCTATGTAGACCGGGCCGGCTATGTATGTCCCGGAGAGGACCTCAGCACCCTCACCTACGTAGATAGGCCCCCTAATGCTAACCCCCGGCTCAACCCTACCCAGGACGGTAGCCCCCCTAACCTCAGCCCTGAGTAACTCCTGGCAGAACTCCAGGTACCTCCAGACCCTACCGAGGTCGCGCCAGTAGCTAAGCTCGTAGACGTAAACGGGTGTACCACCCGAGGCCGCGGCCCTCAGGGCGTCGGTAAGCTCGTACTCACCCCTAGGGCTAAGCTCCACCCTCTCCAGGTACCTAGCTATGGAGTGGTCCAGGACGTAGATACCCGCGTTAACTAGGTTTGAGGGGGGTGAGGCAGGCTTCTCAACGAGGTCCCTCAGGGTGTTATCGGGGCCTACCACCAGGACGCCGTAGTCCCGCGGGTCCTCCACCCGGTATGCCGCAACTACGAACCTACTGGGAGACTCAGCAAGCCTAGCTAGGTCCTCGGTGGAGTAGGCTGAGTCTACGTAGAGTACCAGTAGGGGACCGCCGGAGGAGGCCTCGAGGCCCTTAAGTAGGGCGTGGGCAGTACCCAGAGGCCTACCCTGGTCGACGACGACTAGGTCGAAGGGGTACCTACCCCCAACCCTCCTAACCAGCTCCCTAACCCTATCGATTAGGTAGTTCGCTACGACCACAACCCTGGAGAGACCCCTAACCACCCTAAGGTTATCTAGGTGGTACTCCAGTAGGGTCCTACCGGGGAGTGGTAGGAGGGGCTTAGGCCTTGTGTGGGTTACGGGTTCCAGACCCCTACCAAAGCCCGCGGCCAGTATGATAGCTTCCAAACCCCGACCCGCGGGAGTCTTACGTGGGGGTATTTAAGGCCCAACTAGCTAAGCATAGTTCTAAGAGCTATGAACACCAGGAGAGCCGCGAAGCCCCTCCTCAGGGTAAGCGATCTGAGTCTCTTAGCTGTAGCTGCACCGAGCTGAGCACCCACCACCAGGGTCGGGGCTAGTAGGGCAAGTAGCTGGAGGTCTACGTTACCTATGGTGTAGTGGGTTACGGCTGATGACGTGGAGGTAACCGCTATAGCTAGTGTCGAGGTAGCTACAGCGTTGTGCATGGGTACCCCGAGGAAGGTGAGTAGGGGTACGTTAACGACACCACCCCCAACACCCAGTAGACCTGCGACGAGCCCTGCTAGCAGCCCACCGGAGGCGACGGCGAGGTAGGTCCCAGGGGTCCACGCGAGTCTGTAGTTCTCCACACCCCTATCACCGCCCCCCCTAGCCAGGGCTACCCTAACCGCAACGTAGATTAGGACTATACCGAAGAGTACCTTAAGTACCCGTACATCTACGATACGTGTAAGCCTAGCACCTAGGTAGGCTGTAGCTACGGATACCACCGATATTATGAGGCCTGCCCTGTAGACTACGTACCTGTACCTAGAGTAGGCTACTACAGCCGATACGGCGTTAAAGAGGATCGCTGCTGAGGATGTACCTATGGCTACCCTCATGTCGGTACCGGCCATGGTGAGTAGGGGGACCATTAGGAAGCCACCGCCGAGGCCGAACATAGCCCCCAGAAACCCAGCTACCAGACCTACTAAGGGGGCTAGGACAGCTAGCTCCACGGTCACCACCCCGCAGTTAGTAGGGGTCTGCACAGACCCCTAACACTACGTAGTCCCGGAACCCCCACCACCGAGTTCACCACGGCCTCAAGCTTATAAGTTCAGGTACCTAGCTAGCCTACCTACGTCCTCAACTACCGTGAAGATCTCGAGGTCCTCCACCTCCCTGTAGACCCTGGAGAACCTCCTAGCTAGTGCTACCAGGTCCCCCTCCCCAGCCTCACCGTAGAGGAGCTTAACTACCTCAGCCGAGGTTAGGGCGAAGACGGGTCTGTAGCCTAGGTTCCTCAGGGAGTTCGCCACTAGGCGGCTGGCCACCAGGTCCACGTCGGACTCCGGCTCACCTACGTAGGCAACCGTACACCTACCGGGGAGTAGCTCCGTAGCTAGCTTAAGGGATAGCCACAGGGCTGTCCTGTAGGCTAGGCTCTCCCCAGATACCTCGGGCGGCCACTCAACCATTGAGAGGGCCTCGGCGAGGTTAGCCAGGTCCTCAGCCCTCCGGAGCTTTACGTACGTTAGCCCAGCTACCCTACCCGGGTAGACCACCGCCACCAGGACCTCAGCACCGTACCTAAGCAGCTCAGCGGCTAGGTCTAGGACCCCCTCGAATAGCCTCGGGAGCGGGGGCCTAGCACCGCGGAAGAACCCGTAGTTTAGGGCTACCACTAGGGCTACGCACCTGAAGACCTCGCGCTCGAAGAGCTTCACCACCAGCCTACCGAGTCTTGAGGAGGCCTTCCAGTCGACGTACCTAAGCTCATCACCAGGTCTGTACTCGCGGGTACCGTAGAACGTCGTACCGGTACCCGGCCTCCCAATACTCCTCAACCCTATATCGTACGGTGCCCCACCCCTAGCTACAGCTACCCTACTACCGACCCTGGGGACCACCCTAACCGTAGTAGCCACCGGGACGGTTACGGAGGCTGCGAAAGGTGCTGGGAGTAGCCTGAGCTCTACGGTAACCCCCCTAACTACGTGGGTACCCGCTAAGGCCTCGAGGAGGGCGTCTACAGCTATAGCCGATAGCCCCTCCCGCCGTACCCTAAACGATGAGACCCTGAGCCCGCAGTCTCCGTGGATAGATAGTGAGCTAACCCTGGACAACGCTAGGAGCCAGGAGCTTAGCCTCAGGGATAGCTCGACCGCCTCACCCTCTACGGTAACTACCTCACCTCCGCTAACCTCGTAGAGTACGTAGACCCTCCCAACGGACCTCTGCAGGGCTAGCGCTAGGGAGGTGTAGGGTAGGAGGGCGGCTAGGGCGTACCTAGCCTCAGGTAGCTCGGTCAGGGCTAGGGTAGCTGCTAGTACTAGTGTAGCTACCGTAGCTAGCCAGACCCACCCACCTACGACCCTAGCTACAGCCCTGGTATACCCTAGGGCCGTGGTACCTCAACCCTCTCGAGTACCTCCCTAACCACTGTCTCCCTCCTGTACAGCCCCTCGGCTAGGAACTCCGGCTTGAGTACTATACGGTGGGGTACTACGTATAGGGAGGCCAGCTTAACGTCGTCCGGGATGACGTAGTCCCTACCCTCAGCTAGGGCCAGGGCCTTGGAGAAGAGGAGTAGCATCGAAGCACCCCTAGGTGATAGACCCAGCCTCACAGCTCTGTGGCTGTTGAAGGCCTCGGTAAGCCTTATGATGTAGTCTATTATGGAGTCATCCACCCAGACCCTACCGAGCTCCTCCCTAGCCTCCAGTAGCTCACCACGCTGTACTACGGGCTTGAGGCTCTCGAACCTCTCCTCAATAAACCTCGGGTCGACTTTGAGGAACCTCCTCATACCCTCCCTACTCAGCCCTCCCATGGGGAGCTTAACCATGAACCTATCCAGCTGAGCCTCCGGGAGTGGGAAGACCCCCTCAACCTCCACCGGGTTCATCGTAGCTACGACTACGAAGGGCTCCGGCAGCTTGAAGACCTCGCCCTCTATAGTTACCTGCCTCTCCTGCATAGCCTCGAGCAGGGCCGACTGGGTCCTGGGGGAGGCCCTGTTGATCTCATCTACGAGGACTAGGTTAGCGTGTATAGGGCCTAGGACTACCCTAAAGTCCCCGAGCTTCTGGTCGTACACCCTACTACCGACTATATCGGCCGGTAGTAGGTCCGGGGTCATCTGGATCCTGCTGAACCTCAGGTCCATAGCCCTAGCCACGGCCTTAGCTGTAAGAGTCTTAGCAACCCCGGGGACCCCCTCAACGAGTACGTGACCCCCGACAACCGTTGCTAGGGTAAGCACCTTCACGTGCTCCTCGCGCTCGAATAGAAACTCGCTGCAGACCCCGACAACCCTCTTAACTAGGCTCTCAACCCTACCCATACTCCCGTAGAATAGGGTGGAAATACCTATTATAGACTGTCGGGTACTAGCGTACTAGGGGCTCAGCTCGGAGGGCCGGGTCTGTAGGAGAGGTAGCCCAGCCTCCTGTCCCCAGGACCTACGTGACCTAGCTCTGTCTGAACTATGACCGTTCTCAAACCTCTCTCCTCGAGAACCCTCTTCACCTCGAGCATCTCGCTGAGCGAGGGCCTCCTCAACCACCTCCTCCTGAACGTAGGGAAGTAGTCAAGTACTGTGACCTGGATGTTCGGGTCTATGGAGGCGATCCTATCACCGGCCTCAGCGATCTCCTCCATAGATACCAGTGCCCTGTTATACACTAGCCCTACACCGAGGTATACCCTATCCCTGTAGTTTCCGTACACGTACTCGACAGCCCTCCACGCCGTACTGAGGTAGTTCTCAGCTAGCTCCCTATCGCGTATACCGGTAATCCTCATGTAGGTCTCAACGCGTACGCACTTAGGTTCGATACCCATGTTATTACAGCCGGCCTCCACCAACTCATCCACGTAGTCAGGGGTTAGTAGGGTTCCGTTACTATCGAGGTGCCTCCTAACACCCCTCCCCACAAACCTAGTGACGTGGCTGAAGAACTCCACGAGCCACCTACGGTTTAGGGTGGGCTCCCCACCGCTGATGGCTATACCCCTGGTGCTGTACCTCCTCTGGTAGTACGCTACGAGTTTAGCAGCCTCCTCCGGGGTTAGAGGTGCTGAGGTGTTATCGTAGGTTACGTGGTAGTTCTGACACTGAGGGCAGCGGAGGTTGCAGCCGGCAACCCATATAGCTGCCTCAACGTAGTCTACGTAGTTAACCTCCCACCAGGGAGTCCCCTTACCCCCAACCAGGTGGGGCTCGGGTCCGTGGACTACCCTGAGCGGTCTATACATACCGGTGTCAAGCTCTATCCTCATACCGTCCCTGACAGGCGTTATGCAGGACCTCTCCAACCTCCCGTCAACTACTACCGCACAGGCCCAGCAACCACCGGTACCGCAGGCGAGGCTGACGCCCCTCGAACCGGGAGGGCTGAACCTGAACCCTAGGTACTCCAAGGCCTTAGCCACCGTCACGCTACCCGGTACCCTAAGGGGTTTCCCATCAACGTAGACCGTCACCTGCCCGCCCTCGTCGGGCCAGGCCTCAACAAGTTCCCTAGCCTCGTACGGGCAGGCCCAGTAGCACGAGAGGCAGCCTACGCACCTACCGGGCGAGTGACAAGTGTTCACAGTTAGGCAGAACCCGCAACCTACGCACTTCCCGTAGCTAACTACGACCCTGTAGGACCTAGAGCCTCCCAGCTAGGTACCCCGTAGTACGGGTTGCACAGGAGGTTTAGAGTTAGTTTAGTAGCCACCACGTAGTTAGACCCGGTAGCAGAAGCCGGTACCGGAGCTCCCGGTGTAGGGACTTGGAGAGGCTCGAGGAGGCCAGGAGGTGGCTTAGCCAGGCCCTCAGAGACCTGGGGGCGTCGCTGAGTAGTTTGAGGAGTGGCTACTTTGAGTGGAGCTGTTTTCAGGCTCAGCAGGCGGCTGAGAAGGCTGTTAAGGCCCTGCTGTACGCGTACGGTAGAAGCACCTGGGGGCACAGCGTAGTTGAGCTACTGGACTACCTGAGGGATGTGGTGGACGTACCTGAGGAGCTCTACACCTACGCTAGAGAGCTGGATAGGCACTACATACCCTCAAGGTACCCGAACGCGTTTGAGTCGGGGTATCCGGGGATGTACTACGATAGGGCGGTGGCTGGAAGAGCTATTAGTTCAGCTGAGGCCCTGATTAACTGGGTGAGAGAGCGGTTGAGGTCCCTTGGGCTAGACGTGTAGAGAGGGTGCTGAGTAGACTCGGGGAGAGGATTAGGGTGGAGGCGGCGATAGTCTTCGGCTCCTGGGCTAGGGGTGGTGGAGGGGAGTGGAGCGATGTAGACCTACTAGTAGTGTCTAGCGACGTAGCTAGCCTAGGTGTACTAGATAGGTTCTCCATATCGGTGGAGTACGCGAGGGAGGGGGTAGACCTATTCATCTACACCATTGAGGAACTCGAGAGCATGGTTAGAAGGGGGAACCCCCTAGCGCTCTCAGCGCTAGTGGAGGGTGTACCGGTAGTTACCTGCGAACGTGTGGAGAGGCTGAGGCTCGAGGCATCGAGTATGTACAGGAGACTCGGGCGGGCGTGGGTTAGGGTGGGGTGAGTCTTTGAAGAATTAGCTTGGGCTGTTATTACCTACCCAGTACCATGCTGTAGGGTATGGGGGTCTGCGGCTAGGGGTCTACGTACCGCTGGTCCTGGTTGCACTAACCCTAGCCTCCGTACCTAGCTACGGGAGGCACGTACAGCAGGTCCCAGAGGACCTACTCGGGGTTGCACTAGCCCTAGACTCCCTAGTTAACTGGGTCGCTAGGTGCTCCCCCAACGCCTCGGTACCTGACGTAGGTGTGGAACCAAGCTGGAGGGTCCTGGAGTGGGTTAGGGACCTACGTAGGGCCGTCCTGGAGGGTGGGGGTAGCCCGCTACCCCTAGTACTTGGTGGGGCCCAGCTTAAGGCACTTAATTTAGTCCTCGAGGGGCGCGGTACGGTTGTGGAGGGTGATGTGAGGTCTGTCCTAGAGGCCTCGGCTAGGGCCCTAGGCTACCTAGGTGTACCGGTGGCCCTAGTCGAGGGGGCCCTATCAGGTAGCTCCTACAGGGACGTCCTACTACTCGCACTATCCCTAGACCCCAGGCGCGGCGGTCCCTGCGTTAGGGAGCTGCAGACTAGGGTAGCCCTATTCGCTCTGTACCTAGAGAGGGGGGACTACCCCAGGGCCGGTAAGCTAGCTGAGGAGGTGCTGGCCGCTAACTCAATACTCCTCGGACTAGCCATGCTAAGGCTCGTTGAGGCACCCGTAGCCTACGTGGTAGCTCAGAGGCCGGGGCCGGCTGTGGAGGTTAGCCAGGAGCTAGTCGAGGAGCTCGTGGAGAGGCTTAGGGAGCTTAACGTAGACCTACGGGAGGTGCTGTCTAGGTACAGCCTCCAGGAGCTAGTCGAGCTCTACGAGGAGCTTAAGAGGTACTCACCCGAGGTCGTACTAGCAGCCCTCAGGTACGGTAACCTAACGCTACCCCCGGTCTACGCGGGGCCCCGGGAACTCGGTGGGGACCTCGAGGAGGATGTAGTTAGACCCGGCGTGTACTACGGGCAGGGGGAGCGTGGAGGTAGCCCCACCACCCCCGGCTCCACGCAGAGTACAGCGGTAGACTACGCAGACATAAGCCTAGCCATAGGTAGGCTACCGGGTAGGCTGATCTCCAGGGTAGCTGAGGTAGCTAGTAGCGTAAGCCTAGCCCACTACTCTAGGGCCTCCGGTAGGGTCCCCGAGGAGGTCCCGCGGAGGGTTGAGGTAGCGGTACCCGGGAGCCGCCCAGCCATCCAGGTAGCTGTAGTTGCTGCAGTAGCTTCGGTAGCTATACCGGTAGCCTTGGTAGCCCTCAGGAGGACCTCCAGAACCCCTGAGACACTGCGGAGGTGGGTACCCGCAGTCCCGCACTACCCCAGCACTACCTACCGGAACGTAGTAGTTGAGGTGTTCTGGAGGGTTATCGATGTAGTTGGAAGGAGGGTTAGGGTCCGTATAGGGCCCTCAGATACCCACAGGGAGATCGTCAGCAGGATGTCCAGTAGCCTGGGTAGCGCGGAGGCTGAGGCCCTGAGAGAGCTTGGGAGACTCTACGAACTAGCTAGGTTCTCGGCTAGACAGCTAGACCCCGGGGATGTGGGTAGGGTGGGTGAGCTAGCCAGGAGACTCGGGGTTAGGGACCTTGAGGTTGGGTAGAGCGTTACCACTAGTAGTGGCCCTACTACTCTTCGCAACCTTGGTAGCGGTATCTGTAGCAGCGGCCCCGGAACCCTCTAGGGCCCTCCTAAGGGCTGCGGTAGGGTTCGTAGCGACCCTCGGGTACTGGGAGGTCCTACTACACCTCACCGGCTACCTACCCAGGGTCGAGCCCCCGGTAGTCGTGAGGCTGGGGCTGAGACTAGGAACCCCCGCGGTCTACCTTAAGGCCCTGGCCTCGTTCACCTCGGGAGCCTCGGCGTACAGGGTAGCTGAGGCCCTGGCTAACGCTTCCGGGGTACTGCCCCTAGTAGCGGCACTGCTAGTAGCCTACGTAGTTAAGAGGGTACTCGACAGTGCAGGGAGGGGTGTCCGCGGAGGGGTTGTACTGCTAGTAGTAGCTGTAGCCACCTCAGTACTAGCACTAACAGCTCTCGCGGATGGGGACCTAGAGTACATCGAGTCCGCAGCTAAGCTAGTTGAGGAGGTGGTCCGCCGCGCGGTCTAGGACCCTGGAGGTACTGGAGGTCTTCGCCCTAGCCTCCTTCACAGCCTCGGTAGCCCTAGCCTTCTTCGAGCGGTACGTAGCTGCTGTGGTAGCCCTACTCGCAGGTATCGCGGTACTCTCCTACATCTCTACGGTGGGGGGTCGTAGTGAGGGTTAGGAGGTGGGCTGTGTACCTACTTACCACAGCCCTCCTAGCGACACTCCTAGTCGAGAAGGTCCCCATTACCTACAGGACCGTGGGGGCCTCACCCCTTAACCCAGGTCCCGAGGGTACCTCAACCCTAGTAGAGGTACTGAGGTCCCTAGGGTACGAGGTTACCGTCGTGGAGAGCTGGTCTGCCGCTAAGTTGGGTAGGGTACCCTGCCTCATCCTAGTAACCTCCCCGGAGCTACCGTACGGTAGTAGCGATGTGGAGGCCGTAGCCAGCCTCGTAGAGCTGGGCGCCAACCTAGTAGTAGCTGACGAGGGGGTCTACTCGAACGAGCTGCTCAGGAGGTTGGGGCTACCCGTGAGGATCTCCGGGAACCCGGTTAGGGCAGGGGGTGGCTACGTCTTCAAGGCCGCGGTCTCGCTGGGTAACCGTAGCTTTGACCTGGTCTACGCGTACGCCTCGGGTCTAGTGGTCGAGGGGTCTGCGGAGGTCCTCTCCGAGGTGGGTGGGGTACCTCTGGCGGTCAGCTACAGGAGGGGGAACTCGACGGTGGTAGTCCTAGGGGATGGGACGCCCCTCACGAACGCGCTACTCAACCCCCGGAACGTACTCAACCCTAACTACGCCTTCGTAACAAGCCTAGTGGGGTCCCTCTGTAGAGGTGGGGTCGTAGCTGTTGAAGCCTCTAGGTACAGGACGGAGCCCCAGCCGGCGGTAGCCTGGGGTGGGGTAGCCGGGGCCTACCTAGTAGCCGCTGTTAGGGTGGCCAGCCTAGCTCTAGTAGTTGTAGTAGCCCTATCCCTGAGGGCAACCTCCCCCACTAGGTCGCCGCCTACCCTGCGCAGCCCTGGGGGGCTCCCGGGGTCCTACGAGGTCGCCAGGGCACTGTGTAGGGATGTAGAGCTAGCCGAGGTACTTAGGCGGAGCTGCGCCAGGTTCTCGAGGGGTGGTAAACCCGAGGAGGTACTCAGGGATGCTGTGGCTAGAATCCGTGAGAGTAGGGAGTTGGGTAGGGCGGTCCTAAGGGCCCTACTGAGGAGGTCCTAGGATAGGAGGGACCTCCTAACGTAGTACGCCTCCAGAGCTGTTACAGCTGTAGCTACGGCGGACACCACTAGTGCTACAACCCTATCCGGGTTCAGGTCTCCGCTTGTTAGCGTGATACCCGCCAGCCCTAGGAGGACTCCGGTGAAGAATGCTGAGTAGAAGGCTAGTCTAGGTACGACCCTCCTACCTAGGTACACGAACCCCTCAAGCCTAACCCTCCTAGATACTACGAGACCCTCCGGAACCTCCCTAACTAACCCCAGCTCCCTAAGCTTCCTAACGTGGTAGTGTACCGTGCTAACAGGTAGCCCCAGCTCCCTAGACAGCTCCCTAATACCCTTGGGCGAGTCGGACTCCAGTAGGTGTAGGTAGATCCTCAGCGAGGTGCCCCTCAGCTCGCTGGACTCCACTGAAAGCCCTACGGCGATCCGCGGGGGCGCTATTTAGTTCAGTTAACTGAACGGAGGTGCTCAAGCGCTAGATCTAAAAGCTACCTAGGTAGGCTAACCTGCGGTGAAGGTACGTGGGCAGGGCGAGGACTCTGGTACTCGTAGTCGTAGCCCTAGTACTGGGCTCGCTAGTACCGCTAGTACCACACTACTACATACAGCCCCAGCAGCACGAGGTCGGTGGTGTAACCCTAGTAACTACGTACCAGGGAGCTGAGGACAGTAGGTACGTTAGGTTACAGCTAGTGGGGGTCCCAACGTTCAGGAGCTACGGGGAGCTCTTGGAGTACGTCCAGAGGGCTCTAAGGATGTACACGTCAGTAGCATCAGGGCTCACCCCCACCTACGGGCTAGTGGTGGAGCTAGTGGGGGAGGTGGCTACCCTACGTGCGGTTGCTACGGTTGTACCGGTAGCCACCCCAGCCCCGACCTACGCTAAGTCTGAGGTCAGGTACTCCAGGACCAACGTCCAGGTCGAGGGTGTCGACGAGCTGGATGTAGTTAAGACCGACGGTAGGTTGATAGCTGTAGCATCCGGTAGGGTAGTCTACCTAGTGGACGCCTCCTCCAAGGAGGTTGTAGGGAGGCTGGAGTTCAGCGGGGGCGTGGTGGGGCTCTTCCTCAGCGGGGGGAGGCTTGCTGTAGTGGTTCAGGATGTCTACCCACCGCTGAGGCTTGTCCTACCCGAGCTCGTAGCTGTACCCATACCAGCGGGTACCCCGAATACCACCGTGGTGGTTGTTGACGTAGGTAACGCATCTAAGCCGGAGGTACTACTAAGGGTCCAGGTAACCGGGGGCCTAGTAGGCTCTAGACTCCTCAACGGCTACGTCTACCTAGTCCTATCCCAGCCCCTGACCGGCGGTACGCTACCGGTAGTAAACGGGAACCCCGTAGCTGTGGAGAGTGTTGGCGTAGTTGAGGAGGTACCGGAGAGCTACACGAACATCTTAGTGGTCGACCTGAGTACCCTGAGGTACACCGTCTACTCGTTCCTAACGGGCTCCGGTAGCTGGGTCTACATGTCCCCCAGTAGGCTCTACGTAGCCCACACATCGAGGCTATCCATCTACAGAGCCTACGTGAAGTTCCTGGAGGTGGTCTCGAAGTACGTACCAGCTGAGGTAGCTAGTGAGGTGGGGAGGTACCTATCCGTAGGTGATGTAGCTAAGGCGATGGAGTCCCTGAGGGGGTACCTCAGTAGCCTAGACGAGAACTCCCTGGAGAACCTAGTAGCTAGGGTTAACGAGGAGCTATCTAAGCAGGTAGCGGTGGATGAGACGACGTTCTACGTATTCGGGGTTAGCGGGCTTAGCCTGGAGTTCCTGAGGAGCTTTAAGGTCCCCGGGACCGTACTAGACCAGTTCTCCATGGAGGAGCTCGGTAGGTACTTCGTAGTCTCCACAACGGTAACCCCCCTAGTAGTTAAGGCATACTTAGTTAGGGTCTTGCCAGCTACACCACCTAGGGGCGGTGGGGCTATAACCGTAGTCAACTACTACAGAGGTACTACAACAACCGTAACCGTAGCCCCGGGAACCGGGGGTGGGACCGGGGAGGTAGCCCCGTGGGTAGGTGTCGGTGTGGAGCCAGCCGGTGAGACGGAGAACTGCGTCTTCACCGTAGACCTGGACTCAGGTAGGGTCGCGGGCTCCCTGAGGGGGTTAGCTACGGGTGAGAGGATCTACGCTGCGAGGCTTATCGGTAACACACTATACCTAGTTACCTTCAGGCAGGTCGACCCCCTCTTCGCCATAGACCTAAGAAACCCCGAGGAGCCTAGGGTACTCGGCTTCCTAAAGGTACTGGGCTTCAGCGAATACCTACACCCAGTAGCACCCGGTAGGCTACTCGGAGTAGGGGTGGAGGGTGGCTACCTAAAGGTATCCCTATACGACGTGGAGGACCCGGGGAGGATGGAGGAGGTCTCCAAGGTACTCATAAGCTGCTCCCACTCCCCAGTACTAGCGGACCACAAGGCCATTACCGTAGACCGCGAGTACAGCTACGTGTACCTACCGATCACCAGCTACTGTACCTACCCACCCGCAGGTGGGCTGGCAGTCCTCAAGTTCGGGAGGGACCGCTTAGAGTTTGTAAGGTTACTGGAGCACCCCAACGCCATCAGGTCCCTCTACATAGGTAGAGAGCTCTACAGTATCTCAGCTAGTGAGGTTAGGGTGTACACACTACCGGAGCTAGAGTACCTGACCTCCATAAAGCTCAGCTAGGAGTAGTTGTAGAAGACCTAAAAAGCTTTTACTTCACGACCTCCTCCCCTAGGGGAGGGCTTATAGGTGAAAAAGCTGGTTAAGCTTAATCTACCCGAAGACCATACCCGAGACCAGTAGGAAGCCGGGGATTAGGAGAGTCGCGAAGCAGCACACCAGGCACCAGTACTTTGCTGCGGTAGAGTATACGGGTCTACCCGTGAGTAGGGCTAGTACGAAGAGTAGGTATATCAGGAACCACGCCCAGCAGAACGTTGAGAATACGTATAGCCCTACGATAGCGAAGTACTCTGCGTAGATAGCGTCGGCAATACCTAGGTAGAGTAGGAAGTAGGCGAGGGTCTTAGGGTCGAGACCCCTGATGCTCCAGTACCCGGCCACCATGAACGTCACAGCGAAGACTATAACGAGTGTTCCCGGAAGTGCTAGCCCTAGGGCGATGTAGGTGAAGAGCCCCATTACCAGCCCTACGAACCCTCCGGCGAATACTACGTAGCCTGCTGCCTTAGCGTCGACCTTACCGAAGAGCTGCCACGAAAACATAAACAGTACTAGCCCGTGCTGTACCTACTGGTTCTAGCTGTAGAGCGGGCAAATCACCATCCGGGATTAGGTGCGTTTAGGTAGTTAATAAACTTTATACACGTACTACACTCCTAGGTTGAGGATATTTAGCGTTGGACTCAGCTAGCCTTGGTGGAACCGGCTGAACCCCCTTAAGGCGCCTCCAGGTACTAGGATGGCCTTGATGGGTAACGAGGCTATAGCTAGGGGCTTTGTTGAGGCGGGGGTCTCGGTGGTCTCGGGATACCCGGGTACCCCCTCTAGTGAGGTGATAGTGACCCTCCACGAGTTTGGTGCCGGCTCTGAGATATACGTTGAGTGGGCTGTAAACGAGAGGGTGGCCTTCGAGATAGCCTACGGTGCTGCCATATCGGGTGCTAGGGCCGCGGTGACCATGAAGGCACCCGGGGCCTCCGTAGCCCTCGACCCCCTGATCTCCTCGGCGTACGGAGGTGTTGAGGGTGGGTTGGTGGTCCTAGTCGCCGACGACCCCGGCCCGCACACGACCCAGACCGAGCAGGACAACAGGTGGTTGGGGCCCCTAGCTAAGCTCCCCGTACTATCCCCGTCCAGCCCCCAGGAGGCTAAGGACCTAGCTGTAGCTGCCTTCGACCTAAGTGAGGAGCTTAAGCTCCCGGTAATCCTGAGGACTACGACTAGGGTTAACCACGCGGTCGGTGACGTAGTGCTGGGGCCGGTAAGACCTCCTCAGAGGTTTAGGGAGTTTAGGAAGGACATCCCCCGCTTCGTTAGGGCGGGTATGCTGTTTAACCTGGAGAGGCATAGGTGGCTCAGCAGCCGGCTGGAGCTTACCGAGGGGGTACTCACCAAGCTGTACCCGGGTGCTAACAGGGTTGAGGGCTCCGGCGAGCTCTGCGTAGTAACTGAGGGGGCCGCCTACAACTACGTTAGGGAGGTACTGGAGGACCTGGGGGTCGGGGCCTCCGTAGTTAAACTCTCCCTACTCTACCCACCGCCCACCGAGTTCCTCGAGGATGCCCTTAGGGGCTGTAGGGAGGTACTGGTAGTCGAGGAGCTGGACCCCTACCTAGAGACCGTGGTTAAGAGGGTACTCTACGAGCTCGGCGCTAGGGCCCCGGTCTACGGTAAGGAGAGCGGTCACCTACCTAGGGAGGGTGAGCTGAGTAGGAGGTTGGTAGCGGAGGCCCTGGTATCGGTAGGCTGGGTACCTAAGACCGCGGTTAGCCCACCCGCGGGGACCTACCCGAGCCCCCCACCCAGGCCCCCACCGATGTGCCCCGGGTGCCCCCATAGGAACACCTACCTAGCCCTACTCCTAGCTATAGCCAGGGCCGGGTACAGGAGGGATGAGGTACCTATATTCGGTGACATAGGTTGCTACGCACTGAGCTTCCAGCCGCCCTTCGAGGCTATATGGACTGAGCACTCGATGGGGGCCTCGATATCCATGGCCATGGGGCTGAAGGTGGCTGGCTACGGCGGGCCCGTGGTAGCTACTATAGGGGACTCGACACTATTCCACGCAGGCCTCCAACCCCTACTCGAGGCTGTGCATAAGAGGGTCGACGTACTCGTAGTAGTACTCGACAACTCCGTAGTAGCCATGACCGGCCACCAGTCGACCCCAGCCTGGGGGACTACGGAGTCCGGTAGGAGGGCTAAGCCGATTAGTATAGAGGAAGTAGTTAGGGCCCTGGGTGCTGACAGGGTCTACGTAGTCGACCCCTACGACCTAGACCTAACCGTGGAGGTGCTTACGAGGGCCCTTAGGGAACCAGGTGTGAGGGTGGTAGTAGCTAGACACCCCTGTGCACTGATGGAGGTTAGAGCGCGGGGGGTTACTAGGAGGTACAGGGTTGTGGAGGATAGGTGTACGGGGTGCCTAGCGTGTGTGAGGACTACCGGCTGTCCAGCCCTCTACTACAGCAACGGTAGGGTGCGGGTCTCTGAGGGGGACTGCGTCGGCTGCGGGCTGTGCGCCAGGTTCTGCCCGTACAAGGCCTTCGAGGTGGTTGAGGTTGGGTAGGAGGGTGGTTAACGTAGCTATAGCCTCTGTAGGGGGTCAGGGCGGTCTAACCCTCTCCAGGGTATTGGCTGTTGCTGCGGTCTACGACGGGTTCTCGGTGAGGACTGGTGAGACCCTGGGGATGGCCCAGAGGTTCGGCTCTGTTGTTAGCTACGTTAGGTTCGGCGACTCGGTCCTATCACCCACGTTCTCCGAGGGTGAGGCCGACTACCTCATAGGGCTTGAGCTGGTCGAGGCCCTCAGGGCCCTAAGGCTACTCAAACCCGGGGGTCTAGCCCTAGTAGCTAGCGTAGTTAAGCCACCGCTATCGGCTAGCCTAAGGAGGGAGGAGCTACCAGCCGAGGCCCTCCTGGAGGAGATCTCGAGGTACGCTAGGACCGTTAGGGTACCGGCGGTCGAGCTGGCGCTCAGGGTTGGGAACCCGAGGGCTGTTAACATGGTCATGCTCGGGGTCTTCGCAGCTACCTCGGGGACCCCCTCTGATAGCTCTATAAGGAGGGCGATAGCCGAGGTAGTACCGGCTAGGTGGGTCGAGAGCTCGGTGAGGGCCTACGAACTAGGCCGAAGCTTCGTACTTAGCGGTAGCTAGAGTCCTCGAGCGCCCCCTACACCCTGTACTTCCTCTCCCTAGCTACAGTCCCACCGCGTAGGTACCAGCCTAGGTCGAAGATAACCCTAGCTACGACGTCCTCAGCTCTAAGCCTCTCCAGCTCTGAGCAGCTGTCGACCTCGGAGAGCCCCAGGGCGTAGACCCTCCCGTCTGTACCTACTACCGATACGACCTCACCTTTCTCAATGGGTTCGAAGCACCTGAGTGTAGATAACCTGAGTATGTCCCTCCCGTAGAGGACTACCCTAACCCCCTGCTCGGATGCCTCGAGGGCCCTTACGTACCTACCTAGAGCCTCGTAGACCCTCTCCACGAGTAGGTGGGAGGGTATGAACCTAGGTCTGGACCTCCTAAGCCTACCGGCGTAGAGGCCCGCTGAGTAGGGTACCCTACCGCTACTGAGTACCCTGTCGACCGCCTCCAGGAGCTCCTCCCTGAGTAGGTAGACCTCGGTGAAGGAGCTCCAGCAGTACATGGGGACGTAGCCCGCGAGGGCCCTGAGGGCCCCGGCTCCGAATAGCCTGGCGACCTCCTCCCCAAGCTCTCCGCCGCCGACCCTACACCTCACAGTACCCTTAGGAGGCATAGGAAGAACCCCTCCATCCCGTGCTTATGCGGGTATACCCGCCTACACCTCCTAACGCCGTCCGGGAGCCCCACACCGAAGTACTCGCCCAGCCCCGGCATTAGGTCGAGCTCCAGGGGTATGTCGACCACCTCGACCCGGTCGGAGGACTCGAGTACCTCGGCGACCGTGAACTCGTCCTCCTCGGGAGCTATGGAGCACGTAGAGTACAGTACGAGACCCCCGGGGACCACGGACTCCACGGTAGCCCTCAGGAGCTCCACCTGGAGCCTGTGGGCCCTAACCAGGTCCTCGAAGGACGTCTTAACCTTCCTCGACCTATCAAGCTGTATGATCCCCTCACCAGTACACGGCGCGTCGAGTAGTGCCTTGGTGAAGAACCTCCCGAATACCTTCGGGACGAGCCTACTGTCCATCCTCAGGGCAACTACGTTCTCAACACCCATCCTCTCCAGGTTGGTCCTGAGGGCCCTAAACCTCTCCCTATCTACATCTACCGCAACTATAAGCCCCCTGCCACCCATTAGCTGGGCCATGTGAGTAGTCTTACCCCCGGGGGCTGCGGCAGCGTCTAGTACCCTATCGCTACCCGTCGGGTTCAGAGCTACTGGGGGTAGGAGGGACGCCAACCCCCTGTAGAGGTAGTAGCCACCGAGGAGGAACTCGTGGGTAGCCCCTAGGGGTACCCTCCCAGGCTTAACCACGGTGTAGGAGTACCTCTCCCAGGGTACCGGGGTGAGGGCGTAGCCCAGGACCTGCAACCTCTCGACAACCTCCCCTGGGTTCCTAAACCTCAGAGTGTTCACCCTTATGGACCTAGGTAGCTCCCTCTCGAAGGCGTTGAGTAGCTCCAGGACGTCCTCCCAGCTACTGAGGATCTCCAGGTACCTAGCGACCATGTAGCTTAGGTAGCCGTAGGTCGACGCCACCTCCTCGACCCTACTACTGATGGAGCTCCTAATCCTGTCCCACACGGTACTCAGGGCCTCGGTGTAGCCCGGCAACCCCCGCCCAGCTCTTTTAGCTTAGACTACCTTAAGAGTTGAGGTGAGCCTGCGGGTGGGCTCTAGGGAGTTTGAGGTTAAGGTGAGCCTGGAGGGCGTCGACCTGGGGAGGGTGTCGGAGGTGCTCGAGGGGCTGGGCTTCAGGTACCTGGGCGAGGTCTACGAGGAGGACCACTACGTAGACCTAAGGAGCTGCAGTAGCTACAGATACGGGACGGTCCTCAGGTTCAGGAGGTCCGAGACCCCCTCGGGTACTGAGTTCAGGCTCACCTACAAGGGGGTCGTCGAGCCCTCCAGGGTTAAGGCTAGGGAGGAGGTCGAGATACCTCTACCCGATGGGCGGCTACTCGAGGTCTTCAGGAAGCTGGGCTTCCAGGCCATCAGGGTCGCTAAGCGTAGGAGGGTCTACACTAGGGGGGAGCTCAGGGTATTCCTAGACGTAGTCGAGGGGTTGGGTAGCTTCGCCGAGTTCGAGATGGTTAACCCGGAGTCGGAGGAGGTACTACTCAGGGAGGTTAGAGCCGTACTCAGGGACCTTGGTCTGGAGGGTAGACCCCTCATCGTGGAGTCCTACCTAGAGCTAGTACTGAGGAGTACGCAGCGCGGCTAGGGTCGGGCTAGGCGTCTACCCGCCAGCTTATTTGCTATCAACGGTACTCGACCAGGGGCTATGGTCTGGAGCGATGTAGTTAGGGCCGTGTACCCGGGTAGGTTCCAGCCGGTACACCTAGGTCACGTCGAGGTGATTAGGTGGGCCCTCGAGAGGGTTGACGAGCTTGTGGTAGCTATAGGTACTGCCCAGGAGTCCCACACCATCGTCAACCCGTTTACAGCTGGTGAGAGGGTTGTAATGCTTAGGCTAGCCATGGAGGAGTTCGGTATAGACCTTAGGAGGGTCTACATAATCCCCGTCCCGGATGTACTGATGAACGCTGTGTGGGTTAACTACCTGCAGCTCTACGTACCCAAGTTCAGGTACGGGGTGGCTAGGAACCCCCTAGTCGTTAGGCTGTTCAAGGAGGCCGGCTACGAGGTCCTCGTACCACCACCTTACGAGAGGGGTAGGTACTCCTCGACTAGGATTAGGAGGCTCATGGCCGCGGGGGATGGTAGCTGGAGGGAGCTCGTACCCAGGTCGGTGACTAGGTTCATAGATGAGATAGGGGGTGTTGAGAGGATTAGGGAGGTCCTGGGGTTGGACTGAGATGCTAGTTATAGACGGCTCCTACGGTGAGGGCGGGGGGCAGATACTCAGGACGGCGGTAGCCCTCTCAGCTATAGCGGGGGTCGACGTAAGGGTCGTCAACATAAGGGCTAAGAGGTCTGAGCCGGGGTTGAAGAGGCAGCACCTAACCGGTATACTAGCCGCGGCGGAGGTCTGCAGGGCCAGTGTTGAAGGGGCCTACGTAGGGTCTACCGAGGTGGTCTTCAGGCCGGGCTCGATCAGGGGTGGTAGCTACGTATTCGACGTAGGTACAGCCGGCTCCGTAACCCTGGTACTCCAGACCCTACTACCTATAGTAGCCTTCGCGGACTCGCCGGTGCAGCTGGAGATCAGGGGCGGTACCGACGTACCGTGGTCACCACCGATCGACTACCTGAGGTTCGTGGTCAGACCCCACCTAGCCAGGCTGGGGTACTCGTTCGATGTGGAGCTCGTTAGGAGGGGGCACTACCCGAGGGGAGGCGGTGTCGTGAGGGTCAGGGTCGAGAGGCCCCCGAGGGGCTTCAACCCGGTAGACCTAGTCGAGGCCGGCAGGGCCCTCTCCGTGAGGGGGCTGTCGCACTGCGTCAGGCTACCGAGGCACGTAGCCGAGAGGCAGGCCAGGGCGGCTACCGAGGAGCTTAGGAGGCTCGGGGTACCGGTCACCGTCGACGTCGAGTGGTACGAGGAGGGTAGGGACCCGCACCTAGGGCCCGGCTCCGGGGTGGTGCTCTGGGCCGAGACGGAGAGGAGCGTACTCGGGGGGGACGCTCTAGGCGAGAGGGGTAAGCCGGCGGAGGTCGTAGGCAGGGAGGCGGCCGCCAAGCTCCTCGAGGACCTGGGGACGGGGATGGCCTACGACAGGCACATGGGGGACATGGTAGTACCCTACCTAGCCCTAGCCGACGGGGAGAGCGTAGCTGGGTTGGCGAGGCTCACCATGCACGCCTACACGAACATATGGCTAGTCCAGAGGGTCCTCGGGGTGGAGGTAGACTACAGGGGGGAGCTAGACCGACCGGTGGTACTAAGGATACGGGGGAGACCGCCTAGGTAGAGGTTTTAAGCTCCGCCACGAAGACTGAGTAGGGGCCCGTGGCCTAGCCAGGATAGGGTGCCGGCCTTCTAAGCCGGTGGTCCCGGGTTCAAATCCCGGCGGGCCCGCCACACGATTGGGGCCCCCATTCTAAATACCTTAGCCTAGTACCGGTTCACAGCGTTTCCCAGGGTCGTGAACCCCCGGTTGAGCTCATGGGAGAGTCGAATTTCCTGATAGACCCTGGTATGAAAATGAATGCCAAGGCTTTTGGTGATTATGTTAGAGGGGAGGTTCTCGAGAAGGTTGGGAGGAAGCTTCTCGACGCGGTCCTTACCGGCTCTCACCGTTTCGACTTATCTAAACGCCCACATCACTAATTCGGACCTCGAATGCTCCAATACAGGCTTTTAGCATTTGCTGGCGCTCCCGTAAGTAGAACGTTCGCCTCCCCTACCTCTCCCCGAAAAATTCAGCTTCTTGGCATCTTCTCTTAAATCAACTATGCCCGATTTGACGGGTTACACCCTGGGAGATTTCTTACTCTAGCAACTTCGTCAGGCCATAGAGGCTCATCTTCCCTAAACCGACCAGGAGGAGCTCTACATACGTCAACAGCCTCGCACAAGTCTTTTAGAGCCCTTCTTGACGGTATAGAAAAACAGTATTACTTTCTTTTTCGATGAACTTTGGTGGAACCCGCCCCTGGGAGCCCCGTAGATATTCTCCCCCTTAATAACCCCCTGACTAACCTCTCCATAGGTCAACAGCATCATCTTCTCTTAAGCAGTTGATCCGTTTATAATTCCCCAAAGGGTGGAGGTTTTAGAGGAGAGAATGCGAGAGGTGTAGCTGTACGGCCTGGAGTAAGGATGAGGCGTTGAGAGCGCTTAGTGAAAAGCGGTATATGGGTAGTATAGATAGACTACCGCCACCCGAGGGGGTGAGGAACGAGCTGGATGCAAAGCTTGGAGTCTGCAGAGATAGGTCCCCCGGACTCATCCTAGTTGAGGAGATCGACGACCACGTGGTATTAATAGCCGTGCCTGACGGTAAAACCGAACGCGATTTTGGGGTCTGGAGGTCCTCCCCCGATCTCAAACCCCGAGCAAAAATACCTACGCACGATGACCTAGGTAAAACGTTCGCGGAATTGAAGGGGAAATACGGTGTTATAGATGAACGCCTTATTAATGCGATACTCAAGACTTTAAGAGATAGATGGAGCGTTGACAGCGTAATCGACCACCACTTCAGCGCGTTGAGTAACGATTTAAAAACTGAAGTTAGGAGGTTCCTCGCAACGCTTAAGTGGGTAGGTCTTCAGGAGGCGCCAACTACCCACCCCCGAAGTACCTGGGCTCTAAAATGACTCTAGCCGTCTACGCTCTTCCTGAGGCCGGGTCCACACCTTCTGATGCGAGGCGCGTCATGAGGTTTAGAGCATGAGGGAGGTCCCCGTAGAGGAGTACCTAGACTTCGTCTCCAAGCATAAAGCTATAGCTATCGAGGACCAGGTAATCCCCCTCGAACCTATAGAGGTTAGGAGGCTCGAGCCCTTACCTGGAGAACTCACAGATATCTCTGCAACCGTTTGGAGCTTCCCTGAGAGAGGTTCTTGGGCTACCCACAGGGGCGACTACAGGGGTAACTGGGCCCCCCAGATACCCCGCGCCTTGATACTGAGGTACACCAACCCTGGTGAAACCGTTCTAGACCCTATGGTAGGCTCTGGAACGACCTGTATAGAGGCCTTGCTACTGAACAGGAACTGCATAGCTGTGGACATAAACTACAACGCCGTCATCTTAACCCATCACAGGCTCTACTACCTTGTGAAGGCTCTACACGAGAGAAAGCCCAAGAGGCTGGTCGATTACGTTAAGGACGGTAACACCGCGGGTAGCGCCTATAGCGCTTGGTACAAGGTCTACCACGGCGATGCCAGGAAACTCGATAAGGTACCGGATAACTCCATAGACTTGGTGGCTACCCACCCGCCGTACTTTAACATCATCGAGTACGGTGAGCAGGGAACCGAAGGAGATCTGTCCAGGACTACGAGCCTAGAGGAGTACCTAACTCTCTTTAGGCAGGTAGCGAGAGAGATCTACAGAGTGCTAAAGCCTGGTGGAGTACTGGGCATACTAATTGGGGATACGAGGGTCAAGAGGCACTACGTACCAATAACTCACTACGCGTTGATGATACTCCTCGACGTAGGCTTCGTCTTAAAGGAGGAGGTGATAAAAGTTCAGCACAGGATGAAGACAACTAGAGAGGTCTGGAGCAAGCTGAGGGACAGGGACTTCCTACTAATATACCACGAGAAGCTATTCATACTGGAAAAACCAAGGCATAGAGACCAGGAACTAAGGTATAGCATGAAGCCCTGGTTCATAGAACTCAAGGTCTAAACAACACATCAGCCTATCTCGATGTCGATCACTTAAAAATTCGTCAATAACTACGTAGTCACTTCATAGTAGCTTCAACAAATAAAGGAAGAGGTGAAGGGTTTCCCGACGGACCTGAGCATGTGGATCCCGTGAGCCGATACCTTATGAACAGATACCTCAACGTCAGCGGAAAGCGGTTAGATGGGGGTTGTTTCGTAGTTGATGGCTAGGGGTTAGACCTAAATCTATAAGCTCTTTCTATCTATTATTGCTGGTATAAGCTATTCCAGAGTCTTCGGAGAGGTTGCCGAGGCCCAAGGAGGTCTGCCAAAGGCTTGACACTTGGTAAAAACCCTGCTAAAGAAATGATCAACCACATCGGGGACGATCAGCTCAGGCACAGGGTATACCAGGCGTCCTTCAAGGGAGTCCAGAGAGCTATCGAGGAGAAGGCTAGGGAGCACGGCGTCCCAGTAATCTATGTAAACCCAAGGAACACCTCTAGGGTGTGTCCAATACATAACGCCCCAATCGCTTACAGGAACGGCGGTAGAGTTGGTAGGTGCTCCAAGGGCGGGGAGCTATGGCATAGAGATGTTGTAGCGAGCTACAACCTGCTCCTCAGGGCCCGCCTAGGCTCGGGGCATTGCCCCCATCGCCTAGGCGGGTCTACGCTAGATGGGGGCCCCGTGCCGTTGGGCTCGACGGCCGCCCATGACCCCACGCTGATCGCCCGTGAAGCATGGGCGAGGTGGAAGTCCCTGGATGCGATGAATAAACATGGACTAGTAAGGATGGGCATCTAGGGACGAACGGTCGTATGGGCTACTCCTCGGATTTCTCTACGTCCTTCAGCCACCGCTTTTCCCTAAGTAGTTCGAGCATCTTCCTCCCTTTCTCTGTGAGGGCTACGATCCCGCTCGATACTTCCACCAGTCCGGACTCAGCGAGCCTTGAAATAGCTTCACCTACGTACTCCCTGCTGTCTGGTAGCTGGCTTAGCAGGTCCTGTATATCGACCGCCTCAGCTCTACTCAGGTACCTAAGTACTTCAACCTCGTACTTCTCCACTAGTGCCGGCACACGCCTAGGGCCCGCCTCCTCCTCGATGTCTTGCCCCCCACCTCTCTCGGGGGGTCTGGAGCTCTCGGTAGGTCTCGATAGTGTAGTGAGGGAGATAGCAACTATAGCTACAGCTATGAGGATGGCCACCGCAATCAGCACCTGCAGTAGACCGATGAGTTGGGTAGAGCCAGGGGGTTCTGTGGCTTGGAGGGCTATCATCTCCTCCTACCGATGAGTAGGAGTACCCCACCTACCGCGGCAGCGGCGGCTACCAGTGCGTAGAGGTACTCCTGCGCGATGACCGTCTGCGGGGAGACCTGTAGGGTTACCACGTTACTCTCGACCTGCATAGCCTCGACCCTAGCTTTAACGCTGTACGTACCCGCATCGGCGGGGGCCTGGAACCTAACCACACCCTCCCCACCCGATAGGATGAGTCCGTAGGCCAGCGGGCTCCACCTACCGTTAGCCTGGATCAGCAGGATTACCTGCACCGGGCTCGCCGGTGGTGGGTGCAGGGTTACCCTAGCGACTACCGTAGCTGAGGGGGGTACGGACTTGTTGAGGATCTCCAAGCTGATGGACCTGACTACCTCTATGACGTTGAGGGTCGCCGATGCCGATAGACCCGTTCCCGGTATCTCGACTGTAACGGAGTACCTACCGGCTCTCGGCGGGGCGCTAACCGTGAGCCTAGCCACTCCGGTGCCGTCGGTCTCGACGCTGTAGGAGTTAACTACGGTGGAGTCCTGCAGTACTGAAACCCTGAGCGGGTAGGTCTGCCCCGGGGATACCGCTACGGTAAAGCTGACCGACGCGCCGGTCTCCGCAGTTACTGAGGGTGGGGATATGGATATGGAGGGCCTAAGTACCTTCACCAGGGTCGCGTTACATACGGTAGTACCGTAGGCTGAGGCGCAGACCGTGATGTTCAGTACACCTACCGCGCTCACTCTCCCAAGGCTTACGGTGGCGTAGCCCCCTACTATGGAGATGTTTGAGCTGAACCACCTGGAGCCGTTAATCGTGACGCCCAGCCACCCGTGGGCAGCCCCGTCGGGTACTGGGCTTAGCACCACCCTAACCTCCAGGGACTCCCCGTAGAAGAGGGGGCTCTTAGCCTCCAACACCAGCCTAGGTGTTGCTACTACGGTGAGGACCCTGGGTAAGCTCTCGACGCTACCCGACCTTGAGTATACCAAGGCCTTAACCGGGTACCTCCCGGGGGGTAGCTCTATAGTTACCTCACCCACTCCCTCGCCCCCGCATACCACTACCTCACCTAGCTCAGCCCACTCGTAGAGCTCCGGGACCCTGTAGACCAGCTTAATGGGTATGCATACGGGTAACTGCGGACGTAGCCTTACGTAGAACGACGCCTTCAGCCCCCTAGCTACGGTATCCGGTACTATGCTTAGAGAGATGTCCGCAATGAACCTCACCACCATCCTGGATGAGAAGACCTGCACAGATACGGTCGGGCTGTAGAGACTAGCTACACCGCCTACCAGGGATACCGGAACCCTGACCCTGAAGGTGTGTACTACGTAGTCGAGGTCGGGGGGTACGTCCTCGGCTACCCACCGGAACCTAAAGAAGCCCCCGGGGTCTACAGTGGCAGTGCCTATACCTACCCACACGCCGCCGACGAGCTTCTCGAGAACTACCTGACCACCCCTAGGTGCGGGTGAGACCACGCCTGAGAAGGTCAGTTGCGTACCTTCAACAGCCACCGACCTATCGACGTTCAGCACAACGCTCGAGCCGGTGATTACCTCCAGCAGGCCGATAGCGCTAGCCTCCTCCACCACCCCCTCCTGGAGGTAGTAGCTCGCGACCGCCCGGATGTAGTAGACCCCCGGTCTAAAGTAGTTGAGTAGCGTGGTGGTGACCTCCCGCGTTTCTAGGGGCCCGACCCTACCGATTGAGATCCTATCGGCTAGAGTGTTGTTCACGTATATCATTAGGAGCGCGCCGTCTACGTACGATTCGGCAGTATTCCGTAGCAGTACGCTTATATTAACCCGAGCTATGGACTCGACCATGTAGTTGTAGTCGGGTCTCCCGTTGATCCCCACGCTGATACTTAGCCTAGACCGGGGCGATGAGATCAGCACCGGGAAGTCCGCCGTGGCGTTATACTTTCTACTGTCGGAGTACCCCTCTAGAACCACCCTTAGGTTCACCTTGGAGATCTCCCCGGCGCGGGTACTGAAGTAGAGTGGGGAGACGACCAGCTGTAGGTCTCCGCATACCCTCTGGGACTCCCCCGAGAGAGTCCCCAAGAACTTGGAGGCTAGCTCAGTACCACCTGGACCTACCAACCGGAGAACTAGGCTGAGGCTCCTACCCGGTGGTGCCACCCCGAGGGTTACCGTAACTGAGACGTTAGCTAGGCCACCCACATACCACGGCATGGGCGAGCTCAGGGCGACGTCGAGTATCCACAGTAACCCACCGTCCGACCACGTTACGGACCTCCTGACTACCTGCGGTGGGAACGTCGGGGGGCTCTGCGAGAGTACCTGGGTAGAGCTGTTGAGAACTACTAGGGCTACAAGTACGTAGAGGAGTAGCCTAGAGCGAGGCCCCGATATGGCCCCCACCGAGAACTCCATGTACTTAGACCTAATAAGAACGCGCGTTGACTGGGGGACCTACCCTGGGACTAGGGCCGGAGGTACGAGTAGGCTACCGAAGATCGCCTCCACCATGAACCTCATCCCAACTACAGCACCGCTGGTAACGACGAGTAGGATGGATACCTGCTGCCAGAAGGCCTCCGGAATTCCCCCGCAGGCTACCTTGATAGCTATGGCGTTCATTACCGTCAGTAGGGCTAGGAAGACCATCGTGATGTTGGTCATGATAGCTACGGTCTCCGGGGTTAAGGCCATCATCGGTAGCTCGTAGAACGCCACGGTTCCCACGCCGATCGCGAGGACCCTGACGTAGTCCGAGAACAGTCTCACTATGTTTATGATCGCCACAGCTATAGCCGAGACCAGGGCCTGCATCATGTAGGTGGTCACCTCAAAAGTCCTCGCAACCCTCTCCCTGAGGCTCCTGAGGTCGCTTATCCTGGTGCAGAGGTCGCTTAGGAGGGTCCCGGCGAGCCTGGTGCTACCCCCCGCGTCGACCGTATCGGCGAACACGTTCGTAGACCTAGCTATTAGGTCGCTCCACGTATCGTAGATGAAGTACCTCCAGGCTATCCTCGGGTCTATCCCATTACTCACCCGGGAGTAGGCGCGGGATAGAGGCCCCATCAGGGGCCCGAAGTCGCTCATAAGTAGGGAGCTGAAGGCCTTCTGGTAGTTCGGGATTATGGCGTACGTCATGCCGAGGCTACGTACGAAGATCGTGTAGAAGGACTCCAGCTTCTTCACCCTACTCTCTATACTCCTAGCGGCCAGCCCGGGTACTAGCATAACCCCGCCGACCGCCATCAGGGACCACTCGGCACCGCCCAGCTCTCTGTACGCTAGGTAGCCGAGGACCGCCGCTAGGGGTAGGCTTACTGCTAGCGCTATGTTGTACCTCCTATAGATCCGAGCTGGCTTCGGCCTAGCCCTAGGGGTTATCCACTCCTTGGGTACCGCTACGTATATCACTGCGGTGAACATAGCTACGAGGGTGGTGGAGCTCACGAAGGTAACGAAGTACACGCTTACATCGCCACCGATGAACATCAGGAGGACGCTCATGACGGTCAGTATGAAGGCGGCAGCACTCATAACCGTGGTGTGTAGGCCCAGTACGATCCTCAGGATATCCACGGTCCTGTAGTACTGGGACTGGTAGTTCCTCCTAGCAGCCGCGAACTCCGTCTCGAGGAACAGAGTCGGGTCCTCCCCAGTCCTCAGTACCTCGCTGAACCTTAGGAGGAAGTCGCTCAGCGCCCTATTCCTAACCTCCCTAGCTACGTACCTAGTGGCAGCGACGAACCCGTAACCCCAGTCCACAGCTAGACCGGCTATCCTGTTTAGGGCCCTGCCGTACTCCCCGTAGTCCCCCACGATGCAGTTCAGCTGGAAGAGCCTCTTACGCGGGGGCTTGCCCGTGGAGACGGAGTACATGTGGAGGAGTAGGAAGAGGAGGTCTAGGTCTACTGCGGAGACCCTCAGCTTACTCCTGAGCAGGGGTAGCCCTATGCGTACTAGACCGACGGCTGCCGGTATTAGGAGTAGCGGTGCGTAGGTAGGCTCCCTAAAGTAGGCTACGATAGCCACCGCTACAGCTAGTGCGGCTAGGAAGTAGGGGTCTGCTAACCTCCTCGGCACAGCCATCACTGGGTCGGGCTACTTTACCAGCTCGCCCCGGCGTATCCTGGCGAGGGCCTCCTCGAGGGCCTTAATTATGGCGTAGGGGGTCTCCTCCTTGGGCGAGGCCTTGGCCTTCGCGTCAACCATGCTGTAGACCCTCGCTATGACTCTGAACAGGTCGTAGTAGTTGAAGACCCTCCTCTCGACTAGGCTCTTAAGTATCTTAGCTCTCAGATTGAGCTCATCGTATATGAGCCCCATCTCCCTCCTAGGTATGCCCCTGGCTACGGCTATCTTCTCCTCGAGTAGGTAGCTCGTACCCCTACCTCTAAACGTGAACCTATCCCTAGCCGGGTCCCACGTGTATATAGGTATGTAGATCACCGACTTAGCCTTAGGGTCGTAGCCCACTATCTCGTTCACGCTTATCACCCTTCTCATGAGCACACCCTCCCTGTACACAGCGCTCTGGATTACCACGAAGTTCAGGTTGTCTATGTGTGTTATGGGTACGTTTATCGGTGGCGACGTCAGCCTCTGGACGAGCCTCTCAACACTTGCGGCGTGGAATGTGGATAGAACTGGGTGACCCGTCTGCATGGCTTGGAAGGCTACGTTACCCTCGGCCCCCCTGATCTCACCGACTATTATGTAGTTAGGTCTCTGCCTCAGAGCTGCCTTGAGGAGGTCGAACATGGTGACGCTGGTCTCAACGCTGCCCGTGTCCCGGGTAAGCTCGCGCAGCCAGTTCTCGTGGGGTAGCTGGATCTCGGCCGTGTCCTCGATCGAGACTATCTTAGCCGTAGGTCTTATGAACGCCGTTATGGCGTTGAGGGTGGTGGTCTTCCCCGACGCCGTCTCACCGCTTATGAACCCGCTCATCCCCTCTAGGAGGAGTATCCACAGGTAGGCAGCCACGTACTCATCCATGGTCCCAAGGCTTATCAGCTCGGTCACGCTCATGGGGATCTTGCTGAACTTCCTGATGGTGAAGCTACTCCCCCTCAGGCTGACGTCGCTACCGAAGACTATGTTTATCCTACTACCGTCCGGTAGGGTCGCGTCGACTATGGGTCTCGCGTGGCTCACCGGCTTACCGACTCTCTCACTCAGCTCTATGATGAACCTGTCGAGCTCCTCCTGGGTACTGAAGTGTAGGCTCGTCTCGAGGGGTCCGAAGACCTTGTGGACTATGAAGACGTAGCCGACCCCGTTGCAGTAGATGTCCTCTATGTACCTATCCTTAAGTAGGGGCTCTAGAACCCCTAGACCGGCCTTATCCCTCACCAAGTGGTACAGTAGGTTCTGGTAGTCCGCGGAGTACACCGGGATCCTCCTGAGCTTACCCAGTCCCCCACTCAGTAAGTCCCTGTAGTTCACCGGGGTATCTACAACCTCGATCACCCTCCCAAGAGCCCTCATCAGCACCTCCCTCCTCTCGGTAAGGCTAGAGGCGGCGTCCCTCTCCGTGAGTACGGCCGCTAGCTTCTCCTCTACAGCCCTCAGCAGCTCAGGTGGAGGCTTCGGCGGCTCCACCACAACGTACTTCCTGTAGCCCGACTCGGTACCGCGTGGAGGCGTGTAGACGTGTATGAAGACCCCGTCGTCGACTGTGTACACCACGTTGACCTTGACCGCCTTCTTCAGGTCGCCCGGCACGTCCTGCCCGAGGAACTGGGGTACCCCGACCTCGGTAGCTACCTGCTGGATGTACCTAGCTAGGTACGGGTACCTCCTGAGGTATGTGGAGAGGTCGGTAGCACCCCGAGCCGCTACCTGGTACCGCTTCACCTGGGCCAGCTACTCCCACCTCATACCTTAGCTAGGGCTAGTGGGACTACCTTGATACCGAAGGCCGGGTCTACGTCGAACGCTATGCTCGTCTCAGCTAGGGTTGGGGCCCCCCGTATCTTAACTACGTTGATCACCTTCACCAGCCTACCCCCGATCTCACCGAGGGTCAGCCTCATGTAGACGTCGGAGGCTGCTGCGAACTCCCTCACCACGCTCTCCCCGACCACCCCTGGGTGTAGGGTGACTATCACGGTAGTACCCCTCCTAACCACGCCCCTCAGGCTGGTTAGTAGGGTGTGGATCTCCCCATCCCCGAGGTAGTGGAGGATCTGGCTCATGGAGTCTATGATGAGGGCGCTGTACCTGGCTACACCGGACTCGGCGAACTTTATGAGGGCTTCGGCGGCCGCCCTAGCCCTATCCCTATCCCACCTAGCCCCCCGGATGTTGGACGATAGGACCGTTAGCTGACCCTTTAGGAAGTAGTCCGTTAGGTCTATACTTATGTTACGCGCCTGCTCTAGGAAGTGCCTAACGGTGTTCTCGGTAGTTACGTAGACCACCCTCATCCCATCCATGAGGTACCCCTTGGTGAACTGGGCGCATAGGGCCGTCTTCCCGGTACCGTTGTCACCCTCCATGAGTACTAGGGACGGGTGGGGGATACCCCCTCCTAGCCTCATGTCCAGCTCCTCGTTACCAGTGCTCACCGTCGTTAGTCTAGGTAGCTGCGAAGACATACTCAACCCTCGAGCCCCACCTATCTACTAGTACTAGGATCACAGTACTACCCGGGGCTATACCACCACCTACTGTAGCAACAACGCGGGCCGTGGCCCCGGGCTTCACCTCTACGGCGGCCCCGGGAGCTACGGGGTAGGTCGAGCCCCCGACTACTAGGGCCTCTACGTACCAGGATGTACCGTAGCTGAGTAGCTCAGTAACACGCCCCGAGCCGTCTCCAGCTTGGTAGTCGAGTAGGAGGGTGGTCGAGGAGTCTACGATTACGGACTCCGGACCCTGGTTCGTTACGTTGAAGACCACGCGGCCCCCGCCCACAACGCGGGCTCCGCCGATTAGTAGCGTAGGCCTCCTGTAGTACCTCGAGAGCTCCAGCAACCTACCCGCCGTGGCTACGTAGGTAACCACGAAGTTGGCCAGCACGGCGAGTAGGATCACCATCGCTAAACCCATGACCGCTGCGGAGGCTACTACCGAGGTTGACATGGCGCCACCTACCAGTAGACGGTGAACGTAGCCTCGACCGCCGTCCCCCTGGCGGTCACCAGCTTGAAGCGGTACGGCGGGGTTACGCTGGTCGAGTTGTACACGTATACGGCTACGGTCTCAGCGGGGTCTAGGGTGTTGTTGACTACCCCGAGCTCCACCACCCTCCAGCAGCCGACCCTCTGGCTACTGCAGTAGGGTAGGTACTGCAGGCCTTCCGCACCACCGAAGAGAACTGTGGATGCGTTGAGCTGGTAGATCGGGTAGCTACCTACGTTCTTTAGGTACACCACGAACGCGCCCTCGGAGGGACTGTACGTAGCGTAGACGTACGCGAGCCTCTCAACCACCGACTGGGCTAGCTCCGAGACAACGTTCGAGAACCTACTCTGAACGATGGATACCCTGGAGACCACTGCCGACAGTAGGGCTGCAGCTAGGGATACCCCAACGACCAGCAGTAGGGCCTCAGCTACTACGTTGGAGACCCCCCTACCCAAGTCTCCCACGCTTGAGTAGTTCCCTCAGTACGTAATCGTCGAGGTCCCGGTCGCCCACGTTAAGGGCTTTGAGTATGGCGTAGGTGTAGGGGAGTTGCTTCTCTACAGAGAGCCCGCTCCTCCTCATAGCATCAGCTAGCTCGACCATCTTAGCCAGGGCCTCCCCCACCTCCCTATCCACTACCCCGGCATCTACGTACCCCCTAACCAGCAGCAGCGCCTGCTCCTTACCAACCTCCTCGAGCATGCTGTAGAGGACCTTCAGGATGCTTAGGAACGTAGTTGGCTGGAGCCTCCTCGAGCCTCTCCCGCTCCCACCCCCGTCCTTATGCTCGCCACCGTTGGTGGGGCCCCTCAGTACGTTGAACGGGTTACCCAGCTCCGCCACAGCCTCCCTAAGCTCTACCGCCAGGGTCGTCAGGCTATCGCGGAGGGCGTTGAGCTCCCTATGTAGGGTACTCACCTCCCTCTCAAGACTCTCAAACTTCTCAACGAACTCCTCCGGTAGTCTAACCTCAAGGGGTCCCCCCTCTACCCCCCTCTCCACCGGAGGCGGGGAGGGTTGCGGGGCTACCGGGGGGTTTAAGACCTCGTAGGGCGTTCGGGGTGGCTCCGAGGCCGGCGGCTCCTCAACTACCTCCGGGGCGACCCGCTCGCGGACCTCTGCTGTAGCTGCTAGCCTACGTAGTACGGGGTGGACCAGCGCTCGACACAGCGGGCAGTCGCAGGACCACCTCAGTAAGTCGCACCCCCCTTCTAAACATATAGTAGGAGCTATTTAATAACGCTTTCTAAACCTAGTATAGGAGTTTGCAGTCCCCGCGCCCAGCGTCGGAGAGGGCGCAGGTCGTTGGGCGTAGTAGTATTGGGGACCCGAATTGATGGTAGGGCTAGAGCCATAATAGCCCGCCTAGGTCCTGCAGTCCGCCGGGGTCGTGTCGTTGGTGGCCAGCTACTTACTCCTTAAGCTAGCTAGACCGGCTATGGCTATGTGCGTACCGATTGCCAGGAGTGCGAGGCCTAGCGCTATTACCGCGACCCTGGCGACCGGGTTGGTGAGCGATGGTACCGCCCCGGCGTTGGATAGCCACGCGGTTAGGGCGCCGACGGCGGATAGGGTTGCCCCGAGGACTGTGTAGAGTACCACAACGGTTCTGAACCTCTTGGACGTAGTGCTCACCTTAGCGGCACCACTACGGCCCCGGTCACGCCCCCCACGCTGGGTACCGCTACGGTAGCCTCGGCTACGGTGCTTGAGGCTACCGCTACCCTGATCCCCAGCCTAGAGCCCTCCGGGACAACGCACCTCGGGATAATAACCGAGGCGTAGAGACCTGCGGAACCCTCGACCGCGCTCACCACCAGGGTAGGGGTCCTCAGGCTGGTGAGGAGCTCTGGAACCGGGATGAGGTAGCGTAGACCCCCACCAACTACCTCGACCGAGGCACCGGGCTTCGAGGCGGACGCCAGGACCGTTAGGTACTCTAGGGGTAGTACCTCGCCCTTAGTAGCGGTTAGCACCACCTCCGACCCCAGGTCCAGGGGGACCTGGGCACCGACCCCCTGGGAGAACCTCAGGAGGGTGGAGTCATCCATAACCCCATCCGAGTCGTCGTCTACGACTACGTTAAGCCTACCCAGAGGGTCTACGAACACGAAGAGGTCTAGGGGGACCCCCTCCCCACCTCCGTAAACTACGGCCACGACCCTCCCCGAGGTCAGTAACCCAGCTACAGAGCCGTAGAAGACCCTACCACCAGCGGAGAACCTAGTCGTGGAGGCGTTCAAGCTCGCGGAGTAGCCGCCCACCGACAGCTGGATAACCACCTGGGTCGGGTCTACGGGGCCCCCGCTCACCGAGATAGGTACGTCGACCCTCCACACACAGCCACCGTAGTAGAGGAGGTAGGCTGAGTGAGCCGAGAACTGAGCGGGGGGCTGAGCGCGGAAGAAAGACGTGTACGAGTAGAGGACGAAGCCGTAGGTCGCGGCCGTAGCTACGAAGGCTAGGACGACTACCGCAACCTCCTTACTCACACCTAGGGAGAGGGGAGTGGAGTAAAAAACCCGGCTCATCTCACACCCCTACTAGGGTTGGGTAAGCCCTTATAAGGGCTTACCCACCTATGTCTAGGTCTACGTAGGTACTGTCTATCTTAGGCGGCACTACCCTCTCAACGGTTATTGAAGCACCCTGAGGAGGCTTAATCTCTACTATGATCCTACTGTAGGGGCCTGTGCCAGTAGGTGCCTTGAAGACCAGCAGCACTATCTCTCCAGGCTCCAGTAGGTTATCACCTGTAGTGGCATCTTCGTCGGTCCTCACGTAGACGAAGGTAGCCTCCAGCTCATTCAAGCCTGTTATATCACTGCCGAAGTCTTTGATTTTAGAGAACGTCTTTTCATCTATATACCTGTAGCCGTTGTCCGTGTGCTGAGCTGAGCCATCCGGGTTTATAACGGTTATCGCTACTGCCGTCTTGTTTAGGTCTACTGCTCTAGAGCCCGCCGTCAGTTTTATGGGTATTGCTACTAGGTCTACACTACCATCAGAGGTCTTAGCTACCACGTTCCCAGCTATGTCTATAGCCCTCGTCGCCTCCTCGTAAGCCCTAGCTATCACCTCCTTGGTCTTCTGCGTTGTGAACATGCCCATGTTTAGTACTACGAATGCTAGGGCGCTTGCCACTAGCACGAACGCTATTAGGACTATGGCTGCCTCGATACCTACTATACCCCTCCTAGCCCTCCTGAGCTTGGGCCTCACCTGCACGCACCTCACGTTTTGATCCGCGGTAGCCCTACTTAACATTTGGGGTCCGTTTCGACCGCTGGTCGACGGGTGGGTAGCTGGGGGTGGGTTGCCGCCGGTCTCCTGTTCTTATTTACTGCGTTACCGTAGTTAACTTGCCGGCTATGGGTAGCGGCCTACCGGACCTACTGAACTCGGTATCAGCTCTTAGGGAGGTCGATGCTGTTGTAGACTTCGCCAGAGGCTGGCTACAGCTTAGGATACTGCTCACCGTGGGGTACCTAGGTAGGTGCTCCGTGGATAGGCTTGTGGAGGTCCTGGGTGAGAGGAGGAAGGCCGTCCTGGACTCGCTGCGTAAGATGAGGGCTAAGGGCCTAGTCGAGGGCGAGGGGGAGCTGGTCCTCACGGAGAAGGGTAGGAGGGTGTTCAGCACCCTAGTAACGGTCTTGGAGGGTGGTAGGGGGGCGGCGGGTACCGGGGGACCTGCGGCCGCGGTCCAGGACATGCCCAGGGATATCATCAGGTTCTCCTACCTCTACGACGTCCTGGTGGCCCTGGGGTCGTCTAGGGGCTACGAGCTACCCCTCAGTACGCTGGCCTCGGTGACTAGGCTGAGCCCGGCGACCCTCGAGGACTACCTAAGACCCTACGTAGAGGAGGAGCCGAGGCTCTTCAAGAGGGTGGTGAGGTCGGGTAGGTTGGGTGGTAGGAGGGTTTTCTACAGGTTAACCGATAGCGGTCTGAAGGTCTACCACAGGCTACCCGAGTACGTTAGGTACAGGGGTAGCTTAGCCGCCGCGGTACTTAGGGTCCTAGCGCGCAGCGGCCACCCCAGGATAACCCTCAAGAGGATCGCCCTAGCACTAGCCCTCGGCTCAGCCACAGCATCGGCTCTAGTAGCTACCCTACCGCCGCCCCCGTCCCTACTGGTAGCACTAACGTGGATACTCGTAGTCAGCCTCCTAGCCCTACTGGTGGAGATAACGTACTAGCGGGGTGCGTAACTTATATACGGGGTCCTCTACCCACCACTGGCAGGCCCTGCGGTAGTGGTAACTAGGTAGGCGGTGGCCGCCGTGGTGGTCCTGGCGGGTTACGTCGACTCGCATATACACCTACACGAGTACGGCGACTCCTGGACAGCCTACTGCGGTAGGTACACGATGCTGGCCGTATCAGACGATATCCAGTCGAGCGCTAGGACCGTTGAGCTAGCTAGGCGGTGCCCCACGGTGGTCCCGGCCGTCGGTGTACACCCGTGGGGTATTGGCGGGGGTACCGACGTAGTCGGGCTAGTTAGGGAGCTGGAGGGGCTCATCGAGGGAGGCGGCGTCAGGTTCCTGGGTGAGGTGGGCCTAGATAGGGTCTTCACCCCCGGTACCTTCAGCTACCAGCTGAGGGTGTTCGAGGCCGTGCTAGACC